>OCTX012281145.1_pt1 | contig 21770 bp, 9 predicted proteins | sample 1539691 | NCBI WGS metagenome assembly OCTX01 (sample SAMN02144231, study PRJEB22623) | gut metagenome | biome: sheep rumen | host: Ovis aries | place: New Zealand
CTTACTTTTCTAAAAAAGAATCCGCAACACCTATTTATCGGCATTGCGGAAGACTTTTGATGTTCATTTGATTTTTAGCGGACAGTAATAGATGTAAATCGACTGATGATGAAATGAAGCACCATCAAATATATTGCCATCCGAACATCAATGACAAGAATACAATATTATCTTCCAAAAGATATCATTTCAAAACAGAATCTCTAAATAACAGAAAGGAGGGTGTGCCAATATTTTGACACACCCTCTCATCCATTTAGCAATTAATTAGTTAGTGATCAGTCTCATATGTCAGAGACCGAGATATTTCTGTCGGCTGGAGATTAGTTGTTCTCAGCTTTGCTTTCGTTAAGAGCCTTCAGCTTCTCCTTCACCTCTTTGAGTTCTGCCTTGAGCTTCTCCACCTTGCGGTTGAGTTCCTCCACGAGTGCGTTTCCATCCTTTGACTTGGAAGAGAACGAGAGGAATCCAAGGTTGTTCTCGTAGGTCTTGATCTCGTTGGTGAGAATGTCGCGCTGACGCAAGAGCTTGTCTCTGAGTCGACCGCCTCCGTCACCGCCTTCGCGAATCTCGCTCTTGAACCTGCTGATTCTTCTCTTCGACGCCGACTCGCTGAGGGCACCATAGAGACGGTCCATCTGTGCACGGAATGCCTTGTAGATGGACTCCTTGTGCTTGAACGGAACGAATCCGATGTTGTTCCAGTCTTCCTGCGCCTGACGGAGTTTCGGGCGGAAGTCACCCTCCTCGGTCTCCGGGTCGATGGCCGCCAGCAAGTCAATGATGGCCTGCTTCTTGGCGAGGTTTTCCTCCTGCTCCCCGTAGACAGCAGAGTTGGCCTCTTTCTTGGCAGCGAAGAAAGCGTCGCAAGCTGCGTTGAAGCGCTTCCAGATTTCGTCGCTGTACTTCTTAGGCACGGTTCCGATTTCCTTCCATCGTTTCTGCAGAGCGATGATGGCGTCGGTGGTCTTCTTCCAGTCTGTGCTGTCCTTGAGTGCCTCGGCCTGCTCGCAGAGTTCGAGCTTGAGCTGGTAGTTGGCGTTGAGGCTTTCGTGTACGCTCTTGATGAATTCCGACTTGCGGTTGAAGAAGTGGTCGCAAGCAGCGCGGAAGCGCTCGAAAATCTTCTGGTTCATCTTCTGCGGTGCGAATCCGATGGTTTTCCACTCCTGCTGGAGAGCAATCACCTCATCGGTCTTCTGATTCCATTCAGCGAAAGTCTTGAGCGCGTCGATGTCGATAGCCTCAATCTGGACGCATATATCGGTCTTTTTCTCGAGATTCTGGTTTTCCTGCTCTTTGCGGGCCTCGAAGAATTCCTGATGCTTCTTGTTGACAACGGTTGAAGCCGCCTTGAAGCGGTTCCAGAGTTCTTCACGAAGTTCTTTCTCTACGGGTCCGATCTCCCTGTACTCCTGATGCAGTCTCTGTAGTTCGCGTGCAGCCGCCACGATGTCTTCCATGTCGGCAAGTGCCTCCGCCTTCTCGCAGAGAGCGGTCTTGAGCTCGAGGTTCTTCTTGAAGTCGTAAGCCCTGAGCTCGTTGTTCATCTTGAGCGTGTCGTAGAACTGCTCTACATAGTGCTGGTAGGTCTTCCAGAGGTCTGTAGCCTTTTCCTGCGGAACGAGTTTGATTTCGTTCCACTGCTGCTGCAGCTCCTTGAAGTCGTTGTAGACCCTGTTCACCTCGTCGGGCTTTTCAAGAATAGCCTTGATTTTTTCGATGATTTCGAGTTTCTTGGCATAGTTGGCCTCACGCTCTTCCTTCTCTGCCTCGGCACTTGCTGCGCGCTTGGCGTTGATGACGGCGATGAGTTCCTTAAGCACCGCCTCGTCGTTGTCGACCGTAGGTCGGAAATCATCCGGGTTACCCCCCTCTTCTATAAATTTGGCATATTCTGCCTCGCTGTTCTGCTTGTGTATCTTGTAGAACTGCGCCTTGAGATAGTCACGCTCCTGACGTGACACCTCCTCATCACCCTCAGCCAGTTCTTTCAGTCTTGCAATAACCTCCTCTTTGGTTTCGTACACGATGGAGAGTTTTTCGTCCACCTCCTCAGGCATTTCCACTTCGGCAGGAGTTTCGTCTGCGGGAGTTTCGTCTGTGGCAGGCGTTTCGTCTGCGGCAGGTGCTGGTTCCGAAGCAGCAGTCTCCTCAGATGCTGGTGTCTCGGGCTCTACATTCTCCACAGGTGTGTCGGCCACCTCTTCTACAATCTCATTAACAACGTTTTCCGTTGTGTTTTCCTCAGCGGCTTGTGGAGCCGCCTCCGTTGGGTTCTGTTCAGATGGGAGCTGAATGTTCTCTCCATCAACTTTCTCGATGTCAGTCATTGCAAACTGGATTTAGTTAAAAGAATGAATGGATTTAGATAGAAATCCACACGTAAGAATAAAATTCACACAGTGCAAAATAGTTAAAAATGCACAAAATCATGCAAACTTACTGATTTTTTTTGAATAATCGGTTATTTTTTGTAAAAAAAAATGTTTTTTTTTATAAAAAGAGGAAGAAGGAGAGTGAAATAAGTGAAAAGTGAATAGTGAAAAGTGAATAGTGTAGTTAGTCTGGTGAATGGGAATTAAACGACGATAAAAAAATAAAAAAACGTTTTGTCTTGGGCTTCGCCCTGCGCCGTTGATGCCGTGACAGCTGTCCGCAAACAAGTTTGCTTCCAGCTGACACGGCATCAACGACGGCACTTCGTGCTGACAAAACTCAATAAAAAATCCTCCACTTCGTTACGGAGAAAAAACGCACTTCGTGCTCAATAAAAAGCCATGCGGACGGTTATCGTTTAACGTTTTCATTTTTTCAGCCGTCTTCGGGCATCTGATAATTTGAGGTTTATTGACATGATTTTCGGCTGCGCTCAACAAAGCTCAAGCGAGCTTGGCTTTGTATTCGCTTGCACGAAAATTGAGATTTGAGGTTTCGCTTCGCAGGATTCTGTCACGACTCGGAAATGCTCAAGCAAGCTTGACATTTCGCTCGCTGCTCCAGAATCTTCGCCATGCGGACGGTTATCGTTTAACGTTTTCATTTTTTCAGCCGTCTTCGGGCATCGAGCCCTCGACGGCTGGCGCGGGCGAGACACCCACGCCCCCAGCCAAGACGGAGACGTCCATGCCCCCAGTGTGACGAGATGGATATGCAAACTGGCAAAAATTAGGCGGCACGCCGGATAATGACGTGCCGCCCAAATGATATAATTGTATGATTAGAAAAATTTGTCTGTTATGACATGGTTTGGGCCGATGATGGTATTGCCGGACGTTGATGTTATTGACCGGCGATGATGTTGATGACCGCCACGATGTCGGAGATGTCGACGGTGGTGTCGTCATTGACGTCGGCCGTCTTGTTGTCTTCGCCCGATGCGATGACGTTGATGATGGCCACGATGTCGGAGATGTCGACCGTACCGTCACGGTTGACGTCACCCGGCTTCTCACCTCCAACAACGGTGAGCGTTCCGTTGACATAAACGAACTCGTAGTTCGGTGCCACGGCACCCGACGGGATGATGTCGTATTCCCCACCCGGACTCTGCGGCGTGGCCTCACACGAGATGACCACAGGAGTGGTGATCACATCCACGTTCTCCCTGTTCTTCCATCCACGATAGGAAACGGTGAACTCGGGATTTTCCTCGCCGTAGTTTCTGGTGAACGACTTGGCCGTGACTGTGATGGTGGCCGGATTGATGACGAGCACGCCGTCCTCGCATACGAGGTTAGGCGACGTGATGCTGCCCGGTTTGCAGTAGAGCGGATATTCACCTACCGGTGTGGCCAGCTCTGTTTCGTTCGTGATTTCGGGTTCTCCGTTGACCGGCGCGCCCTCCACCTCGAAGTCGAACGACGACTTGTTGACACCATAAGTCCTGGATGCCTCCGCGGGCCGAACCACCGGCGTTCCGGTGAACGGCAATACGGTGCATTTTCCCCAGGTCTCGTCCTGCTGGTAAGCCTCTACGAGGCTGTCGGGCACGAAAATGGTGACGTTCTTGGAAACTGCACAGTTCGTCGCCTCCACCACCTGCGGAGCGAGCAGCGCCATATACCTGAGCGCGCTACATCCGGTGAATGCCTTCTCACCGATTTTGGTGACCTTCTCCGGAATATAGAGCGAGAAGAGAGAAGAGGATCCGCGGAACGCCTCATCCGGTATTTCGGTGAGAGAAGTGAAGTACCTGAGTTCCTCCAGACTCTTGATTGCCGATATGCTTTTGAACCGCGCACCGAGGTAGGTGACCGCCGCCGCCTCTTCGAATGACAGCTCCCCGTCGTCGTCGTCATCCCAGTTGTTTGTGGATATGGTCTTCGCCCTGGAGTCTGCAAACTCGATGTATCCCAGCTTGCGCTTGAGTGACTCGATGGCCTCATTGATTTGCTCGAGCGAGCTGTTGAAGTCGTCGTAGACCGCCTGTTCGTCCGCCTTGTCGATGGCTTTGGCCTCAGCCTTCTGCAAGAGTCGCTTGAGGACAGTGAGCTGAGCGTCGAACTCGTCGGCCGCCGTCTTGTCGTCCTTGAGGATGAACGCCCACTTCACTTCGTCCGCGTCGTCGCTGGCCGGGAAGTCCCAGTAAGCACCGTATGTGCCGTAGGTGTGCTCAGACGCATGAGAGGTGTTGACACCGAGCAGGTCGCCCGCACCCTCAGCCCCCGCCGGTACGGCAAGCGTGAATACGTTGTCGCCGATTTCCGTCAGTTGCCAGTATGCCTTCTCCGAGAGAGTTCCGTCGACGAAGCAAGCTTTGACTCCTTCGCCCACTTTCGAGTCGCCGCTCGTACGGAAGAGGATTTTTCCTTCCTTTCCCGTAGCGTCGGAATAGAGGTAGTACTGTCCCTCCGGCATTGCCGTGGTTCGCTTGAGCTGGTATACCATACCCTCCGCCGCCACGACGGCCTGAGTGCCCCATGCCTCTCCACGGTTCATATATCGCTGTTCTCCGAGATTGAATACATACCCCTGCACGTCGGTCTCTACAGGCGCGAACTGCGGCAGCGTCTTGCTTCTCATCTCGATGATATTACCAAATTCCTTCCACTGCGGTGCTTGCGCATAGAGTTCTTTCGATCCCTGCGGGACGATGAGCGTGGCGTTCTTCACGTCGACATTCTCGAATACGTTCTCACCCATGTCGATCTTAGCCGGGTCGGGCGTGGCGATGCTAACCGTCTTGAGCGCCTTGCAGTCTCCGAACGTCCGCTCTCCGATGGTGGTGAGGTTAGGCAGGTCGATGCTCTCAAGTTTACTGCAATATCTGAACGCCCAGTAGTAGATGGTGTTGATATGCTTCGGCAGATAGATTTTCTCCAGCTGGGAACATTCTTGGAATGAGTTTCCGTAGAGCGTGGTGACGCCAGTGAAATACTCGAGGTCCTCGAGGTTTTTCACATCCGTAGCATAGAAGTAGGAATTGAAATAAGCCACCTTCGACGCCTCAGAGAAAGTGATTTCCCCGTTTCCGTCCGCATCCCAGTAGCTGACCGCGATTTCCCGCAGGATCTCGTCCTTGAAGTTGATGAATCCCAGCTTTCTCCTGAGTTTCTTCTCCGCTTCCTTCATCTGCTGCACCGTGCTGTTGATGTCGTCGTAGACCATCTCCTCCTCCTCGCAGTCCACCTTACGCGTCTTGGCGAGCGCCAGGAGATTGCCCAGGACCGTACCCTCCTTGAACTTGTCGGCATCCTCCTCGTTATACTCGACGAAGCGCCATTGACAGTTGGCAGCATAGTCGTCGTAGACGATGTCGTTGTAGACACCGTATGTTGGGCTTGCCGCGTTGCTCTTGTGTGATGTGAGGGTTCCCCAGAATTTTCCAGCGGTGTAGCCCGTCAGGCCCGCCGGTACCTGGAAGGTGTAGACCTTGTCGTCCACCTTCTGTATGTTCCACCAAGAAGACTTGTCGTTGATGTGAGAGTCGTCGCCGTCGACGAAAGCCGCGCGTACACCCGTTCCAACATTGCTGTCGTTCATGGTTCTGAAGAGGATATGTCCGTCTTTTCCTGTGTCCTCAGAATAGAGGTAATACTGTCCCTCGGGCATGGCAGTTGTCCGCTTGAGCATAAACCGCATGGGCTCGTTTGCCACGATGGCCTGAGTGCCCCACGCCTCGCCTTTGGAGAGATAGCGTCCCGTTCCCTCATTATAAATATACACCAGCTTGTCGGTGACGAGTTCGCAGAAACTGCCCCCCGCGAGGTTGCGCTCCTGTTTGAAGTTTCCAAACTCCTTCCATTGGTCTGCGTTGCGGTAGAAGTCCTCCGTTCCCTGGACTGTGATGAGCGTGGCGTTTTCGAGGTTGATGTTGGCAAAGACCTCTTCGCCCATCTGAATTTTTGCCGGTTCGATGACGTCGACCGTGAAAGTCGTGAGTTTTGAGCATCCGTCGAACGCCTTGGTTCCTATCCTCCTGACATTGACCGGAACGGTGAACTCCGTGAAGGCAGCGCATCCGGCGAAGGTGTTATCGTTGATGGCGGTCACGGCCTCCGGCACAGCAAATTCCGGAAGCATACGGCATCCGTTGAATGCCCCTGCTCCGATTTCCTTGATGTTGTTGAAGAACTTGAAGGTCTTCAGTTTAGAGCATCCGCTGAACGCCTCTTCGCCAATGGTCTCGACGGCCTTAGGCAGCGTGATGGCAGTGAGCAGTGAGTTGCCCGAGAATGCGCCGTCTGCGATGGTCTTGAGGCCTGTGAAATAATACAGTTCGTCGAAGGTGTTGAACCGCTGCCCCTTGAAGACCTCACCCAGGTCGGTGACAGCCGCCGCCTCTCCATAAGTGAAGACCCCGTCACCGTTGGTGTCGAAGTTGGCGATGCAGAGTTTTTTGACTGTGGCGTTTGCGATAGAGAGCGCTTTCTGGTCGTAGTTGTCGGGCAGCGCACCGATGACAGCTCCCAGTCCCTCGCTGTATCCGTCGCCCGATCCGCCGATTCCCTGGGAGCTTGGGTTGAGGCTGTTCATGAGGAAGTGTCCGTCGCTCTGTCCACCCCATCCCCAGTTGATGTGGTAGCAGCGGTTGCCGTCGTATCCGTCGCAGACGAAAGCGTGTCCCGCCTCGGAGTTGTATCCGCTGAGGAGCACGACACGTCCCTCCCGCAGTTCGTTATAGATGAGCTCATCCCATCCCTCGTCGGTGTAGTTAGCCTTGTAGACATAGCGTGCCGTGCTGTATCCGAAGTACTTGTTCATACCCTCGGAGCACATCTCGGTGTGCGCGCCCGACGAGCTGCTAGTGTAGTCCATCTCCACCGCCACACCGCAATAGAGCATGAGTTGCGCCACTGCCGTCTGCTGGACGCCCGACGCGCTGCCGCCGTAGCTTCCCAGCATGTTTTTCCAGTCGATAGGTGCCCCTTTGCTGATTCCCGGCACGACCAGTTTCTCGGTCCATGTGGTGTATCCCGGAATGTCGGCCTGCGTCTCCTCCACCGACTTCTCGTGCTGATAGTAGAGCACCTGTGCGAAAGCCGTAGCGACACATCCCGTGACAGAACGCGACCCGTTGTGCAGCGGTGTCAGGTTGTTGTAAGGCCATCCCTGGTTCCATTTGGTGGTGAGCATCTCCGGAATTGCCGCGTGCGTGTTGATTTTGCGGGGTCCCTCCGCCTTTCCCGTCTGGAAGTCCTCGATATACTGGGCGTAGGCGTCGAGCCAGCTGCGCATGTTGTCAGGAATCTGCTCGTAGTCGAACTCCCCGTTGTCGGTGTAGCCCAACACGCCCTCGATCTCATCGTCGCCCGGTACAATGACATATCCCTCGCTCTCGCCCCGGTTGAAGACATAGTAGGTCTGCGTGTTTTCACTTACGGCATTGAGCTTACGCCTTGCCAGTTTTTTTGAGTTGGTGATTGGCTTGAGTTTCCGGCTTCCCTTGCACTTAGCGAGATATGCCTCCGCCTTTTGTTTTGCCTGTTCCCTCGTGATAGGGTCAGCATGCATCATCGCCGGCAAAAGCAAGAATGCCAGCGAAAGCAAAAAAGAGTACGTTTTCGTCATTATTGTTAGTTAATAGTGTGATGGTGTATAAAAAATGAATAATTTTTCAAAGTTAATGAAAAAAAAGATAGGTTGCAAATAAAAAAGAGAAAAACTTGTTTTTGTAATCGTTCAGTCAGTAAATTGAAACAGAAAAACAAGGAAAAACCAAATACTTTTCCAAGAAAGTCATTATTTTTCGCCCCCACTTTGGGATTATCAGAATTTATATGTAAATTTGCAATGAGAGAATAAAAACAAACTAAAAAACATAATTGATTATGAACAACTTCACAAAAAAAATGCAAGGCAACCGCCACTCCCGTCTGATGGCATTGACAGCCTGTATGGTATTCCTTTCGTTTGAGGTGAACATCCGCGCTCAAGTGCCAATCGCACTCTATAATGAAGAAAACCAGACCTTAACTTTCAGTGTGGTGAAGAACATGGAGGCCGAGAAATATGCCACAATGGAAAAATATGAAGGTTGTTTCTGGCAGGGCGAGGATGTCGTGAACGTTTCCAATACCCCTGGATGGTGGGAATTCAGAGACAATATCAAGACAGTCGTTATCAGCCGGACTTTCTCCCAATGCAAACCGAAAAGCACCTTGCGCTGGTTTATGAGCTTCGTCAATCTTGAAACCATCAAAGGTTTAGAGTACTTAGACACAAGTGAGGTGACAAACATGGAATCCATGTTTGATTACTGCAGCTCCCTTAAAGAAATCGACGTGTCGGGATTCAACACCTCCAAGGTGACCAATATGATTGAGATGTTTCAGCATTGCGAATCACTCCTGGATCTCAACTTGTCGGGTTTCGACACCTCTAATGTAACTCATATGTCCTGGATGTTTAATGGATGCTATAAGATTCCATACATAGACGTATCGAATTTCAACACCTCCAAGCTTGAATATTGTCCGCAGATGTTCAGGGATTGCTATTTCCTTAAAACACTCGACCTGACGAATTTCAGCACCAGCAACCTGATATGCTGCAATTTCATGTTTATGGGGTGCATTGAGCTCCATACCATCTATTGTAACGACACTTGGACATTACCAGACGACATGTCTGAACACATGTTTAATGCAAACCATAAATTGTCAGGAGCGGTCTCCTACAATGTTGACAATACCAATACCTGCAAGTATGCCAACCCCGACACCGGCTACTTCACCAGGAAAGGTGTCGAAGGCGACGTAAACAAAGACGGCAAAGTCGATATTTCCGACATAGTGAAAGTCATCAACATCATAGCAAAGCAATAATCCCCATAAAACAAACACTGACTAACGCATGAAAAAAACTACCCTATTCTTATCGGCATTACTGCTGTCGGTTCCATCCACGATATTCAGCCAGTCCAATCCCTGGGACGACATTCCCCAGGAAGCAAAACCCTACACCCGTTGGTGGTGGCTGGGCAGTGCCGTTGACGAGAAGGGACTGGACTATAACCTTGGCGAATATGCCAAAGCCGGCATCGGCGGAGTTGAAATCACGCCGATTTATGGTGTTGTTGGCAACGAACAAAACGAGAAGCCCTTTCTTGGTGCGGAATGGATGTCGATGCTGCGCCACACAATAGAGAAAGGAGGGAAACTGGGTATAGAGACGAACATGGCTACTGGCACCGGCTGGCCGTTCGGCGGTCCCGACGTTCCCCTTCGCCAGGCCGCTTGCAAGGCGATCATCCAACAATACGACCTGAGTGAAGGCGAGCAGACCGTTGACATCACGTGCACCGACAAGAAGCAGAAGGAGCGCCCGTCGGTGGGCTGCGTGATGTGCTTCGAGGAGGGTCAGACACCGCTGGACCTGACCAACCAAGCCGTGAAAGACGGCAAGACGCTACGCGTGGATGTCCCTGCCAGCGCACAAGGTAAGAGCCGCAAGCTGATCGTGCTTTATGTAGGCAGGACGCAGCAGGCAGTGAAGCGTGCCGCCCCTGGCGGTGAAGGCTACGTGATTGACCACTTCGACCGCGAGGCAGTGAGAAGCTATCTCGCCGGCTTTGACACCGCCTTCCTCCGCTACCACACCCCCTACCCCCACACCTTCTTCAACGACTCGTATGAGGTTTACGGCGCGGACTGGACCCCCACCCTGTTTGATGAGTTCGCCGCCCGCCGCGGCTACCGCCTTCAGGACAAGCTCGACCTGTTCGTTCAGGACAACAGCGTACGCAGCGACGAGGCGAAGCGCGTGATGAGCGACTACCGCGAGACCTTGAGCGACCTTTTGCTGGAGAACTTCACGGAGCAGTGGACCAGCTGGGCCCACAAAAACGGATCCATCACGCGGAACCAGGCCCACGGCAGCCCCGCGAACCTGATTGACCTTTATGCCGCCGTCGACATCCCCGAGTGCGAAGGCTTCGGCCTGTCGGAGTTCGGCATCAAAGGGCTTCGTAAAGACCCTGGGTTCACGAAGAAGAACGACTCCGAGATCTCGATGCTGAAATATGCGTCGAGCGGTGCCCATATCTCCGGGAAGAAATACACGTCGAGCGAGACCTTCACCTGGCTGACCGAGCATTTCCGTACGTCGCTGAGCCAGTGCAAGCCCGACCTGGACCTGATGTTCCTGTCCGGCATCAACCACGTGTTCTTCCACGGCTCGTGCTATTCGCCCGAAGATGCAGAATGGCCCGGGTGGCGCTTTTATGCCTCGATTGACATGACTCCTGCAAATCCGCAGTGGAATGCGATGCCAGCTTTCTCAGCGTATATCCAGCGCTGCCAGTCGTTCCTACAGTGGGGTTCGCCCGACAACGACTTCCTCGTCTATCTGCCGTTCCACGACATGATCTACGACCAGCCCGGCACGGTTGCCCAGTTCGCCATCCACGATATGGGTAAGCGCGCACCGAAGTTCGTGAAGACCATCCAGACGATCATCCAGAGCGGCTATGACGTGGACTACATCAGTGACCGCTACATCAACAGCGCGAGCAGCGACGGTCAGAAGCTGTCGCTGAAATCAGGCGTGAGCTACGACGCCATCCTGATTCCCGACGTGCGGTTCATGCCCCTTCAGACGCTGGAGCACCTCCTGACACTGGCTCAGGGCGGCAGCAAGGTGGTGTTCGTCCGCTCCTATCCGGAGAGTGTTCCCGGTATCGGTCGTCAGCTGAAAGGCGAACAGGCAGATTTCGACCGCGTGCTTACGGCTTTGAAAGGCTGCAGCGTGCTGGCGAAGGACTACGACGAGGCGCTGCGCGCCTGCGGCGGCCGCAAGGAGACGATGCGCAACGAGCTGGGCGTGAGCTGCATCCGCCGCAGCAATTCCGACGGCTATCATTATTTCATCTCGAACCTTCAGGGAAAGGACGTGGACGCCATGATTCCGCTGGGAGTTGACTTCGGTGCTGCTGTGATTTACAATCCTCTGACCGGTGAGATTGGTAAGGCCCAGACCGATGGCAGGAAAGTTCGTCTGCAGCTGGCCTCCGGCGAGAGTCTGATTCTTCGCACTTATACGGACGCTAATGCATTGCCTTCCGGTTCTTGCGATGAGGATGGTATCAACGGGAAGTCCTACACCTACTACGAGAGTTCCACAGGAAGAATACCCCTGAAAGGATGGAGCCTGACCTTTCCTGAGGCCGCCCCGAAGTCCATCAGCAAGCGCTTCAAGCTGGACGAAGCCAAGGCCTGGACCACCCTGGGCGATGCCGACCTGAACGAGACGATGGCGACCGGCCTTTACAGCACGACGGTGAAGGTGAAGAAGCAGGACGGGAAACGGTATGTGCTCGCACTGGGCGATGTCCGCGAGTCCGCCCGCGTGGTGGTGAACGGCGAGGATTGCGGCACGCTGTTCAGCGTTCCGTTCAAAGTAGACATCACGAAAGCGCTGAAGAAAGGGAAGAACACGATAGAACTGTACGTGACGAACCTTCCCGCCAACCGCATTGCGAAGATGGACCGGGACGGTAAGGAATGGCGAATCTTCAAGGAGATCAACGTTGTGGACCTGAACTACAAGAAGAACAAGTACGACACATGGGAAGTGGTGGCTTCAGGCCTGAACACGAATCCGGAGATTTTTGTCTTTTGAGGTATTTACGGATTTCGAGGGTTTGGGATTTCGAGACTTCGAGGATTCTAAATGAAAGATTGATAATCGCCGATGAGATGGATTATCATAATGGGGTTGCTGCTCATGTCGGAGCTGCTGAAAGGCCAAGAGTCAGCAGGGAGCGTAGACACTTTGCAGACGTCTGCTTTTGAGCCCCGCGATTGGGGAAGTGCCGTCATTCCTTTGGCTCAGGGTTTGGCAGTGACAGCAGGCAGTAGCCGTTTCAGGGAGCGAGAGGCAGTCTTTTCCCGCCACGGCTCACCGTTGTGGGAGTATGGCCCCGGAGTGGCTCCGTTGGCCACCACGTGGGTGCTGAAATCCGCTGGCGTTGAGAGCCGCAGTACGACGAGGCGGATGGCCTTGGCTCAGCTGACAGGACTGGGCTTACAGACGGGACTGAGCCAACTGCTGAAACACACCGTATGTGAGGTCCGTCCCGACGGCAGTGATGACGAGAGCTTTCCCTCCGGACATTCATCCTTAGCATTTTTCTGTGCCACAGTGCTTGACTATGAATATGGTCATCATAGTCCTTGGATCAGCGTTGGCGGCTACAGCCTGGCGGTTCTGACGCAGTTCCGCAGGATTCACCATAACCGCCATTACGTGAATGACGTGGTGACGGGTGCAGGCATCGGCATCCTTTCCGCCCACCTGGGCTATTTCATCACAGACCGGTTGTTTCGTGTTCGCGGGGAGAGACAGGCAACGATGTGCTGTGGCGACAGCCAGTTTCTTGCGAAATACGACCACCGCCCCACTTCATTGTCGTTGAGCTCGGGCTTGCTGTACGGCTACAACGGAATACCTCATCATCTTTACGACGTGAGCGAGGATGCCAGGTTATGCCATCTACGCACGACCGTCGGCTATTCCACCTCCCTGACATACGACTATTTTCTCGATTCCCATTGGGCCGTAGAGACGATGGGCATGCTTTCGCAGTATAAGGTTCAGGCGTTGTCAGAAAGGAAGGAAGAGAGAAGTGAGGTCAATGGCAACAACCTCTACCAGTATCACTTGACCCTTGGCGGGCTTTACAGCCTGACGATAGGCCGTCAGAGCCGTCTGGGAGTCCGTGCGTTTGCCGGTGGGCGTTTCTCTCCCGGCGTTGCATTTAAGGGGCCGGACGGAGAGACAGCGGTGCGTCTGAAGAGTCGCAACGACTTTGAGTATGGTTGCGGGTTGAACTATGAGCTGTCAGGTTCATCCCGTTATGTGTCGGGTTTGTCGTGCGACTATATTCATGCGTGCTCGCCATTATTGAGAAGCCGGTGGCAATTGGGAACGTATTGGAGGATAATGTTGTAACGTAGAATGGGGGGAGAGTTATGGGAGAAAGTTACAAGACGCCCCACGGGGCGTCTCTACTTTGGGATGACTTCGAGGGAGAAGATGGCGTCGAGAGTCCAAGTGGCAGCGTCGTTGGTGGCGGTGACAGGAGCCGTGGGGGAGTTGAAGCGGAGGATGTCGCGCCACGCCGCCTGCTTGAGAGAATCGGAACCGAGGAGCCATCCGGCATAGGCCTGGAGGCGGGGAATACGGAAGTGGTTCTTGGAGATGTCGAGCGCTTTCTGCTTGTAGTCGCGGCAGAAAGTAAGCCAAGTCTGGTTCCATTCGGGCAGGTTGGTCATGGGGATCAGCTCGTTGACGATTTCGAATCCGCCCATGATGGGGAGGAGGTGGTTGGTGTTCTGGATGGTGGAGTCGCACTCGTTGGTGATGATGCCGGTGGCAGGGTCGAATCCGAGGGCTTTGGGGCCAGAGAAGATGCCGTGTCGCAGTGCAGCGATGCTCTTCATCCCCGCGAGGATTTTGTCGCGGTACACCGTGTTCTGCGTACGCTCCCACTCCGTCATCCAGTTGGCGGCATACGCCAGCCAGTCGGGTCCGATACGCAGACGTGCCGGCGCAGTGCAAGGATAGAGGTTACGTGGCTGCGCCAGCCGCATGGGGTCGAGATGATAGAGCATCTGGTCTGCATCGCGTACTTCCGTCATGAGGTCGCCCGTCCGTTCGTCGGTTGTGAGGTAATAATAGAATCGGTTCCATGCCGCCTGGCTGATCCGTGCCTCCTTGGCACCACATCCCCAATGCGAGACATTATGACGAGAACCGAGCATGGCGTTTGGTCCGTCGTGATAGACATCCACCTCGGCGGTATGGCGCGACATCGCCTCCGCCATGGTCCAGACGTCCTCACGTCCAGAACGGAGGAAGTTATACCAGAACATCATGTTGGATGCCAGCTCCGTGTTGTCCCACGCATATCCCCCCACGTCGTACATCCACTCCTTTCTGCAGACATCGAACTGATGCATGACGTCGCCGTAGTTCCAGAATCCGTACCATCCATACCGGTCGATGGCATCCTTGTAGAAGTCCATGATGAAGGCGAGCCGTTGCTCCACCTGCGCATATTTCGGGTCGTCGGTCGGCAGGCTCCAGATGCCGAACGCCCTCTTGTCGTGGAGATATCGTGGCGAGCAGACCAGCTGAAGCGGTGCGCAAAAAGCCTCAGCGATGTCGCAGAACGAGGAGTCGTCGGGCGCAGCAGCCACCGGCCTGATAAACGCGACAGAGGTACGTGCGATGCCAAAGGGAGAACTCATTCCCGGCTGCACGTCCTCGTATGCCGCCTCGAGCGTGTGCGGGATGGTGTCGTAGTGGGCGAGGTTCATAGGCTCCGCCTCAGGGCTCCAGAGCCATATAACAGCCTGTGCCCTTTCAGTCCTTGCGTTTCTCACCTCCATCGACGAAGGATAAGCCTGCCAGAAGTCCTTCAATGCCAGGCAGAGCCCCCCGGAGGTGTCGCCCAGGAACATGGCACCGTTGGCCCGTTTTCCCTCTACGGTACCAATCCACGGCGAGTTGTGTGTAGCCGCTTTGCGGATGGAGAAGGCGTTGGGCGAGAGTTGTGACAGGCGGAAGCGGTCCCATGCCGCGAGGCTGGGAATGAGGGACCGCGCCATCGGGTCGAGGCTGTCGGGCTCCGGCACCCGCTGCTGCCTCATCTGCAGGTTTTCCGCCAACTGACGTCCCACGAAGACAGGCCGTCGTGCCGCCAGCGGCTTCACCGGCTCTGTCCATTTTCCGAGTCGCACGTAGCGGTTGTAGAGTTGCTCACGCATAGGCACGTCGAACGCGATTCCGAGCGAGGATATGCGTCGCTGTGCCGAGAGAGAGTCCACGACGAAAGAGTGTACCAGCTTGATGTCGGGCGACTGCTGGTAGAGATATAGGCGTAGGGTGAACGGCAGCATGGACTGGTTGTCGGTCCTGTGTGTGCCTGTGATTTTCAGCACACATGAGGCCTTGCCGCTGCGTTCCAGTTCGACACGTTCCACGTGTCCGGCGCCTTGAATGCGGCGTGTGATGGTGGTGTTAGCGTCGTCGGACATTTCGTCGTAAGAGCAGACAAGCCTTGCGCAGTCCCCCACCCTTTTTCCACCAATCAGGATGCTGTCAATGATGTTGTCGCCATGTTTTGAAAGGAACAGGGCGTAATGGTCCGTATGTACAGTGATGTTTTTGTCAGTTTCAATGATTTGGAGGGCGTTGGCGAATGGGCTGCGTGGGGATTCAGGGGAGACGCTGATGCCATTCGGGGGTGCCACGGTGGCGAATCCTTTCCACTTGACCGATCCGTCGGGCCAGAAAGCGAGGTTCCATTCGTCGTGCAGCAGCTCGTTTCCGTTGCTGTCGGCAAGAGCGAAAGACTGCTGAGGCTGGATTTCGCCGATGTCGAACGGTATTCCGAACGCAGAAGGCATGGGCTGCCTGACGATGGAGTCAGCCCCGATCCATCGGAGTTCAACCGGCTTGCCGACGTCGGAGAGTTGCTTCCACTGGAAATTCCTCAGCTGCATGTGGGAGAGCGTCGTCCGGAATCCGAACCACCCCGTCCTGAGCGGTTGTGGGTCGAGCCATTCGACAAGACATTCGCCGTCGATAAAATACCTGACCCTCCCGGCGATGGATTCCAGGCGTATGTGGTACCAGTGGTTGGGCTTGAGGAGATGGTCGGTGTCAGTGAATTCTTTGATGACCACCGGCCTTAATTTCTCCTGGCTTACAGCACGCGAGTCAGCGTTATATCGCCGGAATCGCGTCGTAGAGTTGTGGTTTCCTCCGAATCCCACGTAATAAAGCTGGAGGGTGTATGAGTTGACGAATTTTCCTGCCCTTTGGTGGATATTGGCGAACACATCGTCGGCCATCGGGTCGGACGCCATCCAGAAGCAGTTGAGGTCGCTGAGACGGCTCCATTCTTCAGTATTGTTGTCGTCGACCACAACTCTGGCGTCGTACTCGATGACGACATCGCCCTTCATCTTCTCTTTATACCAGAGTGTGGTTCCTTTTGGAGATATGATGTCGGCTTCCGTGCCTTCCCATGAGAGTTTAGTCTGCGGGCTTTCGGCCTCGAGTGTCCAGAGTTTTTTTTGCGCCATGGCAGCGATTGCGAGGCATAGCGTCAGCGTTGTCGTCAGTAATCTGCAGTTCATAAGTGTCGGTAGTTCGTGTTTTTGTCAGCGTGGAAGAGGGGATCCGTTCGCTGTATTTATTTGATATGCAAAGATACATTGATTTTCAGAAACAGGCAAGCGATAGGGGAAAAATAAGTTTGAAGTTTGAGGTTTGAAATTTGAGATTTCGCTTCGCAGGATTCAGTCACGACTCGGAAATGCTCAAGCAAGCTTGACATTTCGCTCGCTGCTCCAGAATCTTCGCCATGCGGACGGAAATCGTTGAACGTTTTTAATAATCAAGAATTTGAGAATTAGAGAATTTTTTTGGGGGGGGTGGGCTCGGTGCGTATCAGTGAGGTTGGTGAACAAAGTTCAGATAAGCTTCGCTCCTATAGGGCGTACGAGTCGGGAACGTTTCGGGTATGGGCTCGATGCGGGTGTTTGGGGGTGGGCTCAGTGCGAAGAGGAGATGGTAGGCCTTTGATGGGAACAGAAGAAAAAGTCCTGAAAGTACAGGGGTGAACTTTCAGGACTTTGTGTTTTTGGGGAATGCGGGGCTGGTCAGAACCAAAGTTTGCTCTTGGCCATCCATCCACGGAAATTTCCGTTGCTGTAGTAGATTCGCTGCCATCCTCCGGAACCGTCGCCCGGATAGGTGTAGACAAAACTGCCGTCCTGCACTTTTCCGATGACACGGTAGTTGGTGCCTGGACCACTGCGCAGGTTGGTGTAGCCCCCTTCACGTGCCACCTGCACGGAGATGAGCCCAGCTCCCTGGTCGTACCTTTGCCTGCGGGGCTGCCCCTGCTGCCTGAAGACGACCTTGCTGGCTGCGATGTAGCCGATGATGTAGTCGCCCTCATAGACTTCGTACCATCCAGAGATGTTGTAACCGATCGTGATGGGATTTCCGTCACGTACTTTCTTCACGATGCCGTAGCTGGTTCCTGGACCGGTACGGACGTTGGTGTAGCCCCCTTCCTGCTTGACGAAGGCACGACGCTGCGCGTCGGCAACGACTGCAATGCAGAGGAGCATGATGAGTAAAAGAAATTTTTTCATAAGCGTTGTTGTTTTTGAGAGTTGAGAGTTTAGAGGGGGATTAGTGATTGCAATGGACACCCGACACCGGGGACGTTGGTGAGGCTGATTGATGTTGTGCCACACTGAGAGGGCGCGGGGATGGGTAAAGCTCACTGGATTGGGTGGAGAATATGAGCTCATGGCCATGATGGGTGCAAAGTTAAAGTAATTTTTGCAAAAAACCAAGCCGAATTGACATAAAAAAGGACAAAAAAGACGGAAATCGACTTACAAAAACGGAAAATGTAAGTGAAATTTGGAAATTGTAAGTAAAATGCAAGGGAAAAGTCGTAATTTTGCAGATGATTGTTGTGAGCTTAAAGAATGAAGAATAAAGAATGAAGAATGAAGAGAGGCCGTGCTTCGCCGGCCGAAAGTGCGGAACACAAGGTTCCGCCTACCTCTGGTTAGTTTTTGCAATGGACACCCGACACCGGGAACGTTGATGAGGCTATTTGATGTTGTGCCACACTGAGATGTTGGCTGGGATAAATTGCAGATTTGAGATTTATGCAAAGAAAGATATTATATATACTGATTTTAGTTTTTGGTTTTTTGTCGGTAAAAGGATTGGGCAATTCAGCAGAGCCTGTTTGCGGTGAATGCCCAACGACGAAAGTGGAGGTGGAACGCCTTCCCGACATGCATCATGCCCGGAGCGGCCATATCCTATTGCGCACAGGCGATGAGGTGCTGGCCATCGGTGGGCATACTGACGGTTTTGTTCCGACCAGCACCGCCGAATATTATAAGGACGGCGAGTGGCACGTGCTTGAGACCGTCTACCCCCATGACAACGGCTTCGGGGTGTTGCTGAAATCAGGCAAGGTGCTGATAGGCGGCGGTCACGAGCAGTCGCTGGGCATCGGTCAGACCTTCCCCGTGGAGCTTTACGACCCCCAGACCCACACGTTCAAAGGTTTCAGCTGCCTTGACACGAGACGTGCGCTATGCCGCGCCGTGGAGCTGGACAGCGGCAAGGTTGTGATTGCCGGCAACCATTATAACGACGACTCGTTCGAGCTGTTCGACGGTTCGAAGCTGTTTACGAAAGCCGGTGAGGTTTCGGAAAAACGTTGTGCCCCCTACCTGCTTCGCAGCGGTAAGATGGATGCTGTTGTGTTCGGCAAGCAAGACGAGAAGATGCGAATTACTGAAAGCACCACGCTGGACCGCCTGTCGGGCGGGAGTTGCGAAATCGAGTTATTGAGGGACTGGACGCCGTTCATGTTTGACACACCCGTGTCGAGCGACATCTGCTTCATCGGCGACGAGGCTCGAGGAGACTACCGCTACCTGATAGCCGGCGAGAAGAAAGACGGCAGCCTGGAGGTGGTGTGCGTGGAAGACACGGTGTTCACCCCCATACGCACAGCAACCCCGATACCTTATTCATATGAAGGTGAGCAGATCAAATATCACAGCGCAGCCATCGTGGACCGCACGCATAAATGCTGCTACATGAGAGGCCGGGACGCGAAGAACCGCCTGTACCTACTCTGCCTGTTCTACGATTCACCGGATGCCGCACGGGGCGTGCCTGTCCATCTATACGTGACAGACCCTCTGCCCTACGCAGGCTACCCCACCCCCATCGTCACCGAAAATGGCGACCTGCTGTTTGCCGGCGGCATCACCGACTCGAATTTCAGCCCCTTCAAGTCCACATTCCTGGTAAAGACCGGAGAGCAGGAGTCCTCCGGCCTGAATCTCCTTCCGATATGGCTTACAGCAGGCGTGCTATGCCTCGTCGTTGCCGGGGGCATGATATGGAGACGACGCAGGAGACACACACAAAAGCAGCAAGCAGAAGAGCAGGCGACGGCATTGGCGATGATGGACAATATCACAGAGGAGAATACCGCTGGAGACGAGGGATCCGCCACGGCAGCGGCAGAGCCCCCCAGCGTGGAGACAGACGCCTCCGACCAGTTGCTGTCGCAGATCCGCAGTCTGATGGAAGGACAGCAGCTTTTCCTCAACAACGAACTGAAACTGGCAGACGTGGCCAAGGCATTGGGCACGAACAGCAGCTATGTGTCCAGCTGCATCAGGACGAAACTGGGCAGCTCGTTTTCCCAGTTCGTGAACCGATACAGGGTGGATTATGCGAAACAGCAGATGATTCAGCGTCAAGGCGAGAAGCTCTCGTCGATAGGACTGGAGTCCGGATTCTCCAACGAGACGTCGTTCTTCCGTGCGTTCAAGGCGGTGACAGGTATGACGCCCGGTGAATGGCTGGGAAGTCTGGGGGATAGTTGAAAGTTGAATGTTGAAAGTTGAATGTTGAAAGTTGATTGTTGAAAGAGCCATGCGGATGGGAAGGTATTAAGAAGCCGCAGACAACGGGAAAAGGAAAAAGGAGGCGTAAAGACAGAAACAAGGATAAAACGACTTACAAATACGGAATTTGTAAGTCGTTTTACTGATTTTGTAAGTTGGGGAAAGGGGAATTTGCATATTTTTGCAAACAAAGAAGAGCTTTTGGCAGGAACTGGCAGAGGTGCCTTTTGGCAAAAGACAAAAACGAGGTTATTCATTTTAAATATTAACAAAAAAACTAATGCATCATGAAAAAAATTATGTTCTTTTTGACACTGCTCTGCAGCAGTATGGCGATGAAAGCCCAGAGCGACCAGATGACGGCCATTCTTCAACACGGCGATGAGACCAGCGTGTTCAAAGGCGCATCCGCCTTGATTAACGCCCATGCAGCAGCAGAGGACGGCGACGTGATCACGCTGAGCGACGGCATCTTCACCGCCACCAACATCACGAAGAACGTGTCGATTTACGGCGCGGGGTATGAGACCGACGAGGCGAGCGGTACGACAGCCACGGAGATTGTGGGCGACTGGGCTATAGCCACCGACGGGAACAAGCCGTTGAGTGACATTCATATCGAAGGCATCGGCATCAAAAACAGCCTCTATCCCTGCCGCTACGCATCCGTAGAGCGTTTCACCCTCAACAAATGCCACGTTTATGGCGGCATCGGTCTCAGCAACACCATCACCGGCTTTATCATCAGCCAGTGCATCGTGGATGGTGGCATAGGCGGTGGTAACAACATCGCCAACAACATGCTGGTCAGCAACAGCATCATCAAGCAGATGGACAACTACAACAAAGAGAGCACGATAAAAGTGGACCACTGCCTCGTGCGCGACTTGACAGACGCCGACTACGACAACATCCGCGCCATCTGGACGAACAACGTGTTCACAGGCAGCGGCGGCAGTAGCTATTATAGAAATGTCCGTCAATACAGCAAGGTGAGCTATTGCCTTTGCGTGAAGGACTCCTGGGGAAACAACAGCAGCGTTGACCACATCACGCAAGTGGCCCTTGCAGACTTGTTTGCCGACGGCGAGGACGCGACGTATTCAGCAACGCGTACTTACGAGCTGAAGCAGCCCGAGACATGGATTGGGAGCGACGGCACTCAGATAGGCATCCATGGCGGCAACGGCTTCAGCAAAGTGCCAGCCACGCCAGTTGTGAAGAACCTGAGCGTGGAAGTTGAAGGCATGACGCTGAAGGTGAGCTACGACGCAGTGGTGAGGTGATTATTTAGTTGAAAGTTTAAAGTTGAAAGTTTAAAGTTTAAGGTTGAAAGTTTAAGGTTTTAGTTAGTTTTGCTGACGAAGAGACTATAAGACACACTATGGAGCGTTTGTACCTCATTTTTTTCATTTTCAAAACTTCAGGCTTATGAATTATATCAGATATTTGACATTTCTAATTATTTCGGCTTGCGGACTGCCGGCTTTGGGCCAGAAAAGCATCGCTACAGAGCAGTACTGGCTTGACGGGGATGTCGGCACCACGAAGACGATCAGCAGCGGAGGGATTGCCGACCTGAGCGGTCTGAACATGGGCGTTCACAGCATCACCGTGCGTGTGCAGGACAGCGAGGGGATGTGGAGCAGTCCGACGACGAAGAACTTCATCATCGCAGCAACACCTGCCCAAGCCACGTCAGTCGTCCGTACGGAATACTGGATAGACGGCGACATCGCCGGGCGGAAGGAGCTGGGTGCGTCCGTCGCCACCGTGGACCTGAGCGGGCTGAACATGGGCGTGCACAGCATCACCGTGCGCAGCCAGGACAACGAGGGCATCTGGAGC
>OCTX014545740.1_pt1 | contig 21756 bp, 15 predicted proteins | sample 1539691 | NCBI WGS metagenome assembly OCTX01 (sample SAMN02144231, study PRJEB22623) | gut metagenome | biome: sheep rumen | host: Ovis aries | place: New Zealand
GATATTTATGGAAAAAATGGATATGATATTCTACAGAAAGCTGCCGACTCCGCTCGAGGTGAAGCAGCAGTATCCGATCGGGGAGGAAATCGAGAAGCTCAAAGCGGAGAGAGATGAGGTCATTAAGAACATCTTTGAGGGAAGAGACAAAAGGTGCCTTCTGATTATCGGTCCATGCTCCGCGGACCATGAGGATCCGGTCATCGAGTACATATCGAGGCTGCGCGGCGTCCAGGACAAAGTGGCAGACAGGATCGTCATAATTCCGAGAATTTACACAAACAAGCCCCGCACAGTCGGGACCGGCTACAAGGGCATGCTGCATCAGCCTGACCCGGAAAAAGCGCCGGACATGCTGGAGGGGATCCTGGCTATCAGAAGACTTCACAGGCGGGCAGCCGAGGAGACAGGCTTCACGTGCGCTGACGAGATGCTGTATCCGGAAAATCACAGATATCTCTCGGACCTTCTGTCCTATGTGGCTGTCGGCGCGAGATCGTCCGAGGATCAGCAGCATCGACTTGTTGCGGCCGGTATTGGTGTTCCCGCAGGCATGAAGAATCCGACCGGCGGAGATCTCACGGTCATGATGAATTCGATCAAAGCTGCCCAGAGCAGACACACATTCCTGTACAGGGGCTGGGAAGTGACAAGTCCGGGCAATCCGCTTGCCCATGCAATCATGCGCGGATACGTCGATAAGTTCGGCCACAATCATCCGAATTATCATTATGAGGATCTTATACTTGTCTCAGATATGTATGAGGAGACAAAACTGGTCAACCCGGCAGTCATTGTTGACACGAACCATGCCAACTCAGGAAAGCAGTATCTTGAGCAGAGACGCATTGCGAAGGATGTCTGCTACAGTCGTAAGGTTTCTCCGGATATCAGAAAACTGGTCAAAGGCTTCATGATCGAGAGCTATCTTGAGGACGGACGTCAGGATGAACATGAACACTGCTACGGAAAATCTATTACGGATCCCTGTCTTGGATGGGAAAAGTCTGAAAAACTGATTTACGAGCTGGCTGAGGAATGGGTATAATACTTAAAGAGTTTTATGAGAGGAGACATCTGATATGAAAGTTGGTATTCTTGGTTACGGAAATCTCGGGCGCGGTGTTGAGGCTGCGGTCAATAAGAATGAGGACATGGAGCTTTGCGCCGTCTATACGCGAAGAGATCCTGCTGCTCTTTCAATCCGCACGGAGGGGGTCCCCGTAAAAAGCGCGGACTGCCTTGAAAACGGCGCGGAGGACATCGATGTCCTTGTGATCTGCGGCGGCAGTGCAACGGACCTTCCGGAGATGACTCCGAAATATGCCGCATGGTATAATGTTGTCGATTCGTTCGACACACATGCCAATATTCCGAAGCATTATGCCAATGTTGACGCAAAGGCCCAAGCCGCCGGCAAGACAGCCATCATTTCATGCGGCTGGGATCCGGGCATGTTCTCCCTGAGCAGAATTTATGCCGATGCAGTGCTCCCGGGCAGCCAGGCTTACACTTTCTGGGGAAAGGGCGTCAGCCAGGGACATTCTGACGCGATCCGCAGGATCGAGGGCGTCGTTGACGCGCGCCAGTATACGATCCCTGTGCCGGAAGCGCTGAATAAAGTTCGCTCCGGAGCCAATCCGACGCTGACGACACGCGAAAAGCATACGCGCGAATGTTTTGTCGTCGCCGAGGAAGGCGCGGATCTTGCAAAGATCGAGAAAGAAATCGTGACTATGCCGAATTACTTTGCCGACTATGACACGACAGTGTGCTTCATTTCCGCCGAGGAGATGAAGAAAAATCACAGCGGGCTTCCCCACGGCGGCAGTGTGATCTGCTCGGGCGAGACCGGAAAAGACGGGATGAAGCATGTAATCGAGTATAGCCTTACTCTGGATTCCAATCCTGAGTTCACGGGTTCGGTGCTTGCGGCATTTGCAAGAGCAATCGTGCGTCTCAACAATGAGGGCGTGACAGGCGCGAAGACGGTGTTCGATATCGCGCCGGCTTACCTCTCACCGAGGTCGGCTGATGAGCTGAGAGCCCATTTCCTGTAAGGTAAGTGTTCGTGACAGTTCAGACGGGCTGCAGCGGAGTTTCGGGATCCTGCGCAAACATCATCTTCATCGAAAAACGTCGGTCCTTCCCTGCGAGCTAGCAAAATGCTACGCATTTCGCGATCTCTCAGTCGGACCGACAATGTTTTTCTCACGAAGATGGATGCTTTGCTGCCGGAAACGAAATTTAAGAGCAGCCCGTCTGAACTGTTGCATGCGTTCACTGAATTATCACAGATTTAATAGATTGTTAAATTGACGGGCAGTCTAATTGTGTTATTATATCTATAACACAAGAGGGCGCGTATGCGCCCGGCAAGGAGGAGTGTTATGGATAATTACAATGAATATCCTAATGACAGAAATACAGAATACTATAATTACGACATGGATACGATGCAGAGAGGTTACGGCGGCTACGCTGTCCCGGCCCTGAGCCTTAGTTCTTATATCGCGAGAACATACGGATGGATGGCATTGGGACTTCTGGTCACATTTGCGGTAGCTCTCGGCGCGTATATTTCAGGTGCCGTTGTCACTTTATTCATGACAGGCGGCAGACTCGCCCTCATATTTATTACAATCGCTGAACTCGGCGTTGTCGTTTTCCTGAGCGCGCGTATCCATAAGATGAGCGTGGGCGCGGCAAGAGCGCTGTTCCTTGTCTACGCGGCGCTGACAGGTCTTACATTCTCGATGTATTTCCTGATCTTTGATCTCACGATCCTGATTTACGCATTTGCGGCAACGGCTGTCCTCTTCGGAGGAATGGCAGCGGCAAGCCTGATCTTTAAGATGGAGCTTGATTCGATTCGTCCGCTGCTCTTCGGCGGTCTCATCATGCTGATTATTGTAGGTGTTCTGGGAATGTTCCTGGATCTCGGAGCTTTCAACATTATGATCTGCTACCTGGGCATTGCGATTTTCCTCGGTTACACTGCTTATGATACTGCCAAGATCAGACAGAATTATGAGTACTACAGCCGGATGGGAGATTCCGTGGTCCTTGAGAAGGCTTCGATCTTCTCAGCCCTGCAGCTGTATCTCGACTTTGTAAACCTGTTCCTGTACATCCTGAGACTCCTGTCGAGCAACAGGGGCAGCCGCAAGTAATTTAGGTAAGCGGAAAGTTTTATCAATTAATTCAATATGTAAACGGTTCGGCGCGGACACCTGTCCGCGCCGTTTCTATGGAGCGCAGCTGCCGATCCGCGTCCGTAGAAGCTGCCGCACCGCACGAAGATGGGGTTCATCCCCGCGGTAATTCGGAGACGGCAGATTTTTGAAACAATTTGTTAATAATTATTAAAAGATGTTAAAAAATAAAAAGAAATTTGTTAAGGGAATGTGTAGCAATCTTAACCTCGTTGCTTGATAACAAACTTTACGTGTTGTATAATGTGGTTACTCATAGGGAAAATTTCGGACATGAATTTCGGACATGAACATTATTTATAAGTTGTTATAGAAGGGAGCGACAATGGGGAAGAACAAACTATGCAGATTGCTGGGATTGCTTTTGGCATTAGTGCTTGCGGCGGTGACCGTCATATCGCCGGTCAGCGCGGCTGAAGCAGGAATTTCGGAAAGTGCTGTCGAGGAAGAGTATACCGGCAGCATGGAAACAGCTGAACCGGAAGTGTATGAAGAAACCGAGACACTCGATGGAATCGATGCCGCGGAGAGCATTGTCGATGGCTTCTATGAGGATGAGGGGGAGGAAGTCACAGACGATGCAGCGGTCATCCTTCCGGAGGATGTAGATGAAATCGATTTAGACGGCTCGGCGGAAGATGAGAGCATCCCGGAGGATACGGAGAGCAGCCTTTCCTCTGATATTGAGGATACAGATTCTCAGGATGAGGCTGCAGGCGCGGAGAATACTGAAAGCGGGATCGCGGAAGAGGAACTGGTAGGCGCAACTCTCTCTGAAGGCCTTTATTATATCGAATCAGCACTGAGTTCCTCATATGTTCTCGGAGTGGCAGGCGGTTCGACCACGGCAGGAGGCAATATTACCCTCTGCGCGAAAAAAGGCTTCTATTCTCAGGCCTTCTATGTAAAGTCGGACGGTCACGGCGGATATTATTTCCAGAATTATAATTCCGGCCTTCGCGCGGCAGTGTCCGGCTCCAATGTTCAGCAGGCCAAAGCATCCACTTCAGAATACCAACGCTGGTACGCTGTGAAAGGTTCCAAGTCCGGATATTATCAGCTGCGGGTCGGCTCATCGAACGGCAAGGCAATGGAGGTCGCCGGAGGTGTGACCAAGGCCGGCACAAATATTCAGGTCAACAAGTCGATTGCAACTTATAACAGGCAGCAGTGGAGGCTCGCTCCGGTCACCGGAATGGTCCTTGCAGAGTCCAGACTGACAGATGCTAAGATCAGCTCGGGCTATTATGAATTTGCGTTAAATGCTGCGCCGGAAAATGTCATCGAAGTCTCCGGTGCAAGCACGGCGAATAAAGCTAACGTTCGCTTAGCTAAAAATTCGAACGGAAAGGGACAGATCTTTTATGTGAAATCTCTGGGAAGCGGACTTTATTCTATTGTAAATCCGCATTCCGGAAAGGCTCTCACAGCCGCCAGCACAACGATCGCCAACGGAACGAACATTTACCAGTATGAATACTCCGGTGCCTCGTCACAGAAGTGGTATATCAGAAAGGATAAGAGTACAGGCAAGTATGTGATTGCCAACAGCAAGGCCCACCACATTGTTCTTGCGACACAGGGAAGTGCCAAGAGTGCAGGTGCCAATGTCCAGAATATAAATTTCGTGGGCAGCGTACCGCAGTACTGGAACATCAACAAGAGCTCTGAAGCAGCTGCCTATCGCCTTGACAGCGGTGTCTATGCCGTGAATTCAGCGCTCGGCAGCAGCCTTAATATGCAGATCGAGGGCGCATCGATCGATTCGGGCGCACACGTCGAAATAGCAACTGCGGCTAATAAAAACGCGCAGAGATTCATTGTCACCTGTGTTGACAAAGCAAACTTTGTCTATACGATCACTAACGAGCATTCCAGAAGGAATCTTGCCCTTTCCGGATCACAGATCATCCAGACGACCGCGGCAAATGATAATACGCAGAAGTGGGTCATCAAGCGCTCCGGCGGATATTATACGATCACAAGCCGCGGAAACGGCAGGAACATGTCGGTAATCGGAGCGAAGACAGCGAGTGGTACGAATCTTGAGGCTGTCAACCCGGGATCATCCAATGCCCAGAAGTGGAAATTTAAGGCGGCAAGGCCGGCAGCTCCTGCGGCAAGAGCGTATTGGATACGGACTGCAGGTGCTTATTCGTACACGCTTCATATTAAGACCGCTACTTTTGATAACAACGGAAATGCAGTTATCTTTCCGGTGATAGCTGGTCATAACTGCCAGAAGTTCAATCTGATCGCCAACTCTGACGGGACATATTATATTGCCAATGTCAGATCGGGCAAGGTCCTCGACACCTACGGCGCAAAGACATCCAGCGGGACCAATGCAGTTCAGTACGGCAAGAGTTCCAGGTCGACTCAGAAGTGGAAATTTGTTCCGACAGGTGACGCGGACGGAAGTTACTACATCGTGTCTTCCGGAGGCACTGCCCTTTCTGTCCTGAACGGAAGCTTTACGGATTATTCCAATGTCGGTGTGGAGACTAAGAATAATTCAAAGAGACAGAAATTTATTCTTGTGCCGACGACTCCCGCCAACGGCTGGAGAACAACGACATCCGGAAACAGGTCCTACTATGTGGGCGGTCGGGCATCCAAGAACACCTGGGTCCAGATCAGCGGCAAGTATTACTACTTTGACGGCAACGGCTATCTTGTGAGATCGTCAGTCGTCGATGGTTATACCGTCGATGCGAGCGGTGCCCGCGGCAGTAAGGTTTCTACAACCACTTCGAATTTTAAGGCAACAATAAACGGTAAGAAGACATTAACGTCCTACCTGCACAACGCGTTGGTTCCGGCAGGACGCACGCTCTATATCTGGGGCGGCGGATGGGGCGGTGATGCGCCCGGTACGGATGACTATAGCAAGATAGGCTACCAGCAGACATGGCAGACTTTCTACAATAAAAACGCGACTGCAAGCTATGACTATACAAAGCATCGCTATAAATATTTCTCAGGTCTTGATTGTTCGGGCTTTGCAGGATGGACCCTTTATAATACAATGTATACGAAAGACGATCAAGGCTACGTGGTCTATCAGTCAACAAGCGTTGCGCCGACTTATATCAAGAAGGGCTGGGCGACCAAAACAACGACTTACCGCCCCGGTGATGTCGTAAGTATGGACGGTCATGTCTGGATCAGCCTCGGTACATGCAGTGACAAGACAATTCTTCTTGTGCACTCATCGCCTAAGGGTGTCCAGATCAGCGGTACTGGCGGACAGGCTACAATTCTTGCCAAGAAGTATATGAAGCTTCTTGCGCCGAACTGGCCGTATGACATCAGGACTGTCGGCAGCGGATATACATCAAATGTCACTGTCGCGCGTTGGGTAGTAAACGGCAGCGGGCTCTTAAAAGATCCGGACGGACTGCAGAAGATGTCAGCTGAGCAGGTAATGAAATTCCTCTTCGGTCAGTAAAGAATAATTGAAATTCGAAAGGAAGTGCATTAAATTGCGAAAAAGGTTCTTAACATTTCTTCTGGCAGGTGTAATGTGCGCATCACTCGCAGCTTGCGGTGACAGCGCGGATACACCCAGATACGCGGTCACACTCATCCATGATCCCGCAGCAGGGAGCAGGGAAGCCATGGTACAGGCGGCAGTGGAACAGTCAGCTGCGGATGCGGGATATATTTCCAGAGTCTATGTTGCGGCGGATAATACAGAAGAAGCGCTTGAGGATGTTTTTAAACAGGTATCTGATGAAAAAATAAAGCTGGCTGTCGCATACGGGAAAGATATGGAAATCCCCATCTGGAACGCGCAGAAAAATCACAGAAAAGTCAAGTACGCTCTGATAGACGGTGTTCCGAGAAAAGCGGAAAGCGAGAGCGAGGAGATACGAGAAAATACTTTGTGCGCAGGCACTTCGTACGAGGATATGGGCTTTCTGGCGGGCTATGCTGCAGTAAAGAACGGTTCACGAAAGCTGGCCTTCATTGCCGGTGAGAAAAATGATCTGAATATTCGCTATGCAGGAGGCTTTGTCCAGGGCTGCGTGACAGCTGCCTCTGAGATGAGTCTGGGAAATGACGCGGTCAGTATCACCGGAGTGTATTCCGGATCGGATGAGCTGACTCCTCTCCGTATGTCCGACGCCCTTAATCTGTACGGGAACGGGACGGAAATCATTTTTACGGTCGGTGAAAATATCGGCATTGCGGTCGGAAGAGCCGCAGCTGTGAAAAACATGCCGTTCATCTCCGGAGGAGCGGATCTTCGGGAAGACAACGCTACCTGCCTCTTCTCGGTAGTTCCATCCTACGAGGGAATTACCAAAGCGATAATCCGTGATTATGAAGGTGAGAAGACTTTCCGCGGAGGAGAGATGGTTTACTATGGTATTGCGGACGACAGTGTGAAGCTCGCAATTGACTATTCGAATCTGGATGCTCTTACCCAGGGAGATATCGACGCGGTTATCGCAAAAATAAAATCCGGTGAAATTACGATCTCGGCGGATGAGGTGACTACAGGAAGTGCCGAGGTCAGCCTTAAGATCATTGATCCGCCGTCAGCATCGGCAGCCGGGAATACCGGCGGCGCAGGAACCGATTCAGGCGTTGCGGCGGCAGTGCCGCAGGACGACGAGTCGGTCGCGGAATAGAAACTTAATAATTGGAAATCAAAAACTGCTTCGGAATATATGCACTTAGCATATAAACCGAAGTAGTTTTTGTATAGAATGTCCCATAACACCTTTCTTGTTGAATCAATAGAGCGTTGGTGGTAAAATATTCTATATATTCAGAAAAAATATCAGGAGGAGGCGTTTCTTGATGAGACAGTGGACAAAAGAAGAAAGGTATCGTGTTCTGAAGGACCCGGAAGAGATACGGGAATTGCATGAGAGAATCGTTAAATCTGATTACAGGCAGACATATCATATCCAGCCGCCGACAGGACTTTTGAATGACCCGAACGGATTTGTCTGGCATGACGGTGTTTATAATCTGTTCTATCAGTGGTGTCCATGGGGGGCAGTCCATGGATTAAAATACTGGTACCACACCTGTTCAAGAGATCTGGTCAACTGGTACAATGTCGGTGTTTGTATCAAACCGGACTGTGATATGGATAACAAGGGAATCTACTCGGGATCCGCATGGCCGGGCAGAGACGCGATCCATCTGTTCTACACCGGGAATCATCGAGATGAGGACTGGAAACGCACTTCTAACACGTGCATGGTAAAACTGTATGATGATGGAAGGAATGCTAAGCTGCCGTGGCCTCTTTTCGGTCCGAATCCGAACTACACGGAGCATCAGCGTGATCCTAAATTATACTACCACAAAGAGAGAAATAAGTATTATATCCTGCTCGGAGCTCAGACAAAGGACAAGCACGGCTGCATCATCATTTATCAGTCAGACACTCTGTCCGAAAACTGGGATTTTATAGGCGAACTCAAAGTGCCCGGCTATGAAAACTTCGGCGATATGTGGGAATGCCCGGCCATCGAGCATATAGGAAATCAGGATGTACTTCTTCTGTGCCCGCAGCATCTTCTGCTCCCGGGACGCGGAGGCACTGTTCACCACAGCGGCTATCTTCTCGGTGTGATGGACTGGGATACATTGACATTTAATCACGACGGTCAGTTCCATGTCCTTGATTTTGGGTTTGACTCCTATGCGGCGGGCTGCGCGAATCATCTTCCGGACCCGAATAAAGCAATCTGTACAGCGTGGATGGGTCTTCCGGATGCCTCCTATCCGACAGACGAGGAGGAGTGGTCCGGCTGTCTGACTCTGCCAAGAGAACTTCGTATCCGTGACAGGAGACTGATTCAGCAGCCGATTGCGGAACTTGCCGAACTCCGCGATGAAGAAATCGATATTTCGGACGGCAAGATGCCGCGTGTGTGTGAGCTTCTGATCGATATCAGGCCCGGCGACGCATCTTTCCGTCTCTTTACAAAGGAAGACGGTAGCGGTGGTATTTCAATAGAGTATGACGATACTGCTAAACAGATAACGATCGACCGCTCCGGCCTTGATAAACGATTTAACGTGGAACAGGGTGAGAGCCGGTCGAGACCGCTCGCGAACGGGCTCCGACAGCTCCGGATATTTATCGACAAGAGTTCGATGGAAATATTCGTCAATGACGGCGATGCGGTGTTCACGACACGCGTATTCCCGAACCCGTGGGAGAACGAATTCAGGATCAAGGCCGACTGCGATGTGAAGATATGGTCGCTGAAACCGTCGGTCATGGACGACTTCATCATCTGGTAATATCTCATTGATGTCGGTATTGATAGCTGACAGTTCGGACAGGCTGCAGCAGACTGTAAGACCCGGCAGCAAAGCATCCTTCTTCATGAGAAGAGCATTGTAAGTCCGACCGAGAGATCAGGAAACGCGTAAGCGTTTCTTAAGCTCGCAGGGCAGGACTTACGCTTTTCGATGAAGATGATGTTTGCGGCCGGGTTTTACAGTTCGCACAGCCTGTCCGAACTGTTACTAAAGTTGCATATTCGAATTCCATGTGGTATAGTCTGTTAATCAGCGGGAAGGCTGATCAGGAATGCCTCGGCGTTCTTGCCGGGCTGCTGCAAAATATCATCACAGATCAGGAGAAGCATATGAGAACTGTTGCAGGAAAAGTGCTTGCTGAAGTTGAAAAGGCATTTATAGGCAAAGAAGAAATCACAAGAGCTGTGCTGCTTGCAATGATTGCGGGAGGCCATATACTTCTCGAGGATGTGCCGGGAGTCGGAAAGACGACTCTTGCCATGGCCTTCTCCAAAGCTCTTTCCATGGATTACCGTCGAATGCAGTTCACACCTGATGTTATGCCGTCTGATGTCATCGGATTTACCACGTTCAACCGTGCTGCAAATGAGTTCGAATACAGACCGGGACCTGTCATGAGCCATCTGTTCCTGGCCGATGAGATCAACAGGACAAGCAGCAAGACTCAGAGCGCGCTTCTTGAAGCCATGGAGGAGGGAGCAGTTACTGTTGACGGGACAACGTATGTGCTGCCTCAGCCCTTCACCGTCATTGCTACACAGAATCCTGCCGGATCTGCCGGTACTCAGCTGCTCCCGGAATCCCAGCTTGATCGTTTTCTGATCCGATTGTCCATCGGATATCCCAGACCGATTGATGAGATCGGAATTTTAAAGAGCAGACAGAGCAGAAATCCGATAGAGGACATCACTCCGGCAGCGTCGGCAGGCCAGATCCTCGCTATGAGGAAGGAAGTAGAAAATGTCTTTGTCGCGGATGAAATCTTAGCTTACATGGTCCGCATTGCTCATGCGACCCGGGTGTCTGAAGCTCTCAGTCTGGGAATCAGCCCTCGCGGTACACTTGCCCTCTCCAGGATGGCCAGAGCCAATGCGTGGATGAAAGGCAGGAAATATGTTATCCCGCAGGACATCACCGAAATCTGCCGGATGACTCTTGCCCATCGTCTGGTCCCCACATCGAGATCCCGCGTGCACGGAATGACAGGTGAGACCGTGCTGGCGGATATTCTGGCAGCAGTGCCTGAACCAAAGATTACAATGAAGTAAGAGGAAGCGAATATGGCACTAAGAAGAGCGGAGTATATAAGCATTCTTATCGCCGCGTCGCTGTTTTACGCGTTCTGTACGGATTTCATATCTTTTTTCATGCTCCTCGGCGCACTTTTCCTCCCTGCCCTGTCCGTGGTTCTGACATGTATTTCAGGGCTTTCCCTCGAGGCGGCTATCGAGAATCCGGACACGACACAGGCAGAAGTGGGAGATGAACTGAGGGTATACGTGAGGGTAAAGAATCCGGCAAGGCTCGGAGGAGCGCGGGTCCGTATGAATCTGCTCATAAACTATGAGCTTGAAGGAAAGGTCCATACAGAGAAAATGCGCTTTGTCACAGAGCGCAGCGAGCAGATGACCGCGTGCCTTGTCAGTGCCGAGCACTGCGGACGTATCACCTGCAGGATAGAGAAGCTGAAACTGTATGACTATCTTTGGATTCTGGCAATACCGGGAAAAGCTTCTCATGACCGCTGCTCATTCACTGTTATGCCGAAAATTTCTGACATTGATCCTCTGGCCCTGCCCACTCTCAGAGAAGATTTTGAGAGCAGCATCTATGCGCAGAACCGACCGGGGAGAGACTACAGCGAGGTCTATGAGATACGCAGTTACCGCGAAGGAGATCCGATTTCCTCCATTCACCATAAATTGTCCGCCAAGAGAGAGGAACTTGTCGTGCGTGAGGGCAGCTATCCCGTGGGCAGCCGCCTTATGCTGCTTGCGGTCCTTCCTGATTGGTCTCAGCCGATCGAGGAGTGCGAGGAGGTGCTGACTGCTGTTTTTTCTGTCTCTTCCTTTCTCACGGCAAATGGATTCGACCACGTCATCGCTTGTCCGAATGAGGATGAGCCTTCGGGTCTCATGCAGATGAGTGTAAGTAACGAGGAGTCCTTTTACGAAGCTTCAGCATGTGTTATGGCAAGCGGCAGGGATCCTCACCCGCACAGCATGGACGTTAGGATCGGAAGAGTGCAGAGACTCCTGTTCTTCACAAGAGAACGAACAGACGCGGAACATATACTTTACGCTGTCAGTCCTGATAAGGTGAGTGTGACAGCGATCTTTACAGGTGAGAGTGAGGAGAACTCTCCCGAGATACCGGGCATGGAGATCATCCCTGCTGCCGGTAGAGATCTGAAGGAAGTTCTTTCATCTCTTGTTATATGAACTTCCGCCTGCGTGCGGTATGGCAGCGCCTTAGGACGCGGCATTATGCTGACGCGCTTCATAGAAAGACTGCCGGTGCGGACAGAGGTAAGAGCAGGCAAAGATCCAGAAGAACGGAGTGAGTAAATGACAGAAGGTGGAGCCGAAAAGAGAAAAGGCCTTTTGGTGGAGAGACGTGAGATCTCTTCGTTTATTATGCGCACTCTTATGACCCTGCTCGGCACTGTCGGAGCTCTGGGCTGCCTTATGAGCAGTCTGGGATTTTCATTCAGATCAGGTCTCTTTGATATTACTGCTGTGCTTGCAAGCGTGATGTTCACGTACGCCATGCTTCGCACAGGATATCATCCTTACTGCACCGCTGCCGGGGTTGCCCTGTGTCTCCTCTTCGGTCTTATCCGGGGATCTCTCACGGTTTCGGGCACGAAGGAGATCGTGTCGCGGTATGTGCTTGCCGGATCTGTGGGCGCCGAAGCTCTTCCGGAACTTCAGAACAGCGAGGGGGCTCTGTATGCATTTGCTTTCTTCGGATCGGTGATGGCACTGGTACTCGCATGGCTTCTCGGACAGAAAGTCATAAGGGTCATATCTGCCATACTCATCACCGGCATCTTCCCCGCAGTTTTCGTCGCGATCGGCATAATACCCGGCTACATGTACCTTGTCATGCTCTGTCTTTTCTGGTCCATGCTGCTGTTCGACGCGGATGAACTCATCGGTCCGTCACTCTTTATCGTACCGCTCATTTGCTGTATCTTTCTGAGCCTGCTTGCGGCAATCCCGCATACCGCGCATGCGCGCATAGAATTTGCAAGACCTGCCGGACAGGCCGCTGCGCCGACTACGGTCGGCGGAGAGAACAACGATCCCCCGCCTGAGACTGAGAGCACGGGGGAGGCTCTTTTGAATAACGACGACCCCGAGGATGTTCATCCGGACGCTGAGGGCGAGATGAGGCCTGACGGATGGGACGAGAACGGACTTGAGATTCCGAGACGGATCGCCCGCGCCGTGATTGCTCTGCTTGTCATCATGATCCTGCTTGCGCTTGTGCCGCTCAGCCGTCTGGTCCGCCTGAGGTTAAGAAAAAAGAGAACTCACAGCCGTGACAGGAATGCTTCGGCGATAGCAGAGTACAGATATATGGAACAGTTGTCAGCCTTCGCGGGCAGTGAGGAGGATCTGTCCGGAGAAATCTGGGGGAGAGCGACAGAAATAGGTCTTAAAGCGAGATTCAGCGGGGAAGTGATCAGCGCCGCTGAGCTCGGTGAGATGCACCGCCTGGCTCTTTTCTACAGGGAAATCTGCATGAAGAGGACAGACAGAATGAAGCACCTGATCGGAAAATACTATCTGGCTCTGTGAGGTCAAGTATGGTATATTGTGCCGGGATGTGATAAAATATTTTGGTATGAGTTTTACTCAGGGGTGAAGCACGCTTATAAGGCGGCGCATAGACCCATATACTCTATGAGAAGAGGTTACTCGTGAACGCATTACAGATTTCTGCCGCGGTTCTTTTTATGCTTATTCTGCCGACTCTGGGCGGAATTCCGATCTGCGCACTGATAAAAAAACGTTATACACTGCCGTCAGCTTTCATGCTGGGTCTGCTTTCGGAGTTTGCCTTCTGTCAGCTTATATTTGTTCCGCTGGTGCTGATCCGTCTTTCATTTGTCTCATGCGCCAATGTCCTGCTGATTTACATTATCGTCATGGCTCTTTTAGGAGCGTATCTGTACTGGATCTATTATAGGTACGGCCATAGGACTCCGTCGTTGAAAGAGCCCGCCGGCTGGGATATCGCAGACATAGTTCTTTTTATTGGGATGATCGCGCTCATTGCGTTCATCCTCTACAATACGATTGTTCTGCAGCACACGGATGATGATGACTCGAGGTTTGTCGTCAACGCGGTCGATATGATGAGGACAAACAAACTGTTCCTCACGGACCCGGCGACCGGTGCACCGCTCAACTATTGGAAGGGAGAACTGGCCAAGGACGTCACTTCACCGTGGGCAATTTATCCGGCCTGCATAGCAAGATGGACAGGCGTCAGGGCTGTTGCGTCTTACCATTCGCTGATACCGGTACAGGTAGTTATTCTTGCCTCATTTGTCTATTACGCCCTTGCGGAGAGACTGTTCCCCGGTGAGAGAATGAGCAAGGCAATGTTCGTCATTTTTGTGTGGATGATCAATCTCTACGGTTACTACTCTCTGTACTGCGGAGAGACTTTCCTCATGACCAGAGGATGGCAGGGAAAATCAATCGTTGCGGGTGTCGGCATTCCGGCAATGCTCATGCTTTTCCTTGACGTGTATCAGGACCTGTCACAGAGGTCATCCTACGTGCTTATTATACTGCTCAATCTGGCTATGTGCCTGCTGTCCGGTATGGGAATCATGATCGGAGCGATCATGGTCGCAAGCTTTACATTTGTCTACGCGCTTGAAAAAAAGAGTACACAGATCGTTGTCTGGGGAATGCTGATGTGTCTGCCGAACATTCTGTATTACGCGATCTATACAATTATTAAAGCCGCGGCGTAAAAGGCCGCGCCCGCGGATTCTCATTAGGCCGCGGCGGGAGGATGACCTTCTCCCAATGGGATTTACATCACGTTAAAGAGGACACAACATGGATGAGATCATAGCTCAGATGATGGAATGGGGATCTAAATATGTAGGTGACGGAGCATTTTTCGGAATGGCTCTTATCTCCTGTGTGTTCCTCTATATTACATCACAAAAGGACAGAAGAAGAATTGTATATCCGATTCTCACATCAGTCGTTGTTGCGATGAATCCAATCAGCATCAGTCTGCTGTTTTCTGACATGAGCTACTGGAGGTTCCTGTGGATGATACCGGACGGAGTTCTGATCGCCCTGTTCTTTGTGAAGATGATCAAGGTGTGCAGGGTCAGGAGAGAACTTGCCGCGACTTTCATAGCATTTATACTGATCATCATGATCTCCGGGACCTATGTGTACGGAAGGGGCAAGTTCACGAAGGCAAGGACCCCGGACAAGCTTGACCGCGGTGTAAAGGCGGTGTGTGATGTAATGCTCGAGCTGGATGATCATCCGCGCGCGATCATGCGGGAAAAGTATCTCTGCGAGATCCGGCAGTACAGCGGTGATATTGAGCTCTATTACGGCCGCAATATACATTGGTATATCACGTATCATGACTGGACGCATGAGTACTATTATAAAATGCTGGAGTCGAGGACTCCTAACTATGATAAGCTTCTTTCGCTGTGCATCGATGAAGATCTGAATTTTGTTGTAACATACGCAGACAAGTCCATACCTGAGAATATTCTTGAGGAGTATGGCTTCCGGGAAATCACGGAGAAAGACAACAGTATAATTTATTACCGGGCTGATGAAGCTTAACGGTGAAGTACATATTTCTCAGGGAGGTATGCCATGAATGTAGCGATCATTATTGCGGGCGGGTCCGGGACCCGTATGGGACAGGATATTCCGAAGCAGTTCATAAATGTATATGATAAACCGGTCCTGATCTACACGCTGGAGGGTTTTCAGAAGCATCCGAAGATCGACGCGATTGAGGTCGTGTGTATCGACGGTTGGCATGATATTGTCTGGGCTTACGCGAAACAGTTCAACATTGACAAACTGAAGTGGATAGTTTCCGGAGGAAAGTCAGGACAGGAGTCCATCAGGAACGGCGTGTATAATCTTGAGGATAAATGCGGTCCTGACGATGTCATTATCATCCATGACGGTATCAGACCGCTTGTCGACGCGACAGTCCTGTCAGACGTAATTATCAAATGCGAACAGTACGGAAACGCCGTAACATCCCTTCCGTATAACGAGCAGATTTTTATTGTGGACGATGAGATCTCTACTGTAAAGTATATTCCGAGAGAGACGCTTCGCCGCGTCTCCACGCCGCAGGCATATAAATTCGGAAAACTCGACTGGGCCTACCATGAAGCATTTGAGAAGGAAATCGGCATATACGGTTCTTCCTACACCAACACCATGATGGTAGAACTTGGTGAGAGACTGTATTTCGCGGCGGGATCCGACAAGAATATCAAACTGACAACGAAAGATGACCTTGAGATGTTCAAGGCCTATCTCAAAGCAGATAGAGATAACTGGCTGAAATAATGGGAAGCTGATGTCTATGGCTTGCGTAGTCGGGACATCAGCTTCTTTATATGTGAGGTATATATATGAAAATTTATGAACTGGACGAGTATAAGGAAGATATAGCATATATATCGGGTCTTGATCTGCCGTGGGAAGAACTTGAAAATACTTCAATGCTGATCTCGGGCGCGAGCGGACTTATCGGAAGCGTGCTGGTCGATACTGTCATGCACCTAAATCGGGAGCGCGGTCTGAATTGCCGGGTGCTGGCCCTGGGCAGAAACGAAGTCAAGGCCAGGGAGAGATTCGGCGAGTTCTTTAATGATCCCAATTTCTTATTTATCAGCGCGGATATCAATAAGCCGCTTGTCCTTGAAGATCTGGGACTCGTGGAATATGTTCTTCATCTGGCAAGCAATACACATCCGGTAGCCTATGCGACTGATCCGATCGGAACGGTCACTACAAATATCATCGGAGCCATGAACATGCTAGAGTTCGCGGCGGATCATGGCGCGCGCAGGGTCGCATTTGCCTCCTCCAACGAAATATACGGCGAGAATCGCGGTGACACAGAGAAGTTTGACGAGGACTACTGTGGATATATCAACTGCAATACGATGCGAGCCGGATATCCGGAGAGCAAGCGGTGCGGCGAGGCTCTCTGTCAGGCCTATATCAGGCAGAAGGGGCTCGACGTGGTCATCCCGAGGCTGACCAGATCCTATGGTCCCAGCCTGCTTATGACAGACACGAAAGCCCTGTCTCAGTTCATCCGCAAGGCTATCGCGGATGAGGACATCGTGCTGAAGAGCGCGGGCACTCAGTATTATTCCTATACCTATGTGGCAGATGCGGTCTCCGGCCTTTTGACCGTTCTTCTCAAGGGCACATGCGGAGAAGCCTATAATATCGCGGATGACGCGTCGGATATTCAGCTGAAGGATCTGGCTGCCCTGATCGCGGGCACGTGCGGGCGGAAAGTCGTATTCGAACTGCCGGACGCGGTCGAGGCCGCGGGCTATTCCAGAGCGACCAAGGCGAGGCTTGACAGCACAAAACTGCAGGGGCTCGGCTGGAAGGCCGGCTACGACATAAAGTCCGGAATCGATCGGACCGTTCGGATGCTCAAGACTATGGCTGCGGAGTGATGAATATGTGTGCAGTAGTTCGGACAGGCTGTCACGAACTTTAGATTTGGCAGCAAACACATCTTCATCGAAAAACGTCGGTCCTGCCCTCCGAGCTTGAAGAATGCTGCGCATTCTTCGATCTCTCAGTCGGACCGACAACGTTTTTCTCACGAAGATGAGTGCTTTGCTGCCACTGTCGAACTGCAAGAACAGCCTGTCTGAACTGCTGCATACGTAGTTCGGACAGACCGCAACGAACTTCAAGATTTGGCAGCAAACACATCTTCATCGAAAAACGTCGGTCCTGCCCTGTTAAAGTTAGGAGATTTTATGCTTGAAACAGTTTTATTTGATTTAGACGGCACTATTTATAATTATGATATACCGGATAAGATTGGAATACAGGCGGTCTATGACTACGCCTGCCCGGTACTCGGTCTTACGCCAAAGGAGCTTCACGCCGAGATCAAGGCTGCAAATGCCGAGATCGTCAGCGAACTCGGCAAGGGCAACGCCGCGATCCACAACCGCCTGGTCCGTTTCCAGCGTGTGCTGGAGAACATTGGAAAGCCGATGTATCCGGTCGCCATGGACATGTACCACGCATACTGGGACACATTTGTTGACAATATGAGCCTTGAGCCGGGTATCCTTCAGCTTTTTGAATATCTCCATGGCAGAGGTGTTCATGTGGGTATATGTACCAACCTGACTGCTGAGATCCAGTACATCAAGATGGAAAAACTGGGGATATGGGATTATATTGACAGCTTCACGACCAGCGAGGAGTGCGGATGGGAGAAGCCGGATGAGAGAATATTTCTGTATTCTCTTGCCAAGGCGGGCAGCAGCCCTGAAAAATCGCTATTCGTCGGAGATAACCGCTCATTTGACGTATTTGGACCTTCGAAGGTCGGAATAAAGGGAATCTGGTACTGTCCGACCCCGGAGGCTCGGAAAGTGACGACCACAGAGATTGAGCAGCCTAACTCGAACCCGTCAAAGAGTATTACTCCGGGCACCGAGACCCTGCTGAACGAGGGGGTCGGAATCATCAGGGATGAGTTCGGAGAATACCCTGTCATTCACACCTATGAGGGTGAGTGGTGCAGAGCCCTGTTCAATCTGTAAACGAGTGTTTGGGACGGTTCAGACAGGCTGTCATTAGGTTTGCGCTTCCGGCAGCAAAGCATCCATCTTCGTGAGAAAAACATTGCGGGTCCGACCGAGAGACCAAAAAGCGTTAGCTTTTTTGGCTCGCAGGATAGGACCTGCGTTTTTCGATGAAGATGATGTTTGCGCCGGATTCAGAAGCTTCGCTGCAGCCTGTCTGAAGCGTCCCTAATTTGCGAAAAAATTAGCACTCGACTGTTGACAGTGCTAACAACATGTGTTATAGTTCGATTAGAACAGAGGGCGGGAGACCGATTCTCTGATGAAACCAGGAGGAAGCCCTGTGAAGGGCGCCATCCGCCGGCCCGGCGCTGATCCGGCGCCCGGGACTAGAATAGAGGAGGGCATTATGAACATTCAGAAATTTACACAGAAATCAATGGAGGCCATTCAGAGCCTCGAAAAAATTGCCTATGACTTCGGGAATCAGGAAGTTGAACAGGAACATCTTCTCTATGCTCTGAACGAGCAGGAGGACAGCCTCATTATGAAGCTTGTAGAGAAGATGGATATAGAGCCGCAGATGTATGCAAATGCAGTCAGGGACGCTCTTGACGCCCGTGTCAAGGTGAGCGGCAGCGGCAAACCGTATATAGGAGCTGATCTTAACAAAGCTCTGATCAAGGCTGAGGATGAGGCAAAAGCCATGGGGGACGAATATGTGTCCGTCGAACACCTCTACCTGTCTGTCCTGAAATATCCGAGCAGAACAGTGAAGAAGCTGCTTTCCCGCTTCGGCATCACAAGGGAGACATTCCTTAAGGCGCTCAGCACTGTCAGAGGCAACCAGAGGGTCGTGAGCGACAACCCGGAAGCGACATACGATACGCTGAACAAGTACGGATCTGACCTCGTGGAGAAGGCCAGAGAGCAGAAGCTGGATCCGGTCATCGGCCGTGACGATGAGATCCGTCAGGCTATTTTGATCCTGTCCAGAAAGAGCAAGAATAATCCTGTGCTGATCGGTGAGCCCGGCGTCGGCAAGACAGCCGCTGTCGAGGGTCTTGCCCAGAGAATTGTGGCGGGGGATGTTCCGGACAATCTGAAGGACAAGCATATATTTGCACTTGATATGGGTGCGCTTGTCGCCGGAGCAAAATACCGCGGTGAGTTCGAGGAGCGACTCAAAGCCGTTCTCGAGGAGGTAAGGAAATCCGAAGGACAGATCATCCTCTTTATCGATGAGCTGCACCTGATTGTCGGTGCGGGCAAAACTGAAGGCGCGATGGATGCCGGCAACATGTTAAAACCCATGCTTGCAAGAGGTGAGCTCCACTGCATCGGCGCTACCACGCTGGATGAGTACCGTAAGTACATTGAAAAAGATAAGGCGCTCGAGCGGCGCTTCCAGCCGGTCCTTGTCGACGAGCCGTCCCTTGAGGAGACGATCTCAATCCTTCGCGGACTTAAGGAGCGCTATGAAGTTTACCACGGCGTCAAGATCACGGACAGCGCGCTGGTCTCCGCGGCAACTCTGTCTCAGAGGTATATCACGGACAGATTCCTGCCGGATAAGGCCATCGACCTGGTCGATGAAGCCTGCGCCCTGATCAAGACGGAGCTGAATTCACTGCCGACGGAGCTCGATGAACTGCAGAGAAAGATTATGCAGATGGAAATCGAGGAAGCAGCATTGAAGAAAGAAACGGATGCTCTGAGCCGGGAGAGACTTGCGGATCTCCAGAAAGATCTGGCTGAGCTGCGTGATACATTTAGCGGGATGAAAGTCCAGTGGGAGAATGAGAAGAAGGATGTGGAAGGCCTGAAGGTCTATCGCGAGAGGATCGATGAACTGAATTCACAGATTGAAATCGCAAAGCGCGAGTATGATCTCAACAAGGCGGCTGAGCTTCAGTACGGCGAGCTGCCCAAAGTGATGAAGGAACTCGAACAGGCGGAAGCCAGAGTGAAAGACAAGGATATGTCCATGGTCCATGAGGAGGTCACGGACGACGAGATTGGCCGTATAGTATCAAAGTGGACAGGCATCCCGGTAGCCAAGCTGACAGAGGGAGAGAGGGAGAAAGTCCTTCACCTTGAAGATGAGCTTCACAAGAGAGTCGTCGGCCAGGATGAGGCGGTCAGCCGTGTTGCGGACGCGATCCTGCGCTCCAAGGCAGGTATAAAGGATCCTAAACGTCCGATCGGTTCGTTCCTGTTCCTTGGTCCGACCGGTGTCGGCAAGACCGAACTGGCAAGGACACTTGCCGCCAACCTTTTCGATGATGAGAACAATATGGTGCGCATCGATATGAGCGAGTATATGGAGAAATTCTCCGTCTCCCGTCTGATCGGAGCGCCCCCAGGATATGTCGGTTACGATGAGGGCGGTCAGCTCACAGAGGCCGTTCGCAGAAAACCGTTCTCCGTAGTCCTCTTCGACGAGGTGGAGAAAGCCCATCCGGATGTCTTCAATGTGCTCCTGCAGGTGCTTGACGACGGTCATATTACGGATAGCCAGGGCAGGACCGTGGACTTTAAGAATACAATCATCATTATGACATCGAACCTTGGATCTCAGTTCCTGCTCGATGGCATAGACGCGAACGGTGAGATCAGCAAGTATGCAAGTGACATGGTGCAGAACGAGCTTAAGATCCACTTCCGTCCGGAGTTCCTGAACAGACTGGATGAAGTCATTATGTTCAAGCCGCTCACGAAAGAGAACATCGGAGGTATCGTTGACCTGCTCCTTAAGGATCTTAACAAACGCCTTGCGGACAGGCAGCTGACGATCAAGCTCACGGACGAGGCCAAACAGTATGTCATCGAGAGTGGCTATGATCCGGTCTACGGAGCGCGTCCGCTGAAAAGATTCCTTCAGCAGAATGTGGAGACTCTTGCAGCCCGGCTGATCCTGGGTTCGGAGATCCATGAGGGTGCTTCCATCATGATCGACCGGGATCCGAATGCCGGCCTGACCGGTCATGTGCTGAATATCCCGAGAGCATAATCAGATATAATTGGACATAAAAAGACCGCTGCGTTATTTCGCGGCGGTCTTTTTCGTTGTCACGTTTCCCAGGGATATTTCGGACGCTCATCCGGATATGCGTAATCGCCCCAATGCGTCGTGAACTGATTAGTCTCCTCATTATATTCGTAATCCAGTGATTCAAGCTTGTCGAGGATATAATCCTTGTCAACGCATTCCGAGGCACAGAAGGCGTCGAGACTGGGATAAAAGTCCCTCAGCTTCAGATTGACGAAGCTCAGAAGAATAATTGGGTCTCTGGGTATCATTGTAGTCTCCTTTTTCTAAGTGGGAGAATCAGACCGGCTCTCCGTTCTCATACTTGGCCACGACCTTCTTGATGCGGTCGTTCGGATCAAGGAGCTTGGACAGTGATGCGTCGTGGT
>OCTX011651360.1_pt1 | contig 21754 bp, 18 predicted proteins | sample 1539691 | NCBI WGS metagenome assembly OCTX01 (sample SAMN02144231, study PRJEB22623) | gut metagenome | biome: sheep rumen | host: Ovis aries | place: New Zealand
ACCTGCCGATATCGAGATCTTCCGGCGCCGGATTAGCCTTTTCCTTCAGTATTTCAGGACTGTTAAGGATCCTGTCTACACGATATGTCCGCATGGCTTCTTTTGCGTGGTCAAAGCCCAGCAGATAATAGAAATCGCCGTTCCAAATCAGAGTATAGGGACTTATGATATAAGGCTTCCCGTCATTTCTGAGCACGATCTTTTTCTCGCTATCGATGTCCGTATAGAAGAAAGACAGCTGTCTGCCGTCATTGATGGCATCATTTATAGTATCGACGATCTCATAGCCTTTTTCGTTCTCAGACCTGGCACGTCCGGAGGTATGAATATTGCTTTTGAGCTTTCTGGCATTCTGGACATTGGTCAGGCCTTTCAGTTTTGCTACCAGATCCCGACATTTTTCTTCTGTGATGAATCTTGAAGACTGGGCAGCGTCGATCAGGATCTTCAGTTCAGAAAGCTCAAACTCTCCTTCTGCCAGAAAATACTTGTTCTGACTTGATCTTCTGTGCTTTATCTTAACGCCGGCGGCGCTCAGAGCTTCAATGTCATTGGCAACAGTTCCCCGATGCATGGTCAGACCATAATTCTTTTCCAGGAGACTACGAATCTGATTAGTGGCCAGGGGATGCGCGGCATCGGAGTATTTTTTCAGGATCTGATATATGTAAAGTACCCGGATCCGGTTATCCGTATCTTTTACGCAGACAGTTGCAGGCTTTGTATACTCGTAATATTCCTGCATTTCCTGGCCATCTTCAGCATCGTGATTTCCAGATGCTTCTTTTAACAGGTCGGAAGAATCCGGGGTTTGCCGCTTTCCTCTACGCTCGATGTCTTCCTGTATTGCCCGGGATATGACTTCGGCCGCGATCCGGGATCCATATTCACTGGGATTGCAGCCGTCTTCAGCATAAAGATCCGGGATGTCCTGACTGCTACCAGCCTCTTGACAGGAATAAAGCTCTCTGAATTTCTGTCCGACATCGGCCGCGATGATCCCTTCTTTTTTTGCCGCAGCATGGTAAGCATCATAAAGACCATCGGCCAGGCTGTCATAGTCCAGGCCGAATTTCTCATATTCTTTATAGCCTGGCTTATAAGGCCAGGCGGCAAAGAGCACAGGAACAGCTCCGACAGAGCGGATCTTTTTGCACAGGACATGGATGTCCAGAAGAAAGCTTCCCCTGAACCTGACAGGCCGGCTGCTGTGATCCTGCAGCACAACATAATCCCATCTTCCCCCGCGGAGCAGGTCTTCTGCTCTTTTTCCGATCTCTTTGGAAGGATCTCTGAACTCTCCCAGTTTCATATCATCTTTTGTAAGCGGTACTACTTCTGCACTAAGGAGCTCGGCCAGCATGGCTGGCAGGTCATTATAATATGTGAAGCTGTCGCCAAACATCAGGATACGCACATCAGCACCTCAAGGTTTTATAGAAAAGAACAGGGCCTAATATTCCAGAAGGAAGGAAAATCCAGTCTCATTTGCTCGTGTTATAGGATGATATCCTGCGGCCCTATTTCAACCAGTTTATTGTTCTCGTACATTAAGACGATCCCGTGTTCAGGATCAAATTTATAGTTACACATCAATCCGACAGTATGTTTCTTATCATTACATACATAAATACTCTGTGGCATTACAAATCGGAAAATATTATCCAGCTTGCCTTCAGTGGCCGCAGCATTTGATTTGCGGCAGTATTCTTTTACAGCATCCAGATCTTCATCAAAATTATGGGAACCAGCTAATGCATCTGTAGCTTTCCTCATTTCGTCTGTGATCGTCTCACCTGGAAAAATATCGAAATCAATAGGCAGTTCGAATTGCCTTCCCCATATTATTATTTCCTTATTACTCATCAAAACCTCCTTCAAGTGCTTTCTCGGCGCATTTACATTCATAAACACCTCCATAATGCTGACACTCATTATGAACGTCTCTTTGCACTAGATCCATTGTTTTCCGATCAAGTCTCTCATGCCAGGAATAACGGTTTTGCTTGCGCCAATCTTTTACGTCATGCCCGGTCCAATCAGTACGTCCGTCCCGAGCTTCTTTATTCCAAATCGCAGCATATTTTTCATCTGCTGCTTTAAAATTTTTTTCTCTTTTGGATGTCATATTACCGATCTCAACAGTAACCACCGATACTGGACTAAAATCCGGCTCCCCATCCTTATATTCGATGCCATCCTGTCCAAATTTTCTTAATCCTTCTTTTGCTTCAGATTTATTCGGAATAAATTTGGAATTTCCAGGCTCTCCCAGCCATACTCCATCACTGGACGCTGCCTTTTTGATCCTTTCCTCTTTCGTTGTATAGTATTCAGGCTCGCTTTTTTCCATGACTTCAGGTTTTTTTTCTTCTGTACTGTCATGATGTGTATCAAGCCTTCGATCTGGATCGATCTTTTGTACTGGATTATTAAACTGTTCCGTGCGGTTTTGAATATCTATCCTCCGATCCGGATCAAATCGACTCCCTGAATGTTCTTTGGTACTTTTAATGATTTCTCCGGAAGTATTATTAAAAGATTCAAGTTTCAATGCAGTCCTCCTTCCGCACCCCATTTCTGGAAAGCAGCATCATTATTGATCTCATTGATCAGATAGTCTGTAATGATACATTGCACGATATCCCTGCGGACCTGATCATTGATCTGAATGCTGATAGTGTCCAGAAGATGCTGCTCGACCTGCCTTGTCCAAATGGCGGCATTTGAGGTCTCCTCATAGATCTTTTTCATAGTATCAGCTACATCAGGGAATAATTTGGACATAACAGGTGCAATTTTAGTCATCCTGGGTTCCAAAGGAGGATTCAGCAGCATCTTGAAAATGGTAACCTGTGCAGAAGCATCCATATCAATGTTCTGCAATATAGGCTGTACGTCTTTCAGAATAACTTCTCTGTCCAGTTTTACCCCCATGCTGAGGAGTTCTGCGATCTTCAAGGCATCCTCTGAGTTAATGATCTTTCTGGCAGTTTCTTTTCTCAAATACTGATAAGAAGAATTTAATGTCGCAACATGTTTTACCTTGCAAAGAACCGACTGTACCCATTCATTCTGATAGACAGCAGCAACGCCGCAGGGGAGTTTTGCCAGTTCACTGATCTGATCATTATTCAGCCCGGCAGCTTTTCCTACGAGCTCGCGGTCTCCCTGATCAGGAAGCCTCATTATTATTTTTGTGTTTGTATTTCGAATGGCTGCCATATCAAGAAGACCAGGCGCCTGATCAACAATTATGAATCCTTCACCATACGTTCTCATTTCAGCGATGGCGTTTGAAATCATTTCTACACTCTTGCCCTGCAGATTGCCGCCTTCCACAGGCTGTTCAGTTGAAGTCCTCTTCAAAAGATTATGGGCTTCTTCCAAAACCGTAAGATGACGAAGATCACCGTTCTTTTCTATCTTTTCAGTCATCCGGAATTCCTGCAGTTTCAGGACCAGCATTCCCATGATAAGAGATTTTGTTTCGCTGGATCCAACACGGCTGAGATCAACAACAACGTTTTGGTTGAACAGCTCCTTTGCATCAATGGCATCACTGGTAAATATCATCCCGTTGATTCCATTAGTGAGGGATTTCAGCCTTGTCAGAAGGGAACCTTTATAGGCACCTTTGTTTTCAGCATCATAGTCACTGGTATCTATGATAGTCCGAATATTTCTGGCCACATCAGCGAAAGTCGGATAAAGATCATCTCCATAGATATTTACAGAGCTGCTGAGGTCCCAACCACAGTCTGAATATGATTGTTCAATAGCACTCTTTAAAACAGCCGGCATTGCTGCATACATTGGCCAGCATACATTAAAAATCTCGACAAGACGATCCATATGCTCAAAAACGTGTATCCCTTTGGGGAAGCTGAACGGATCTATCTTCAGGAGATCGCTTATCTCCGGGTTCGTTCCATATACGGTAACATTAGCATCGCTGCCAAATATATCTTTATACTCACCCTTCGCTGGTTCAATAACCAGGAACCTGACGTCCTTCTTTTCTGCCTCATCAAGTATCTGATAAACCGTATTGCTTTTTCCGGAGCCGGTACTTCCTGTTACAAATGTATGTGAAGCAAGAGACCTTTTAGACAATGATACTGCTGTAGGCTCTTCATGATTCATATGGAATATACGGCCAATTCGGAACTGGTTCGGATCGGGCACTGAATCATCATAAGTAACGATATTCCTGCCGAACTCAGCACATTCAAATACTGGAAGTCCTGCGACAGATTTCCTGGGAAAATTCAGTGAGTATGCCAGCTCCTTTCCAGTAAGGGCTGTCGTTGCAGTTACGATAGAAGGATATACATTTAGTGATTCGTCATTTTCTGTTTCCTGGGGATTAAGTCCAAATAGAGGATGACGAAGCTCACGAAGATAAGCACAGATCTCCTTTGCGTTCCCGTTCTCTTCTATATCTCCACGCCATAAATTTACTGCAGCTCTGGACATATATGATTTTTGCCCCTCAGTCAGAGCAATATAGGAATGGGCTACATTATTCGCAACATCCTGGTCTTCACTTAATATGTATGCTGCAAAGTCCCACATACCAAGTGCGGAACTTTCTTCATAACGCTTCATCTGTTCTTCGAGCAGTTCCAGGGTATGCTTAACATTATAGTTGGTGAATGTCTGGGTAATACCCTCGTTTTTGCCAACCATAGCGGTAACATTTGAGGACCTGGCAAAGTTTGCACCAAAGTTGACGCCAAGATTGGTGGCCTTAAACACTCCGGATGTTACTGCTGCGGTCTTTGTAACAGCCTTTCCAAGAGTATTTGCAACTGAATGTCCTACAGTGCTGGCAATCGCCTGACTTGCTGACTCTGTAACCGCTTTGCTTGCAGACTGAGTTATAGATTCCGTAGCAGTGTGTGCTGTGCTTGATGTTGTTCCATCAGAAACGTTCGTTCCCCTGTTCCATCCATGACTATAATTTCCGCCAATTTTAAAGAAGTCACCAAAATTAAAGCCTGCATTTCCCCCTACCGTGTCGGAAGAACCAGTGCTCGAGCCCTCACTATGTGTTTTTCCTGAAGTGTCAGTAGTTCCGCTGGAAGTCCCAGTACTTTCTCCTGCAGTATCCGTAAATGAATTGCCTGTAGTTTTTGTTTCAGAAGATCCGGTACTGTCACTCTCTGTAGAACTGGAAGATTCCGTAGTCCCTTCTGAATTGGTCACTGCTGAATTTTGGCCATTCTGAATGCCTGCACTGGCTCCAACATTGACACCTACGGTTGCAGATGAACCTATAGAGCTGCTTTCATTAAATGTATAGTTAGTCTGCCATCCGGCATAAGGCGCCAGACCGGAATATATTTCTTCAAGGTGCAATTTCCTGGCATCAACATCCTGTATCGGCGTTGCCAGCAGAATAATTACATATTCTTTACTGTGATTTGTTGGGACTATGCCATCCAGAAGCTTTTCAATGGTCTGGCTCAGAAATTTCTCTGATTTTTCAGTCGGTATATTTGTTGCGCTGGCAACGGAATAATTATAGTTATTGTCAAGACATGGAATAATGCCGTTCCCATCTTCTTTACATTCTGTTCCAGGGAAATTGCCTCTTATTGCGTCCCTCAGCCGCTTTTTATAGCTGTTGGCATAATTATTATCTCTTGAATTTTTTGTATTAGTAACGGCGAGATAAACTTCCGTACCCTTCATGCCACGATAGAATACAAGAGCAATATTACATTCTTCGTTTGAAAGAACTTCATAAACGTTGATCAGCTTTTCCAGGCTGTTTTCCTTTTTATCCGTTACCCATTTAGTGATCCTGAAGTAACGAATATTGTGACCGCAATCAAATGTCTTGTTATCATATTCTGCAGTCTCAGAAACCGGCACATATAATTTATGAATTTGAGGAAGATAGGCATTATATATCTCTACACTGTTTGCGGCCAGAAGTTTTTCTGTGAGCGCTGTAGCTGTTGGATCTGTGGGATCCGGCATCTCTGAAAGATACTTTTCTCTCTTATCTTCTATTTCCCTAATCTGTTCAGGGCTTAATTTAGAAAGCCTTGCAACTCTGTTCCCTGCTTTTTCTCCGGCCCTGGAAATCATCTGCTTTACGCCCATATCCTATACCTCACCTGGCAAAACACATTATACATTAGACTTCTTTCCATTCGATCATTGACTGAATGTCCTCGGAATAGATCTGGAGACGATTCTGCATATTTTGAAGATCATGTATCTTTCGTGTTTTCTCATCGATCTCCATCTGCTGTTTTCTTAATTCAGGGCTGTAATCAACAATATTTGCTCTGACAACATTGACCAGATTTTCTTCCCAGACAGTAAAACTGTTTAAATATACTTCATAAATATTTCTGGCTATTTTGTCAACGATCTCAGAGATCCTTACTTTATATGCATGTGACAGCCGATTCAGAAACAGTTTATCCATCTTAAACAATTTAAAATTGCCAACGCTGAGGAGATAGTCAAATTCATCAACCCGGAAAACATTTTCATTTTCGACAATGTCGAACTCGATCTTCCTGTAACCTGTAATCAGTTCAGTGATCTCATGCTTCTTCTTTTCAGAAAGTGTAGTATTTTTGACCACATCAGCCAGCATATCTCTGAAGCTCATGGAGCAATCGATCCAATACTGCCTGGCTGTAGAATCTATATCAGAATCCGCCTTATTTGCCTGATTGTAAAAGACTATGTTCGTCTGTTTAATAAGGTCATCAGACGCACCACGGTCGGCCACACGCTGTGTAGTGAACAATACTGCATTACTGTCAACCGCTTCCTTTGCTTCTTTAACTACAGAAGCTCCGACCTCTTTGATAGTACTTAGTTTAAAACTGGTTCCAAGTTTATGAAAACCGGTTCTGAAAGCCTCTCCTACATCAGCGATCTGTTTCTTTGCATCCGTCTGTAAAAATTCTATATCCAGATTTCTTTTCTGCTCTCTGGTAAACTGTTCCTCTGCGTTCTTAAATTCCTGAACAGAAAAAGACTTCTTAGACGATTCCAATGTTGATGCCATTCTGCCTTCATAGGAAGACATATAGTTTTCTAATTCAAGAGACGCACTTTCTTCAACACTTGCTATCATTTCAAGCCTATCCTGCTCAAGTTTTTCCTCCATTGCCTGTTTTTCTTTTTCTCTTTTATCAGTCAATGTCTGGATTTCTTTTTCTGTGGCATCAACTATTTTCCTTAAAAAGTAATTAGCCTGCTGACACTTATTATAGGAAGAATACTTAGCTGCAAATTTATCAAGTCCTCTCTCAACCGAGAAAAGGCCACTATTAACATAGAGCTTATCTGTCTCAGCCATTTTTTCAGCGGCTTTTTCTTCTACAGCTTTTATCTGGGCAGGCATGATATTGTACTTATAGAGCTGTCTGTACCACCGATTATTCTCATCTGAATAGCTGCTCCGGTTTTGCTCAAAAGTGCGTAGTAAGTGCCTGTCAATAAATTCACCTTCTGTCTTTGCGCCAAGTCCAATAATAGAAGAGACATAATAAATGTCACTGCAAGATAAGCTTCTGGGTATTGCCTGATTAATGATTCCGTCTTTTTCTTGTTCGGAAAACGATTCTTCTGGAAGATTCGCAGTATCCGCTTTATTTACAATAATCATAGTAAAACGCGGGTCAATTCCTTCCACCTGTTTTACTAAATCGTATAATTTAATGTTATCATCAGAATCCAGACCAAAAGGTTCAGCCACATACATCGGAATGCCGTTTGACATTCCCTTCATTGCTTTTTCTAATACTGCTTTGTGGTCCGTATGAGAAGCTGCATTTGAGCCAGGGGTGTCCAGAATTACGAATTTTCCGGCAAAATCCCCCCAATGTCCCTTATTAAAAGGTATATGGACTTCGATTATATCTCCTATACCATTACATTCATCGTCAGTTTTATAATTATTGATTACAGAGAGGGCTGTATTAACAAAGGGGACAAGACCTTTGTCCGGTATCTGAGACAGTTTATTTTCAAGCAGTTCCGTGACAGGATTACTCCCCAGGGCTACATCAATAGAATATGAATCCTCTGTAACATGCAGACAGACAGGTGCTCCATCATAAACAAAACTGATATCAGCTGATGCATCTTCTTTTGACTGATATATTTTACACAGATGTGCAGTTACTGCTTTATCCCCACTTGGTAATATTTCCAATCCGATCAAAGCATTTATAAATGTAGACTTTCCTGCACTGTAATTGCCAATAACACAGATTGGTATAATTTCATCGGAGGCATCTGTGAATTTTGCAAGATCCGACTCGACAGAGTCTCTGATCTCAGAATCATCTGATATACTTTTTTTGACAATAGGTCTGATCTTCTGGCCAAAGATTTCAACGATATGAGGAAGAACATCATATGCATTATTAAGGTATCTTTCTCCTGGCTGCAGCTTTATACACTTCGCTATTGCAGGATTCTCACAGATTGAAGCAACTGCTTTATATTCGTCAGTCGTACCTTCAAAAAAGAGGGATATCTTTTCGTCTACTTTGTATTCATCGATTATAGTATTAATAACTTCTTCAACGATAAAAGGAAAGAAGCCATTCTGTAACTTATCTGATATTAATTTTCCGGAATACTTTGAATCATCTTTGACAATATCTTTCCATTCAGAATCTACATATAAGTAATAAGACAACTTTTTTTCATACGGATTGCTTTTAATTTTGATCTTCGTCATCCCGCCGAACTCCCTTGCAATAAATGAAAACCAATGGTTTTAACATTTTTATTTATATTGTGAAGTATTCTTAAAATTCATATTATATTATAGACTATTACAGATTATGAAGCAAATCCATGGTGTTTGCACTTTGTATCATCTTTTGTGAAAAAATATAAAAAAATGAGATTTGTTTTCTTAGCCACTGACAGCTGGCAAAAGAGCATGGACGTTTATTCTTTTTCCTGAGAGTATGATATGCTTAATGCAGACATGGAAATCAAATACAGCTCATTTTGATAGAGGCAGGTGCCAGTCAACGCCGATGATCTGCTATCTGTCATGATTAGCAGGTGACACTCTGAGTCAATTGGGAAATACTAATCTGCCAAAATGAGATATTAGAATCAGTCAAAATATGTACAGTCCCCAAACTGTTTAACAGGAATGCTCAAGAATGGGACAGGGGCTCGAACAATTATGAAGCTGGCGGAAAGTAATATCACTTGACCAAACGGAATAGTCTTCTGCTCTGTTCCGGTGAATACTTCCCCTGTTTATTGGAAAAGAACGGGCCCTATATTAGATAGGTAGAAACTCGATCAGAAATGGAGAAAATGATGCTCAGGAGAAAGAAAAAAGCCAAAAATCCAATATATGATCACGAAATAGATATTGGCATCTTCCACCGCAGATACATGATATATTCCCAGGTCCAAAAGCTCTGCAGAAAGTGGATGCTCCTGGCTCTGGTCTTGACGTTTTTCGGAGCTCTTGTGATCGGCCTTCGCCCTGAAGACAATATGATTTTGTTCTGGGCCGGAATCACTATTCTGTTCATGGCATTCCTTGCCCTGGCCCGTTGGGGGATGCTTTTTCTGGACCTTTTTATCAGGCCGAATCCTAATGACCTTCAGGTATACTGTGAGAAAAATAACTATCACGTGGACTTTGGCCAGAGCAAAGCTTCCAGTGCCGCAGAATCTCCAGCAAAGAAAACCTGATTTCCGAATTTTAGACAGTGCTGCTTCCAAATAGCAGCACTGTTTTTTCTTTTCAGGGATTTTGGGGCGCATCATTTTCGATTTCAGGGATCAGTAGCCTGCAGACAGCATCCCAGTCTGCATCAATTTCCGGGAAACATTCCTTATGAGCAGCTATGAGATGTATCAGAGCCACTATGAATTTTCTCTTATTACCATCCAGCTGCAGGATCGATTCCAGCACCTCTTTCTTTATATTCTTTTCCACCACGTTTTCCTTCCTCCTTAAAACATTACAGAAAACCCGAAAGTACCGGCCTGTAAAGATAAAAGTGTATTGAGTTTTGTATATCGGATTTCACATTTTTTATGTAATCTGTATATGCCAGAAAAGCGGACCGTTTTTTATTCCTGTGATGATATTTGGTGGATTCGGCCCACAAAAATAGCAGTGCTGCCCATTAAGCAGCACTGCCTTGTATATTTTACTCCTTAATCTCCCCGGATTCTGCCAGAAATGTAAGCAGCGACCTGTACAGCTGCGTTGAGAAGTCATCTGCCAGATTGCTGTATCCGTCGGAAGAGGTCTTTTCATTATATTCAAAAATAAAAGAAAGATCTGACCATTCGTCATGGTCTTCTCTCCTTAGCCCTGCATCTGCCTGGAAAAGATCAGGGTCGACCTGTATGCCCAGGATCTCTGCATTACGGTCTATATATATCGAGGAAACATATTTAGATGTTATACGGATATTCCCGTCATCCGAATCGCAGTTAAGGCTGAAAAGTTTCTGTATCCAGAGATCAAATACCGGGTCGGCATCCTTATGAAATGGATCTGAAGAAAGCACATTTCCTTTGATCCTAAAAAAGGGGATCCTGTAAAGACCTGTCTCATTGTCGGTGTCCTCTACTATACACTGCAGCACAGACGAAAAAAAGAAGATATCTTCCTCACTCTGAATATTGGCTTTACGTACTGAATCGAAATACAGGGCAATCAAGGGCCTCATCTTGTGCTCTCCTAAAAACAACAAGTCAGAACATTCACTGCCCTCAAATTATATAGCCTGTAGCTACCGTTATGCAAGAAACTATCGGGTAAAATGTTCTGTATAGAAACAGGAGGAGTCATATGGACGTAGCAGAATTCCGAGAGAGGCTTACACAACTGCGAATGTCAAAAGACTACAGCGCAAGAAATATGTCTATTAATCTTGGAAAGAGCACCAACTATATTCAGGATATAGAATCTGGAAAGAGCCTGCCTTCATTGCCAGCCTTTTTTGATATATGCGAATACTTAGAGATTTCGCCAGCTCAGTTCTTTGACATCGATGATTCTTTTGAGAAAATAAGTCTTCATAATGAGATCGATTCCTTGACCGATAAGGAAGCAGCCCTTGTAAGTCATATCATTAAGGGCATAAAGACGTATAATTAAGAAAAAACATATGAAAAAGCCAGCCCTGTAATACAGAGCCGGCTTTTTTGATGAGCCATGAACATTTTCTTTCCTACACCGATGATTTTTCCTGCTTCCTGAACATATCGCTGTCTATCGTTGCTTTGATGGCAGCACAGCTGGGCGTAAGGCCCCTTAGATACCATCTGAGAGCTGCCGCACTGATACGGTCCCGGGCCTCCTGACTTGTCCCCGGATCGATCTTCCTGCTGATGATGACCTGTATTGGATCATCCACCATATCCTTAAGTTCCTTCAGGGAGAGGACTGAATATCCGTCCGCTCCGTACGTTTTAAGCTCCAGGTAGTCCTTTTTTGTTCGCCGGGTCTTCAGATTAAAGGCAGCGATGGCCTCCTGACATTTTGGATTGATCTTTATGTCTGCAAGAAGGACCGAGCCGTGAACAAAAGAGATCCTGCAGGCGGGAGCAAGCCTGGCATAGCTTTCCTGCACAGCAGCATATCCAGGATATTTTGAGAAATGATCTATGACCCTGGGGATGCTCTCATTATGGTAGTAGATTATAAGGTCTGAGATTCTCTGCTGTTTTGCTTCCTCCAAAACGAAAAGCACAGCATATATCTCTGCATCCAGAGCAGACAGTCCTTTTTCAGGCATATCATCAGGCCCTTCAAAATGGAGGATCCTTGCCTCATCGCAGTAGATATCCCCTGCACATTTCCAGCTATTAACTTCTTTGCTGAATGATGCCTGGAGTTTTGCGGTCATTTTCCGCGGCCTGATACAGGAAACACTGAACTCATACTGGAAAGAGTCCGGGATATCGAAGATCTGCCACATGCTCCCGGCTTTGTAGGCATGGATCTGTCCTGTGCGGATCCACTTCAGCACAGTGTGATATGACGCTCCGGTCAGATGCTGGTACTCTTCTATCGTCAGGAATTTGCCGCTCCTTCTTCCCATCCCTATATCCCCCTTATCGTACCTACACTGATCAGTCGGTCTCTACGACCCAGTCTGCCAGCCACATAGTATCCTCTTTGACGAAAGTGAGCATCATGGCACTCTCTATTACCGGGACATCTTTGATCCTGCTTTCCAGCTCCTCCAGAACGAGCGGCGTGATGCCATTGTAGAGAGCATGTTCCAGAACATCTTCTCCTTCTGATTTATAGATCTCTTTCAGCTCTCCCATTTTTTCATTTAAGTATGCGTCAGTGACATTGTTTGCGATGGCGGATATGTCATTCATGAGATAACTGTAGTCGTTGCGCTCTGCTGTGACCAGGACGGTCCCAATCCCCACATTCTCCGTGAAAGACTCGACCCTGTAGGTAATGACGGAAGAATTCTTCAGCTTTTCTGTCAGCTCCTGCATTTCAGCATAGGTCATATCAGACAAGTCTTCTCTGGTCGCTCCTATGGCCTGGAATATCATCCCTTCCGGATCCAGGCTGTCTTCCTTTTCTTCTTCTTTGAAATCTTCCGTGCAGAGACCGTCTGTGCTCCCCTTTCCAAGGAGATAGGCATCCAGAAACGTAACTGCAGCATCTTCAAGGGGCGGCGCTTCTTCCTGGACGATCTCTGTTTCTTCCGGGGCCGCCTTTTCAGGCGGAGCACTTCCGGCGCATCCGCTCATAAGCAGGATAGCCAGTATGAAAGCTGCACCATGCAGCAAAGCTGATATCATTTTCACTCTTCTACTCCTCTCTGTTTTCTGACCATCTTACCAGCCGCCCCATGACCACGAGCCTTCTGCTCGGATCTTCGGCACAGGTCGACAGGGTCACGACTCTCGTCCTTTCCGTGAACAGCTCCGGGACGGTACGGATCTCAGACCTTTCTTTCATCATTCTGCACCAGTCAGCGAATAGGCCGCTCTTTTTCTGAAAGAGCGTGTACGCCTCTCCGCCAGGTTCTGTCGTAAAGACAGAGAAGATCTTGTACTTACAGGTCCTCTCGGGCGTAATGATCCAGAAGGTATCATCTTTTTTAAAGTAGTCTGTATCATCCGGAGACTTCAGGAACCATTTCAGCTTGCCGAACATGCTGTCATCATGCATGTTGTGTCCGTAGATCACTGTGTTCCTGTCCTTAAAGTCCGGAGAGCAGGCATGATCGGCAAAGATGGAGCCGGCATTGTTGCTCTTGTGCTCTATGGTCGTGCGCAGGTACGTGTCGTTGTCACTTGCATGCAGTATGGGATAGCTGATGGGAAATGCTCCGATATAGAGCCAGCCGATGACGTCCTTATTGATGGAAAGAAGCTTTGGAAAGTCAACGGTTACTGGTGCTGTAAGATCCTCCGGGACCGCTTCCGGCTCTTTAGTGGTTACTTCCGTTTCTGTCTCCTCCGGCATTTCATTTTCCGTGGTACAGCTTTCAGATACGGCCGCATAAGTTTCTGCTCCTGCCCTGTATTCGCAGTAATCACTAAGCATAAGCAGGGAAAATATAAAAGACAGGGACAGGAGCCCTGCAGCCAGGATATTGCTTTTCGATGTTCTTTCAGACATATTCCCTTCCTTTCCCAGGCCCGGGAGACCACCGGTATGATAGAAATGAAGGCAGAAATGAAAGGTTCGCCAAATGCGGATATGAAGAAAGAAATGAAAGCGGAAATGAGAGGCGACATACGGTGGCCCGGAACTTTTTACGTAATATATATGTCAGAGCAGAAAAGGAAATATGTTTCCTGTGCCATGATCATCAGCCTTTTCTGCGCAGGAACAGAGCTCCTGCAGCCAGGAAGATGAGCCCGGGGATCAGTAGGAGCAGGCCCCATCCGGATGAACTGAGTGAAGGAAGAAGCAGGTCAGCCATAAGTATCACGATGATATAGACGGTCACTCCTATGAAAAGGGCCTTTGGAAATCCCGTCTCGTCCTTCCAGCCGGCCTTTCTTCCGGAACTATCCGGCGCTTCATCTTCAGGCTGCTTGATATCAGATGTTTCGAATTCAGTGTTTTTGCTCATGTTTTTTACCTCTTTATGACGAACATGGGGCAAGACTGTTTTTATGCCTGCTCCTAAATGCAGTATCCGTATACTTTGACAGCCTTCCTTGCAGGACGGTTGCCGGTACTGATCTCCAGAGCTTTCCAGAGTAGAAGGCTCCCCCTGAAGTTGATCTTGGAAAGGCTCTCACAGGACCAGAAGGCGTTTGCTTCTATTTTCTTTACGCCGGCCGGAATGACGATGACCCTGAGGCTTCCGCACTGGCTGAAGCAGTAGCTGCTGATGGCTTTTATGCTGCGGGGAAGGACCACGGCCTCAAGGGATCCGCAGCGCTGGAATGCACTCCTGCAGATCATGGAGACAGAATCCGGAAGCGCGACCGCTTTCAGGCCGTTGCATCGGTAAAACGCCCTGGCGCCTATCCTTTTGACAGACGGAGCCAGCTGGATGACTTTAAGACGGCTGAAATCATAGAAAGCATAGTTCCCGACTGACTTTACCCCTTGTGTGATCACTATCTTTGTGATCCTTCCCCGGAGAGAGTGCCATGGGGCTGCAGAAGCCAGGTCTGCAGCATAGTTCTGCATGGACCCATTGCCGGATATGGTTAGAGTGGTCCCTGACAGGGACCAGCGGAGGGACCGTTTTATCGTCCGTGATGAAAGTCCCTTCTTTGCCGCTTTGGTAGCTGCAGTAGATGCAGCCTTCTCAAACAGGACGCGGGACGTGCGGACAGCAGAGTTCCCAAATCCTATGTCGATCCCAGCCCATTTTTTCTCATCTCCCGAAAAGTAGACGCTTCGAAGGCGGTCAGTATATGCAAAGGCTTTATATCCAAAGCCCGTCACAGTGGATGGTATGGAGGCGGCATACATGGGAACATGCTTGAAGGCATAGCTTCCGATATATGTGATCCCGCTCCGGATCACTACGGCTTTAACCGAAGTCCTGTATGGATACCATGGCGCTTTTCCAGAGGCATAATCCGGCATCCTGCCGCAGCCGGACAGGGTAAGGACATTCCCCGACAGGGACCAGCGGACCGGCCCGGTCACGCCTTCTGCTTCATATTCATCTTCTGTCTCATCTTCCTGCAGGTCCTCCTGTGATGAAACAAAATGCGTCTCCTCACAGGAAGGATCCGTGTCCCTGCTTCCCGGTCCTGTGGCCATAACGGATACGCTGCACGGCCTGGAGACGGAAAGGATGATGCTGAGTGCGGCAGCATAACAGAGACTGCGGATCAGAAATCTCTTTTGCGTGATCATTGGACTGGTCCTCCTGACAGATAGGGAAAGTCACCTGCTTTACTGTTAGAAGTGCCGCTTTCTCTGCAGGATGATGAGCCATGCTGATATGACCAGGTGCAGAAGAAAAGCGCCGCATGGATACAGGTGCTTATCCTTTATATGTCAGAATGGTTTTCCGTTATGATGGTGCTGAAGGGGCCATGGCCTTTCCTTTTTCAAGTCCCTGTTTTTGCTCTGGTATTTATATTTCACTGCCGCCGAGCAGCTTTAATATGGCTCTGATTTCTTATCTCGTCGCCTGTTTTTGCTGTATCTGATCCCTAAATGTGAGGAGTTTCTTCCTATTATATATAGGGTGTTTCCTGTGAGAAATTAAGTATTCGTGGCAACTCTTCTTTTTGCTCCGGATAGACAGGATATGCGGATAGGCAGGCAGATCGGAAAGTTTATTTATGGTGTGAGAGATCTGTTGTCTGATTGCGGGAAACAGCAGCATGGGCTGGTATATCCGGAAGAAGAAAAGGACCCTATATAAAACTGAGCGAATTTATTGATTATAGGAGAAATGACAGGTATAGTGAAATTGGATGATTATATGAAGGTGTGATGCTTGATTTTCTCTGCTCTGATCCTGAAGATATGAAGACACCGCTTTTAGCGGAAAAGGCCAGATATCTTAAAACTGATCCAAAGGGGATGGTGCTAATGTGCAAGGCAATGGAAGATTTGCGTGAAGAATCTATAAAAAGAGGCGAAGAAGTAGCATTGTTGAGAAGCATCAGGAACTTGATGCAAACACTGGGATTGTCTGCTGAAAAAGCGATGAATGCTCTCATGATCCCTGCCGCAGACCAATCAAAGTATTTAGAAAAACTCTGATCATGAACTTCTTTCCTCGTTCGAAAGCTGCAAGAAGTCGTAACCTGCTCCTACAGAGCAGTCAGAATCGGAAAGGACCCGAAAAAGTCAAAAAATGTGTAAAGAAATGGAAAAAATGAGAAATGATGTTGAACAGAGAACGGCATTCAAAACTAACCTCGATGCCATTAGACATATAATGGAAGGTATGAAATATACCGCTCAACAGGCAATGGATCTTTTGAAGATTCCGGAGTCTGAACGAGACAAATATATTGCGAAGTTATAAGCTCGAAAAACAGGACCAACACCCCCCTACATGATTTTCCCATGTAGGGGGTTTTTGATGAGTTCCATTTCCAGGAACCAAGGTTGGCACCTTAGGACATTTGTCTTTCTTTTCTTGATGATTTTTGCCATCGCCCCGCAGCTTCAAACTGCAGATGCGTTCTGCCGGAAGAGATAAACTGCAGGGATGGCTGCCAGATCCCAGGCTTTCAACAAGGCTCTGATTTCTTATCTGATCACCTGTTTTTGCCGTATCTGATTCCAAAATGTGAGGAGTTTCTTCCTATTATATAGAGGTGTTTCCTGTGACAGATCGTGCCGGCTCAGGCCGGCCAGACAGGATATGCTGCAGGTGGACAGATCTGAAAAACGGCCCGGAAGCATATCCAAGGAGTGGACCTATGGAAAATAAAATGCCGTTTTCAGGGAATTCTGATTGCCGGAATTTCGGGAAAATAATTTGCCGCTTGCACCAGGCATCTGCTATCTGGTCCCAGGGAATGGCAGCATGGTCTGAAAATCGAAGGGACTTTTTGAAGACATCTCTTCGTTCACCAGAGCAAGCAGAATATCCTTATACGAAACTCCAAAAGCAGAAGCTATATAGGAAATGGCTGCTTTCGGAAGACTGAGGACCTGGTCGTTTAGAGCTGGTGCCATATCAGGTATTTCTGATTCAGGATGGCTCATGACGACTGTTACGCTGGTCGGTGCCCCATCGCAGTCTATATCCCTCACCATTTCCACATAAAGCATCATTCCGTTTTCTTTTCGAACTTCCCGCCCCAGGGAATCGATCAGTGCCATTTTTTTATCCATTACTTCCTCCACAAATCTCAAATATTGGTATTGGTTCTTTATCTTATATATGTCAGACTGCCGTGGTCTTATCGGCATCAAAAATGGCGTCCAGAAAATACTGGACGCCACCATCGCTAAAAAACACTCCTATAGATTTACTCTGTTATTGTTTATCACTCTTCCTCAACTTAAAAGTATTATGACATCATCATTAAGAGATAATGAGCCTAAAATTAACATATATAAAAAGATTGTTGTAGCTCGAATTTCTTCTATACGCTCAACATCTAAAAGATTATCTTTGTGAAAATAACCATTCCTGAATTTTGACCGCCAATTAGAAATTTGTTTTTTTAAATAGCGCATTATAAAGTGTGTGTTTGATTCAAAATAACTTTCAAAAAGATCGTCATTTTCATAGTTGGTAATAAAATACTGTAGTGATCCCAAAGTCTTATCTATATCGTTTATGTTCTGTTCATCTATTGTTTCACCTCGTATCCGTCGTCCTTTACCAATAATTAAAATAATGTCCCAAAGTAATTGCTCAATAGATTTCAAATATCCTGCTACAATAAAAGTATTATCCATTTCTGGTATAGAGAAGTATTTTTTATATATCCACTCAGATGTGAGAAACGACTTCGAAAAATCGCTTCCGCCAAATAATAATTTATATCTATCCTGGCAAAGAAACTTATCCTTTATTCGTGCAAAATTAACATCATTTAAGTCTTGGAAGGATGTATCATCTGTACTTATTTTTGCATACAATTCATTTTTAATTTGAGCATAATGGAAGTTGAGAATTTCATTTTCTACATCTTCTTTCAATTTATTCAAATTATGAGAGTTTAAAATTTCCGTTATCTGATACCCCATCACGTGATGTATCTCATCATTGAAAGTCAACATTGCTCTTTTAAAAAGCATCAATTCATTAGTACCAAATTGTTCTCGCAAAAAATCCTCAAAAAGGAAAACACAGAGATTTAGTTTTTTTTCGTTATTCTGGCCAATTATCTGCATTTTTTGTTGTATGCGTTCCAACTCGTATTTACTTGATAGGCTGTCCTTCACTAACCAAATGATATAGACGGGTTTATCACAATTTATAATATGTCTAGATAATAGGTCAATTCTGTCGTCTTTTAATGAGCCTTTCAAAGAAATATATGTCTCTACACCATTCAAAACCACCGATAACTGAAAAGGCCCTAATACTCCTATTTTTTTAACATCCTTCCCATATTTCATAAATAGTCTAAACAGCAATTCCGTACTACCTTTGTACGCAATCCAATTAAACCTCTTAAGAATCAAACTATATAATTCATCATCAGCATTATTCACAGCAAAAAGAGATTCTATGTCAGGCTGAGAGCAGTTCATAACTATAATATCTCTTTCCATCTCCATCTCTGATAAAAGAGCATCTTTAAAATCCTGATACATAATAACCTCCTTTTAAAATGCAATTATATAAATAATAGGACAATACTGCCAATAATGTATATATTTGTGAAATACTTTATCAGCAAAGCAGTTCTCTCCGAAGTATTTCTCCCATTAGCCCATTTTATCCCTATCCAAACACTATTCTTGTTGTTACCATATATTTATGAAGGAAATATTTTAAAAGCCTCAAACAAATGCTAAAGAAAGGTAATTAGCAATACACCATTAGATGGAAACACTTACTGTTTAAGGTGGTAAAGAAAGGCTCTTATAATCTTAAAATGCTGTGCTCTTCAGCGTGAAATAACCAAGTTGACTATTTCAAAATCTTAGACCACTTTTTAATGTAATTATACCAATAAGCAAGCTAAGTAGTGTGTTTCTTTTTTCTGAAACAAAAAGTATTTGTATGAATGGATTTTTTGCCAAATAATTCCTACGTATTGTTTCGCGCATCGCGCCTAGGGGGGACTGCCGATATTTGCATTCCATAGGTCCCCTTAACCACACTTCGTGTTCATATCGGAAGATGCAGAAAAGCCTTTCCCTACTTATATGAAGGCATGTGCGCAGAACACCTTTTGGACACTGGAATCAAGAATAAACAAAAGCGCCGGATCGACCGACGCTTTTGTAACAAATGGATTTTGGTGATTATATATACTCCTCACCCTGCCGCGTTTGCAGCTCTCTGTCGGTTGTCTGCCGCGCATGCTTCCGCATCCTTTACCCGCATGGTATAAGTATTTGACGCAAAAGCCTGTCTGTTCCGTTCCAGGAGATCGCAGAACAGACACCACTCCTGTGCCGAGAGCCGCACTGTATATTCCACGAACGTACTGTCCCGAAAGGTCTTATACCTGGGATCCTGCAGCTTCCGACCGTCAGGGTTGATCAGACCCTTGTCTGTCCGGATGAATGGAGCATAGAAATTGCATATCCTGACTTCAACAGGATCATCTTCTACTATGTTCCCTTTAGAATCAGCTTTCGTCGCTCCGGCCCGGTAAATGATCTTCATAGACCAGTTCAGAACGCAGTCTCTGAAGGCCGGATTCCTGGAAGCTTCATAAATATTGATTCGGTTCGGTATGTTCAGAACAGGGATCTCAACACTGAAGGATGTGTTCTCTCTTTCTTTCAGCGATCCTTCCTCATACATTTCCAGTGCGTGTGCGCATGCATCAGCGACACGCCTGTTGGAGGCAGCATACTTGCCGCTCAGGTTGTTTCTCAGCCACTCCATCTGTTTTCTTACGGATTCCACATTCTTTGGATCTGCCAGGATGGCCTCTGCCGGGCTTTTCCCATGGATGTCCGGGAAAGCCTTCTGGCAGTTCAGCTTGAGCAGGTATGCATCCTCATACCTGACAGCCGTCTGATTGATCTTCACTGCCAGCTGCTTTGGCTGCACCGGCGGGAACTGTACATCAGGAAAAGCCTTTCCGAAAAGAACAGCAGCAAATTTTTGCAAAAGGAACATAAGATTTGAAAGCGCGACCGTGAACGCTTTGAAGATACGGCCCAAAGTCCTCTGCTCTTCTGCTTCCGCAACGTGGAGGAGCCGCATGTGCTCTGTAAAGGCATAGCGGCTTGCTGCCAGCATATGCGGGATCATATCTTTCGATATGACACCCTTTGCCTGCTTGCCGTCTCCGTTGATCCCAAGGATGAGTCTGGTGAACCTGGACTCGATGCCCATGGGATATTCACCCTGTGCATTGTAGGATGGATCCTGCGCTTTACGATCCGCATCCTTTTTGGATATTATATTTTCGCTTGAAGCCGGCGACAGGTGCAGCTCGGCATAAAAGAACTTATCCCCGGGTTTGTCAAAAAACTCCCAGGGATTTGAAAGATATCCGTGACCCATAATACCCCCTTTCAGTCTGTATTATATCACGTTTTTATATATTTAGTTTATTTTATATATATAATATACTTTATTATTTGTCTTTCAGCACAAGAGCAGGCGGGGATGTTCTCCCCTCCTGCTCTGTTGCTTTTTCTTATATCTGCTTATGCGCTCTTCACGGGGCGGATCGTTTTCACTTCCTCTCTGTAGAGGGCGATCAGATGATCATCACGGAGTATGGCTTCCATGGCTGCACTGTCAAGGTACAGACCTTTCAGGAACTTCCCGTAATAGAGTCCTTCCTTCTCCTGTATGTAATCCAGAAGAGCCATCCTCTCTCTGTATCCGTCTTCCCATTCATAGATTCCGTCTTCATCCTGCCAGTCAAGGAACGCCTCAGCGACTCTGGCTAGATCGGTATGCAGAAGGAATGAACGGTTGTATGCCACAGAGCGGATATAGTTCCAGTCTGTACTGACAGGATGCCTGGACATTTCATTGCTGTAGTATCTGTAGCCGGCATAGATCTCGACATCCCCGAGCTTAGTCAGCCCTGTGATCTCATAGATCTCATTCACGTAGCCGGCCATGATCAGCCGCCTTACTGTATCAGCCATGGCGTCCCGGGGCGGCATGCCCTTATGCGTAATGTAGGACACCGGATGTTTGACATAGATGCCATAGTGGCTTGCAATCTCCTCTCCTTCTTTGAGGAGGAATGTCAGTGTATACATCCTTCCTCCTTTCAGAAAATGATGGGTGTTTCTTTTTCTTTCTCCTCTTCTGCCAGTGTGACCTGCCCGGTAGACCTGCTGTAAAAATAGACATTGTCGGACAGCCGGTCTTCCGGCGCCACCTCCTGTCTGTTTACTGCCATAACAATGTACTTCAGTGTAGCAGGATCAATGACATGCGCAGGCATGAGCAGCAGCTCGTGGATCGAAGAAGGAATGATATAAAAGTCATCGCCCAAAAGAGCAGATGCTTTCTCTCCGAAATCCGGATAAGCCAGAACGCTGGCACCCATGAAGCCGCTGTCATTTGTCGCAACGAAAAGGGGCGGAGCACCCGGGCCAGGATCCATGTTCATCCCGGAGATCTCCGAGAGGACTTCGTACATAGGCCGGATCTTCATGGGCGAATTGACCGGGACGGTCATCATCGCA
>OCTX012274584.1_pt1 | contig 21751 bp, 19 predicted proteins | sample 1539691 | NCBI WGS metagenome assembly OCTX01 (sample SAMN02144231, study PRJEB22623) | gut metagenome | biome: sheep rumen | host: Ovis aries | place: New Zealand
AACAGGTTGAGTGCAATGAGGACCAGGCACGGAAGTATGTAGGTCAGTCGCTGGGCAGCCGTCCAGGCCCCGTACTTCTTCTCGTCGTCCTCGGTATCGTGGCGGACCATCCGGATCCTGCCCTCCGCTGTCGGAACGATCGCGACCGACTCCTTCATCCCGGACTCGCCGTGGGAGTAGATGCGGATCACCGTGCGGATGAAATAGAGCGCGTTCAGCACTGAGCTCGCCGCGAGGGCCAGCATCGTAAGGAAAAACTTCAAGGTCTGCCCGCTGTACGCGCCGGCCAGCCCGAAGAGGATCTTCGAGGAGAAGCCCGCGAAGATCGGGATGCCGATCATCGAGAACGCGCCGATGATGAAAAATGTGCCCGCTTCCCTCGCTCTGAACGCACTCCCCTGCAGGTTTTTAAAGAGCAGGCTGTCGCCGGACACCTCCGCGAGACGCGGGGACGAGAGAAACAGCAGGGACTTCGTCACCGAGTGAGCCATGATCTGGAAAATCGCCGCCGTGTAGCCGAAAACCCCGCCGAGACCGATGCCCATGTAGATGTAGCCAATCTGGGCCGCCGAGGAGAACGCGATCATGCGGTTGATGCTCTTCTTGCGGATCGCCGAGACGGAGCCGAACAGCATGCCGAGGATCCCGAGCACAAAGAGGATCCGCGGGATGTGGATCATCCCGAGCACTTCCTCCCCGATCACCCGGAGATAGATCTTGATCAGCAGGAATATGTAGCATTTGGAGATGATCGCGGACAGGATCGAGCCCGACGTGGGCGTCGACCAGCCGTAGGTGTCCGGCATCCAGAGATAGAACGGGAACATGCCGCTCTTGATGCCGAGACCGATCGTGATCACGCCGACCGCCAGCGTGAGCGGCTGCATGCCGACGCCGGACGAGGCGATGATCTGGATCTTCTCGTGCATCGGCAGCATGAGCAGATGCCCGGTGATGTCGTAGAGCAGGACCACGCCCAGCAGGAAAAGGCCGGAGCCGACCAGGTTCAGGATCATGTAGCGGATCGCCGCCAGGGTCGTCCGCCCGATCTCCCGGACCACGATGAGCCCGCACGACGTCAGCGTCAGGATCTCGAGAAAGACGTACCCGGTGAAAATATCGTTGGTGTAGGTCATCGCGAGCAGCGCCGCCGTCATCAGGTTGATGATCGAAAAATAATAGTTGATCTTGCTCTCGTCGACGTCAATGACGAGGAAGCGCCAGCCGGCGAGGAGCGAGCAGAAGACAACGATGAGGAAGAGAAGGACGATCAGCGCTTCCAGGACGCCTGCGCGGATCTCATTTCCCCAGGGTGCCGGAAACTCTCCCATCACGTAGGTGAAGGATTCTCCGGTGCGCATCGTGAAAATGAGGACCGCCGCCGTCATCGCGATGAGGACGCCCTCGAAGGCCACTGTATAGTTTTTAGCGTGCCGCCCTTTCAGCATCGTGCAGAGGACCCCGGAAAAGAGGCTCAGCACAATGGAAAAGAGCGGAAAATTCCAGATAAACTCCATTATCGGTCCTCCGTCTCATGTCTGGACAGCAGATAGATGTCATCCAGGTTCAGCGTGTGGTAGCGTTTGTAGAGCCGGATCGTGAGCGAGAGCGTGACCGCCGTGACCGACACGGAGACGACGATGCCGGTGAGCACCAGGCCGGCCGGCACCGGGTTGATGTAGGCGGAGACGTCCATGACGCCGTCCGTGATGATCGGGGCCTTGCGGCCGCTGATGTAGCCCATGGAGGCGAGGAACAGGAAGACCCCCGTGTCCATGATGTTCATCCCGATCAGCTTTTTAATCAGGTTGCGGTGAAAGAGGAGCATCGTGAAGCCGATCCCGAACAGGATGATCGCGACGGCCTCCTCGTAATTGACAAGCAGTGTTGACAGCATTTCTCACCCTCGCTTTCCGCTTCCGCCGATCCGGCCGCGCCGGAAGAGGCTGTAGAATCCGAACATCGTGCAGGCGACGACGACACCGACCGCCACGTCGAGCGGCAGGATGAGACCGCCGGACAGGATCGCCCCGGGCGTTCCCTTCGGGATTCCGCTCGGGATCCCGTTCGCGCCGGTGAAGAACACGTAGCCCTTTGCGAAGCTGTAGAACCCGAGCGCCGCGAACGTCACCCAGGAGGAGAGCTTCAGCGTGAAGAACTTATCGACTTTCTCAAAACCGGTCGAAGCCGCAAAGATGATCATCGCCGCGCCCATGACCGCCCCGCCGGAGAAGCCTCCGCCGGGCGAGAGCTGTCCGTTCAGCAGGACATAGATGCCGTAGACCAGGATGCAGGGCACCAGGAAGGAACCGACCTTCGAGAGGATCACATCTCCGGCTGTCCTGAAATAGCGGTCGCTCTTCACCGTGTAGTAATCTTCCACCTCGGACTGCTGGTTCTTCCTGTCGCGGCGCAGCAGCACCGTGACGAGCACCAGAGCCGTAAAGAGCACGTGGGACTCGCCCAGCGTGTCGAAAGCACGGTAATCCAGGATCATGCCGGATACGATGTTCATCGCGCCGGTCTCCTCGAGGCCGTTTTCAACGTAGCGGCGGCTCACTTCGGTGGCCCAGGCATTTTCCTGCCCGTAGCGCGGGAGAAATGAAACCCCGTAGAGCATGATGCCGATGAACGCGATGCAGCTGACCACTGCCACGGCATAGTAGATAAGCCGGAACGAACGGCGCTCCGCGGCGACGACCTTTCTCGTCACCGGGGCTTCGTCGATGCGGCGGTTCTCTTCTTTTTCAATCTCCTTGACGGCTTCCCTCGAGAGGTCCGGCTGCTCCGCCGGCTCGGGGAAGAGGCTCATCACGTCCAGCTCGCCGTCAAGAAACTGCTCAAATTTTCCCTTCATTGCAGCTCCCTCTCAATCTCCGCGAGCGGCTCCGCGCGGCCTATGAGGTCCATATCCTCGGTCTCGCCCGGCTCTTTTGCGTCCTCGCTCCGGATCTTCTTCAGCGTGACGAGGAAAAGGATCGTGGAGACGCCCGCGCCGACCGCGGCCTCCGTGATCGCAAGGTCCGGCGATTCCATCATGATCCACAGCAGGCACATGATGGAACTGTAGGACATAAAGATGACGACCGCCTTGATGAGCGAGCCGGTCAGGTTGACTGCCACCGCGCAGACGATGAGCAGCAGAAGGAGTATGATTTTAAGCACTTCAGCACTCTGCATCTTCCGCCTCCTCTTTGAATTCCCGCTCCACATGGTCGTAGAGGCGCGGGTTCGTGTAATATTCGATCTGTGAAAGCATGTGCGACGAGGTCGGGGACGTAAACCACATGAACACAAGAAGAAGACCGAGCTTCAGGATGTCCATGACCTGGCCCGAACCGATCATCAGCGCAAGCACGATAAAGAAAAGCCCCGCCGTGTCCCCGATGCCGGCTGCGTGCATGCGGTTCATGACAAAGTCAAACCGGCAGCACCCGGCCACAGCCGCGATAAAGGAAATGAGACCCGCGGCGATGAGCGCCGCGGAACATGCAAACTGGATCCAGCCCGTCATCTTCTTCTCCCTCCCTTCCTGCGCTTCTTTCTGCCGGAAGGCTTTTCATTTTCCTCAGGGCTGTCCATGGCGCCCGGCCCGAACGGCGCACGCGAAGGATGCTCCGGGATGTAGACCGAAGCCAGGATCAGCACCGAGACGAAGCTGATCATCGTGTAGATGAGCGCGACGTCGACGAGATAGCCTTCATTTAAATAGCGGGAAAATACGGCGACCGCCGCAATGACAAGCGTCCCCGTCACATTGATCGCGAGGATCCGGTCGGTGACGCGCGGGCCGATGATCGCGCGAACCAGCATGACCCCGATGAGGACCGCCAGCACGATCAGCGTACCGATATAGAGATAACCGTAAGCCTGTTCTACCGTCATGATTCACCTCATCTGCCGCAGCAGTTTTACGAACACCGAATCGTCCATACCCTCCGCGTACTCTCTGCGCAGGCAGTGGACCACGAACCGGTCGCCCTCCAGAAAGACCGTGTAGGTCCCGGGCGTCAGCGTGATCGAGTTGGCCAGCAGCACGTTCCGGAAGCTGTCCGGAAATCCCGAGCGGAACTCGACGATGCAGGGCTCCGGCTTTCTGCTGCCGGAAAATACGACCGAGATGACCGCCGCGGACGCCTTCAGGATCTCGACGATCAGCACCAGGATGTAACGGATGAGGAGCGGAAGATTCCTCGCGATCCTGACATCACTCTCCGCCTTTTTCCCGAACACCTTCAGATAAAAGACCTCAATGACCGCCGCGATGGCGGCGCCGAAGAGCACGATCTCGAGCGTGATCCGCCCGTTCAGGATGATCCATAAAATAAAAAATAATAAAGCCATATCTGCCTCCTTGCCAAGCCAGCAAACTGTATTGTAGCACAACAGAAGGAAAATGCAAGTACAACAAAAACAACCGCTTTACAAAGAAGCAGCTGTATTTTCGTCATTTTAACGATTGATTTTCCGGTGCCTTCTGGCATAATGAAGACGCAAAGAAAGGAGAACACTGCTTTGATCTTAGATTACCAGAACGCGAAAAAACTCGGCGAGCACGCAAAGAGAAGGGCTGCCCTCTCCGGGCAGAGCCCCTACCTGCCCGCGCTTGATGATTTCCTGAATCCCACCGACATCGCATCGGAGGAGCCCCTCGGCATCCTTGAGGTCCCGCTCGACCTCTTCGCCGGAACGCGCACGCGCGGGCGCCAGAACGCCTTCGCCTGCAATTTCATGCCCCTTCTCGGCGACAACTCGGAGTTTGCCCTCAAATGGGCCCACCTCTACGACGCCCAGATCAGCGAAGGCCTCCGCGACCCGGTCAAGGCCTACGAATATCTCGGCCGCTACTACGTCGAGGAGGGCAACAAGCGCGTATCCGTCATGAAATATCTGCGCGCCTACTCGATCCACGCCTCCGTCATCCGCCTCGTCCCGAAGAAGACCGATGAAAAACACATCCTTGCCTACTACGAATACATGGATTTCTACAAGGTGACCGGGCTTAACGGGTTTTTATTTTCCGAACCGGGAAGCTACAAGCGCTTCGCGGAGATCTTCGGGCAGAACATGAAGACCCCCTGGCCGGAAGCCCTCGTCGAGGATATCAAAAACTCGTTCAGCATCTTCCAGGAGGTCTATGCGCACAAGGGAGGCGTCGAATACCTCCGCGCGGAGGACGCTTTCCTTATTTATATCGGCATCTATCCGATGCAGCAGATTGAAGATGAAGACCGCTCCGTCCTTGAAAAGCGCATGAGCCGCGTCTGGAACGAGTTCCGGACAAACGCGACCCAGGCCATCCGCCTCGTGGAGAGCCCGGTCAGTGGCAAATCCGCCGAGGACCTGGCTGCCGGGAGCAATGCACCTGCCCTCGTCAAACTTCTCACGGGCTCTCCCGCCTACACGAGGGCCAATCCGATGCGGATCGCGTTCATCTACGAGCGCTCCCGCGAGAATTCCAACTGGGTCTACTCCCACGAGCTCGGGAGAAACCAGCTTGAGTCGACCTTCAAGGGCGTCGTCGAGACTATTTTCTTCGAGAACTGCGACACCGACGAGGAAGTCCGGCGTGCCCTGGGCGCCGCGATCGAGGATAAGGACGAGGTCATCTTCACGACCTCCCCGTCCATGATGAAGGAAGCGCTTGCCGCCGCCCTCGATCATCCGGAAGTGCGCATCCTGAACTGCTCCGTCAACCTCCAGGTCAACGCGGTCCGTTCCTACTATGCGCGCATGCACGAGGCGAAGTTCCTGATGGGAGCGGTCGCCGCCGCCATGTCCGAGAATCACCTGATCGGCTACCGCGCGGACTACCCGCTCTACGGCACGATCGCGGGGATCAATGCATTTGCGATCGGGGCCGCCATGGTCGACCCGTTCTGCAAGGTGAAGCTCGTATGGTCCGGCAAGGACGAGGAAGGCTGGGAAAATGAACTTCTCGCCTCCGGCGTCCGCGTGATCTCCGGCCCGGACTTCATCCGCCCGGAGGACCCCGGCAGGCGCTACGGCGTCTACAAGATCGAGGACAACGGCTCCGTCAGCAATCTGGCCGCCCCGATCCTCGACTGGGGCCGCTACTACACCCTGATCGTCGAGAGCATCCTGAACGGCAGCTACGACAACCGAGAGCTCTCCCAGAAGGACATCTCGACCGGCTACTGGTACGGCATGTCCGCCGGCGTCATCGACATCATCCTCGGCCGCGGCCTGCCTTACTACACAAAGAAGATGGCCGGCATGCTCCGCGAGGGGATCCGCAGCGGCCGCACGAGTCCCTTCGACGGGGAGATCCGCAGCCAGGCCGGGACCGTCAAGAGCGCCGACTCCGCCCGCCTCTCCTACAAGGAGGTGATCACTATGGATTACCTGAACGACAATATCATCGGCACCATCCCCAAGGTCAGCGAGATCGCGGACAAGGCGAAGGAGACGGTGCAGGCGATCGGCGTTCCGAGCGCGGTGGAGGACGAATAAAGCATGAAGATTCTCGCCATCGCCGACGAGGAGGATAAGCTCCTCTGGGACTTCTTCGACCGGGAATACTTAAAAGACGTCGACCTGATCCTCTCCGCCGGAGATCTCAAGCAGTCCTACCTCGAATTTCTGGTCACCATGACCAGCTGTCCCCTGCTCTACGTCCACGGGAACCACGACAAGACCTACGTGATGAACCCGCCCGAGGGCTGTGTCTGCATCGAGGAAAAAGTGTTCAACTACCGCGGGCTCAGGATCCTGGGCCTCGGCGGTTCGATGCGCTACAAGTCCGGTCCTTACATGTACAACGAGTCTGAGATGGCGCGGCGCGTCCTTAAAATGCAGCCCTCCATCGCCCTGAGAAACGGCTTCGACATCCTGCTCGCCCACTCTCCCGTGCGCAACTACGGAGATCTGAACGACCTGCCGCACGTCGGCTACGTCTGCTTCGACCGCCTTCTCACGCAGTGGAAACCCTACATGATGATCCATGGGCACGTGCACAAGGCTTACGGGCATTTTGTGGCCGAGCGCGAGCACCCGTCGGGAGCCCGCCTCGTCAACGCCTGCGGGCACCGGATCCTCGAGATCCCCGAGACCGCCTATCCCCGGACAGGCAAAACCGGATCGCCGCTCTATGACCTCTATACCGTCCTCACGGCCGGGAAAAACCGCATTTAGACCTTGCGGACCTTCCTGTCCCAGGTGAAGAGGCCGTTGATCTCCTCCTCGATGTCCGAGACCTGCGTGTAGACGGCCCCGGAGAGACCCCCTCTCTCAAGAGAGGCGATCTTCTCCTGAACCTCGCGGAACTTTCCGGCAAACTCTTCCTCAGAAGAGATTGCGTTGTAACCGTAGACATTGTCCGACGTTATATGTCCGGGAACGCCCAGCGTCATTCCTCCGTATTCGGAGATGACGGCGGCGCGTTTCCGGGCATTTTTAATGCGCTCCTCCGGGACAGTAAGATCCCTGAAATAGTTGTGGATGCTGATAAAATCGCCCGCGCCGCAATCGAACCAGCCGCTCGTGGCGTCAATCGGTCTTGAAGCGTCGAACCTTCGGATATAGTCCGTCAGCGCGGAGGCGGAGAACTGCCCCCAGCCCTCGTTGAAGAGAGTCCAGATTCCCAGGGAAGGGACATTTTTAAGGAGCTGCACCGTGCCCTTCACCTCGCGGACAAACTCCTGCCGGCCTGCCTTGCCCGGGCGGCCGGACGCAGAGGCGGACCAGCCTTTCATTGTCTGGAAGGAAGTCAGCGCCGTCGGAAGCCAGGTGAGGCGCGGCGTGGAATAAGTCTCCCCGCCGTTCACCATGTCCTGGATCACGATCACGCCCAGACGGTCGCACTCCGCGTACCAGGTGAGCGGCTCGATCTTGCAGTGCTTCCGGATACAGTTGAAACCGGCCTCCTTCATGCCCCTGATATCGAAGAGAAATGCCTCCTCCGCCGGCGGCGTGAGCAGGCTCTCCGGCCAGTAACCCTGGTCGAGCACGCCGTTTAAGAAATATGGTCTGTGATTGAGGCAGAACCTCATCTTCCCGTGACCGTCTTCCTCGACCGTGAAAGCCCGCATGCCCGCATAGCTCATGACGCGGTCCTTTGCGGAGCCGCAGGCCAGCTCTATGGCAAGATCGTACAGGAACGGGTCCTCGGGGCTCCACAGACGGCAGGCAGGGACCGGCGCGGCAAGGGATATCTCTTTCCGCTCCGGGGAGACAGATCCGTTCACGCTTACCCGGGATACTTCCCTGCCTTCCGTCAGCACCGCAAGAGAAGCCGTGCAGGGAGTCTCCCCGGCGATCCCCTCCGCGCTGAGGACCACCTTTATCTCCTCCCGGTCGATGTCAGGCAGGATTTCCAGCGAACTTATGTAAACTTCCGAGACATGTTCCAGCCACACGGTCTGCCAGATCCCGCTCTGGGCGGTATAGTACATGCCGCCGGGCGAGAGCTTCTGCTTGCCCCGCGCATGGAAGGACGTATCGCTCACATCCCGGACTCTCACCTCGAGGGTATTCTCCCCGTCTTTCACAAATCCGGTCACGTCGATCGAAAACGGCAGGAAGCCGCCCATGTGGTAACCGGCCTTTCTCCCGTTCACGTAGACGCAGCACTCCTGGTCGACCGCCCCGAAATGAAGCAGAGTCCTCCCCTCCTCTTCCGGAACGGAAAATGTGCGCCGCAGCAAAAGCAGCTCATCCGGCATAAGCTGCCTCCTGACGCCCGAGAGCAGGGTCTCCGGCGAAAACGGCACGAGGATCTTCCCGTCCGCTGTCCACGGCCCGGCCTCCTTCGGAAAACGGGTGTGACCCTTTCTGTCCGCCCCCTCCGGGAGCTTTGCAAACGCGTACTCCCACCACCCGTTCAGGATCTGCATGCTGCCGCGCTCCATCTGCGGCCGCGGGTATCCGGACAGCGGCACATAGTCCGCCTCCTTCGCCTCTTTTCTGACCTCCTCTCCCCAGACTGTCAGAAGCTGTCTCTTTTTCGTCTTTTTCCGGCCCGGCTGAAGCGAACCAAGCATCCTTAAAATCGCCGCCATCGCGCATCTCCTCCGCTTCTCAATCGAACATTTGTTTTGTTTTTTACTATACTCCGCTTCCCCGCATTTGTCAAGACTCTTCGGAAAATGAAACCATCCCGAACCTTTTCACCTCTGCCTCCGGCTTGCTATTTCCGCGTAAATCTGGTACTCTGTAACTGTATACCACGCATGCCTCCGGGCGCCCTCCATGAGGGTGCGGAACGGCTGCGATCACATAAAAGAGCCTGCCGAAGCAGGCCCGGACCGGCCGCGGAAAGCGGCGGAAGCATTTTAAAAAAGAGGAGGAATTCCGACATGAGCACTTCGTTTGAATCCGTTTACAAAAAGCTTCAGAACGGCAGCGACGTCCGCGGAAGCGCCATCGCGACCGAGACCGAGCCGCTGAACCTGACCGGGGAGATCGCCTCGGAGATCGCGGCATCCTTCGTGGACTTCATGGAGAAGAGAACCGGCAAAAAGAGGCAGGATCTCCGCCTCGGCGTCGGCCATGACAGCCGCCTCACCGCAGAGATCATGAAAGCAGGCGTTCTCGCCGGTTTTGCCGGCACGCAGGGCTTTGACTGCGGGCTTGTCACGACGCCGGCGATGTTCATTTCCACCGTGCTCCCGGAGAGCAATTTCGACGGTGCGGTCATGATCACGGCCTCCCATCTTCCGTTCAACCGCAATGGCCTCAAGTTCTTCACACGCGAGGGCGGCCTTGAGAAGACGGACATCACGGAGATCCTCAAAGGCGCGGCCGAGATCCACGATGCGGGTCTTACGCCGAAGGCTGACGGAATCACTTTCCCCGCTTTTGACCTCGTAACCCTCTACTCAAATCACATGATGGACATCATCAAGAAGGAAGTAAACGCCGGCGACTACGAGAAGCCGCTCGCCGGCCTCCGCATCGCGGTCGACTCCGGCAACGGCGCATCCGGCTTCTTCGCCTCCCGCATACTGGTCCCGCTCGGCGCGGACATCACGGGCAGCCGCTATCTCGAGCCGGACGGTCATTTCCCGAACCATGTCCCGAATCCCGAAAATAAGGACGCTATGGCCGCCATCCGCGAAGCCGTTCTTACTTCCCATGCGGATCTCGGCGTCATCTTCGACTGCGACGGCGACCGCGGCGCGGCTGTCTTTGCGGACGGGACCGAGGTCAACCGCAACGCACTCATCGCACTTATGTCCGCGATCCTGAAGCCCGCCCATCCGGACGCGGTCATCGTGACGGACTCCGTCACCTCCGACGAGCTGCAGGCCTTCATTGAAAATGAACTGCACCTGACCCACCTACGCTTCAAGCGCGGCTACAAAAATGTCATCAACAAGGGCATCGAGCTCACGAAGGAGGGCGAAGACTGCCCGCTCGCGATCGAGACGTCCGGCCACGGGGCTCTCGCGGAGAACTACTTTTCCGATGACGGCGCTTACCTCTGCGTGAAGATCATCTGCGAGATGGCCCGCTTAAAGAAGGACGGCCGCCGCATCGAGGAGCTCATCGAGAAGCTCGGCTATCCGGCCGAGGAGCGTGAGGTCCGCCTCAGCATCGCCGGGGACAATTTCGCCGACTACGGCAGGGCAATGCTGGACGACTTCACCGCCTTCGCGAAGGAGCGCGACGACTTCACGATCGTGACGCCGAACTACGAGGGCGTCCGGATCGCCTTCGACGACGAGGAGGTCAAGGGCTGGATGCTCGTCCGCCTCTCCCTCCACGATCCGGTGATCCCGATCAACATCGAGTCGAAGGCCAAGGGCGGGGTCGACGTGATCCTTGACAGGGTCCGCCCGTTCTTTGCGAAGTACGACAGGCTCTCTGCACTCTAATTTTCAACGCACAGGGACGGTTCTTCGCGGAGGGGGACGGTTCTGCGCAGCGCAGAACCGTCCCCCTCCGCGAAGAACCGTCCCCTCTCAAATTTCACCTCACATCCTGATCTCCGGCGTATCCTTCACATCAATATCCTCCAGAAACAATATACGCGCGATTGGAAAAGAATTTTAAGAAATGACAGGAGTAACACAATGAAAGAAATGATGATACAGCAGGTTATGACGGAGCCGAAAAATATCATTTTCCGGAAGATCGCCGTTCCTGAACCGGGTCCCGACCAGGTTCTGGTAAAAATCAAGAAAATCGGCATCTGCGGCAGCGACATCCACGTCTACCACGGAACCCACCCTTACACGTCCTACCCGGTAACTCAGGGACATGAGGTATCCGGCGAGATCGTCAGGCTGGGCGAGTACGTGAAGGATCTCACCGTCGGCCAGCGGATCACGATCGAACCGCAGGTGTTCTGCGGGAGATGCCATCCCTGCCTTCACGGAAAATACAACCTCTGCGAGCACCTGAAGGTCATGGGCTTCCAGACCACCGGTACCGCCAGCGAGTATTTCGCGGTGGACGCCTCCAAAGTGACGCCGCTGCCCGATGGAATGACCTGGAGCGAAGGCGCGATGATGGAGCCGCTTGCGGTGACCGTCCATGCAGCGAAGCGCTTTCCGGATCTTAAAGGCGCCAAAACCGTCGTCTTAGGCTGCGGCCCGATCGGCATTCTGCTCGCCCAGTCCCTGAAGGCTCTCGGCGCGGACAAGGTTCTGGTGACCGATATCTCCGACACCCGTCTTGAGCTCGCAAAGAGCGTCGGTGCGGATTACGCGTTCAACACGCTCCACAAGGATTTCGGCGAGGCCATGCTCGAGGCTTACGGTCCCGACAAGGCGGACGTCATCTTTGAGTGCGCCGGCTCCGACATCACCATGGAGCAGGCGATCCAGAATGCGCGCAAAGGCAGCACGATCGTGCTCGTCGCCGTGTTCGGCAAGCGGGCCAGTGTGGACCTTGCGAAGCTCAACGATTCCGAGCTCGACTTAAACACCTCTATGATGTACCGTCACGAGGATTTTGTCGATGCCATCCGCCTTGTTAAAGAGGGAAAGATTCAGCTGAAACCGCTTATGACCGCGCATTTTGCTTTTGAAGACTACCTGAAAGCATATGAATATATCGACAGCAACCGCGAAACGACCATGAAAATCCTCATTGATGTGGACCCGGAGGCAGGAGAATGATTTTAAGCTATGAAGGCCTTAAAGATGCCGAAGCCTGGAAAAATGCAGGCATCGCGCTCCCATCCTATGACCCGGAAGCGCTGTCATCGCGCACACAAAAGAACCCCGTCTGGGTTCATTTCGGAATCGGAAATATTTTCCGCATCTTCATCGGCGGCATTGCGGACAGGCTGATCGCCGGGGGAGACCTTGCGTCAGGCATCATCTGTGCGGAGACGTTCGACTATGACGTCGTCGACAAGGTCTACAGGCCGTTCGACAATCTGGCGCTCGCGGTCACGCTGCACGGCGACGGCCGCAGGGACAAGCGCGTGCTGGGTTCTCTTGCCGAGGCTGTGAAAGCCGATGCAGAGGATCCGGCTGCATGGAAGCGTCTTAAGGATATCTTTACGGCGCCGGGCCTTCAGATGGTTTCATTTACCATCACGGAGAAAGGTTATGCGCTTCGCAGCGCGGACGGGAAGTACCTCCCCTATGTGCTTGCCGACATGGAGAACGGTCCCGGGAAGCCTGTCGGCGCGATGGCGGTCGTGACAGCCCTTCTCTTTGAGCGCTTCAGGGCGGGAAAGGCGCCTCTTGCACTTGTCTCGATGGACAATGTCTCCCACAACGGCGACAGGCTGCATCTAAGCATCCATGATATTAAGCCTCACAGCCCCGCCAGAAACATCTCGTAATAATCGTCCTCCCCCTCGAGCACCGGGGAGTTCTCTCCCCCGCCGTTCGTCGAGCGCTTGATCGCCGCGTAGGCGGACTCGCCCGCGGTCAGGACGTCCATCTCGTAGAGCCCGATTCCGCGCTCCCGGGCGGCCGCGCAGAACGCGGACAGCGGGTTCTCCGCATGCCGGGTTGCGAGAAGTTCATTTTTCAGGGCGGGGTCTTTTTCCGCCATCCTTTTCAGCTGGTCAAGCATTTCCTCAACATCCATATCCGCGCCTCCCGTTCATATATTTTTTTAAGCATAACACACTTCCCGGAAAATGAAAACCCCGTCACGCCCCGCCCAAAAATCCTTCCTTTTTTATTGAAAAGTCCGCCTTTTTGTACGATAATAAGACCATAGGAGGACGGACATGAAGAAAGAACCGCTGATCAGGAGCTTTGGCTACGCCTTCGAGGGCATCATCAATACCGTAAATGCCGAACGGAATATGAAGATCCACTGCGGGTTTATGCTCGCGGTCGTCGTCTGCGGGTTTATTTTCCGGCTGACGTACACGGAATGGCTCATCTGCCTCGCGCTTTTCGGCCTCGTCACGAGCCTCGAGCTCGTCAACACCGCGGTCGAGGCGGTCGTCGACCTCGTGACCGAGGAGAGAAAACCCCTTGCGAAGAAAGCCAAGGATGCTGCGGCAGGCGCGGTGCTCGTCTCCGCCATTTTCGCGGCGATCATCGGGCTCATCATTTTCGTCCCGAAACCGTTTATTATGCTCGGACTCATATAAGGAGGTACGCGATGGATAAGATCACAGACGGGCTTAAGACCGTATTTCTCGCCGGCGTCGGCGCGGCCGCGCTCACAGTTGAAAAATCCCAGGAGCTCATCAAAGACCTGGCGGCCCGCGGCGAGCGCACCGTCGAGCAGGGCAAAGCCCTGAACCAGGAGCTGAAACACAAGGTGGACGAGACCCTCGGCGACGAAACCGACAGGAAAAACGAAGTCACGCTCACTAAAGAAGAGATCGAAGCGCTGAAGGAACTGCTGAAGAAACATGAAGACGGGGATGGAAACGCCTGATAACGCCAATCTGAAAAATGAACACCAGGGCCGCCGCCTCCGCGAGATCCGGGAAGTCCTCCGGAAAAATGAGATAACGAGAGGCATCTCCCCCGAGAAACTCCGGATTATCCTGGAGGAGCTCGGACCGACCTACGTGAAGCTCGGGCAGATCATGTCGATGCACTCCGACATCCTGCCCAAAGCCTACTGCGAGGAGCTCATGAACCTGACCTCCTCCGTCACGCCCATGCCCTACGAGGAGGTCCTCGGCATCCTCAGGGAGGCTTACGGGGATCCGTCGGAGGTATTTTCCTCCATCGAGGAGACCCCGCTCGGCTCCGCCTCCATCGCCCAGGTCCACCGCGCGAAGCTCGTGACCGGCGAGGACGTCGTCGTCAAGGTCGAACGCCGCGGGATCTACGAGATCATGCAGAGCGACATCCGCCTCATGAAGAAGGCGGTCCGCTTCCTGCCGCCGGTTGGCGACCTCAAAAACCTGGTCGACCTCGACCTGGTCCTCGACGAGCTCTGGTCCGTGTCCCAGGAGGAGATGGATTTCCTGCGGGAAGCCGCCAACGCGGAGGAATTCGCCGCGAACAACGAGGGGATCCGCTACATTTATGTGCCCCGCCTCTACCGCGAGTACACGACCCGCAACGTCCTCGTCATGGAGTACATCGACGGGATCGAGATCGACGACAGGGAGGCCCTCACCAAACACGGCTACGACCTCGATGAGATTGGCACGAAGTTCGTCACCAATTTCATCACCCAGATTGTGGACCACGGCTTCTTCCACGCCGACCCGCATCCGGGAAATGTAAAGATACGCAGCGGCAAAATCGTCTGGCTCGACATGGGCATGATGGGCCGCCTTACGGAGCACGAGCGCCGCTGCATGATCCGCGGCGTCGAGGGCATCGCGATGCACGACACGTCCAGGGTCGTCGACGCGGTCATGGAGGTCGGCAAGCCCTTCGGCAAGACCGACCGCGACCGTCTCTACCGCGACATGCGCGATTTCATGCAGGAGTTCGGCAATACCCCGATGGGCCAGGTCGACGTCGCGAAGACCCTCGAGTCCATGATGGAGATCATGAAAGCCAACAAGATCGGGATGCCCCACGGGCTCACGATGCTCGCGCGCGGCTTCGCCCACATGGAGGGCGTGCTCGCGTCGATCAGCCCCGACCTCAACATGATCGGCATCGCCCAGACTGTGGTCAGGGAGGACCTCTTCCGCGAGATCGACTGGAAAAATGAAGCCGAAACCGACGCGCGCCACCTCTACCGCTCGGCCAAAAAGAGCCTCGACATCCCCGCCCTCACGGCGGACATCATGAAGGAGTATCTCGCCGGCCACGGCCGCATGACGCTCCGGCTGGAGACCTCCGAGGAGCTTTCCCAGCTGGTCTACTCCTCCATCCGGAGCCTGGTCATCGGGATGTGCATCGTCGCGCTGCTCATCGCCTCCTCGATTCTCTGCCTCACGGACATGACCCCGCGGATCCTCGGGATCCCGTTTCTCGGCTTCTTCGGCTACCTGGTCGCCTTCGGGTCATCTCTCTACTTCCTCGTAAGATTCTTTATACGCAAATTCAGAAAGCGGAAATGAGGACGTCCCTCATTTCCGCCTTTTTCATTTCTCATTTTACTTTAAAACGTCCCGTGCCGGACATGATATCCTGCATCGTATCCGGATCGCAGAGCTCGACATAGAGCTCCGCCTCCTGCGGGTCCTCGATGTCATTTTCCATGAGGTCCGAATCGAGCAGATAGATCTTTCCGACCGCCCGCTTTCCGGGCCAGAGCACAGCCCCCCAGTAGCCCTCCAGCATGTAGCCGTCAACAGAGAGGTTCTTCGCCTCGCAGTACACCTTCAGAGGCCCTTCATTGACAAAATAGAGCGCGATCCCCGTGCCCCAGAGCGGGTCGTCCACGACCATCCGGGCATACGCTTTGACGCCTCCCCCGGAAAATATCTCCGCCCCGGTCTCGCCCGGCTCCCTCACCTTTGTCCCGTCGTCGAAGATCACCGCCTCGTCCGAGAGCAGCACGGTCCGCCAGGCCTCCCGCTCGTAGGCGGCGAAGGCTGCCGAGACTGCGTGGATCTCCCCGATCTCCGCCAGCTTCATCGCGGCGGACGGGAGCCTGAGAACCGTGTTCAGCTTCTTGCCGCCCGCGACCTCCGCTGTGAAGGCGCCGGCAAGCTGGTACCCGTTCACCGCGATGAGCGGGCATTCGATGAGGATGGTCTCAGGGTTTTCATTTTCGATGAGGAGCCGTATCCCGTCCTCCGCGAACTCCTCCCGCACGAACTCCCGGGCGGTGATGCGGACGCCGGCCTCGTCGACGAGTACCTTCCGAGGAAACGCGATCCCGCCCGTCTCCTCCGCTTCCGCGGGCTCCGTCTCCTCCCTGGTACTCTCCTCAGGACGGGGCGCCGCGCTCTCCGCGGCAGGCGTGGACGTAACGTCCGGTGCAGGCGCGGGAACGCTCTCCTCCGGGGCGCCGGCACAGGCGGCAAGGCACAGGGCGGTCAGAAGAGCCAGGGCTGCTGGTTTTAATGGTTTCATTTTTTTCCTCCTTTCGGTGCGGCACATGTTCAGTCTAGCACAGAAAAAGAGAAAAAAGTTTCCCTCGGACGGGTAATTTTCAAAGGTTTGCGGCCTCAGACCTGCTTTCTCATCCTCCTCATCCGGTTCAGATGCCTCTCAAAGGCCCCGCTCTCGATGAACTCCGCCAGCACATACTGGTCAAAGACCGGGACCGTGCAGGAGTAAAACCCGAGCTTTTCTTCGTATTTCCCCATCAGGGCCTTCGGCAGGACCATGTAGCCGACGCGCATCGACGGCGCGATGCTCTTGGAAAATGTATTGATATAAATCACTCTCTGCCCGCCGTCCATCGCGCAGAGGGTCTCCAGCGGCTTTCGCGGGGTGTTGAATTCCGAATCGAAATCGTCCTCGATGAGAAATGCGCCGCGCCGAGCCGCCCAGCGGATGTAGGCAAACCGCTTGTCCGCCGTGGCTGTGACGCCGCTCGGGTAGCTGTGGAAGGGCGTCACATGGAGGATCCTCGCGCGGGCGCTCTGAAGCGCCTCGTCCCGGATCCCGTCCGGACCCATCGGCAGGCGCTCGATCGCGGCACCGTTCGCCTCGTAGACCTGCCGGATCTTCTCGTAGGAGGGATCCTCGATCCCGTAGAGCTCGTCGCGGCCCAGGAGCTGCACGATGAGCCCGTAGAGGTACTCCGCGCCGGAACCCACGATGATCCGATCCGCATCCACTTGCATGCCGCGGTAGCGGAAGAGATATTTTGCGATCGCGTTCCGGAGCACCGCGCAGCCGAGCCGCGGCGGGTCCTCCGTCAGGATCTCAGGCTTCTCCGAGAGCAGCCGGCGCATGATCCGGGCGAACTGAGGGAAGCAGGACGGGGCATTTTCCCCGCGGCCGCCTGCGCTCTCCTCCGTGATGAGTCCCGGCCCTTTCGAGCCGGTCTGCTCCTGCCTTTTGTGCGGCACCCTGTTGACATAATATCCGCTCCGCGGCCTCGCGGAAATGAACCCCTCGTCCTCCAGCATGAGGTAGGCATTCTCGACCGTGATGACCGACACGCCGAGGTGGCCGGCGAGCGCCCGCTTCGACGGCAGGCGTTCGCCGGCTGCGAGCCTCCCCGCGAGGATATCCCCGCGTATGGAGCGGCTCAGAAACTCCGTCTTCCCGAGTTTCCCTCGTTTATCCATTGCGTACGTCAGCATACTCTCAGTTCCTTTTTAGATAGTTTTTAAAATTTTTAGAATTTTTAGATATTCTTTCTTGATTGTACACAAACCTCTCACAATTCGCCTGTATACTATGAGCCAGATAGTTAAGTGACCACTCACTATCTCCCCCCTCATTAGAAAAAGCAAGAGGCCTCCGCGAGGAGGCTTCTTGCTTTTTAATGCGGGGACGGTTCCTGGGGACGGTTCTCTGAAACGGTTCCTGCAGGAACCGTTTCTAAGAACCGTCCCCAAGGAACCGTCCCTGTATCCTTCAGGAACTGTGTCCCCCTCACTGTCCCCCCTTCGCCTCCTGCTCCGTAACCGCGACCGCCCCGCCGGCCTTCGCCTGCCACTTCGAGGAGACCCTGTAGGTCCCGCCCGCGATCTTCCCGGTCATCGTCCGGCAGTCCTCCTCGCTGAAGGAGGCAAATCTCGCATAATCGGCCGATGTAACAAGACAGTCCTCGCCGAACCCGCAGTCCATCACGATCCCGCCGGAAAACCCAGCCTCCGACTCAAAGATCCGTACCGCCTCGACGCAGGCCTTCTCGAGCCGGGCCGTCACGCCCATAAGGCAGGTCGGCTCCGCCTCCACAAGGTCGCAGCCCCCGGCGAAGAAGGTCCTGCCCTTCACTTCCGCAGCTCTCGCGACCGCGGTCCCGATGCCCTCCGACGTCACGAAGATCGACTCGACCCCCGCGTCGTAGAGATCCAGGGCCTCCGACATGCGGAGCGGCGTCAGCTCATCCGTCCCCGCGTACTCGAGCGTCACCGTAATGGCGTTCTCCCCGAGCCCCAGCTCGGAAGCCGCCGTCTCAAGGCCCTGCATGAAGCCGGCGACGAGCCTTTCATTTTCCTCTGTGTGCTGTCCTGCGATGACCGCGAGATTCCGGTAGCCGTTCATGACCGCCGCGAACCCCTCCGCGAAACCGGCCTGCTCCCAGGCGGTCTTCATCGAGACGGCATTTTCCGGGATCGCGGTCTCCTCCGTCACCTCCCCGGCAGGCAGGACTTCGCCGTCCAGAAGCACAAAGGAGACCTTGCTGTAGGTGTTGGCCGCCGAGTAGACGTAAGGTCCCGCAGCCCTGCCGCTCGCGAAAATCAGCTTCGCGCCGGCCTTGACCGCCTCCGAAAATGCGGCGTCGTACCCCTCCGCCGTATCGGACTCCGCCGTGCAGGAGATCGTTTTGTACTCCGCCGGCTCCGCCTGGGCGTTGATGACGTCCCAGACGGTCTTGTTCCATTCATTCTCGATACCGCTCATGTCCGTGACAAATGCATACCGCGGCGCATTCGGATCCTCCCCGCATCCGCCCAGCGAAGCCGCGAGGACCGCCGCCGCAAGAAGCGCCATGATTTTCTTATTCATATTCCCCTCCTTTATCTGTCATCTCCCGACAAGCGTCCGGAGAACGTCCTCCGCGGACATCCCCTGGATATGGTCCGGGTCGGTGAAAAGCCCGCTGCCGTTCACGGTCCAGGTTGCCTTCGAGGTCGTCTTCGAAAGGTATTCGACCGTTCTGGTCGCGTAGGGCCAGCCCGGCGCCAGGATCTTCATATACTTATCCGCCAGCTGCACCGCCTTGCCGCCCGTCCCGCTCAGCTGGACGCCGTTCGGCGACGAGTGCAGCACGACGATCGAACCGTCCGAGCATTTTCCGAGCGAGATCCAGACGTGCCCGTTCATGCTGACGACATCGCCCGGCCGGTAAGCCGCCATATTCTGGTAAGCCCAGCCCCGTTTTATGTAGGTCGGCGCGACGCTCGTCGACTGCACTACGAGATCTTCCAGGTTCTCAGCCGTATACATGGTATTGTAGACCGCCCAGGCGACGAAGCCGGAGCAGTCGAGCCCCGATCCGTAGGACCAGCGGTAGTTTCCGTGATAGTAGCCGGGCACGGCGTGGCTGTCGTAAAATGTCTCCCAGCCCCTTTGGAACCCGATCTTCGCCGAATCGTTCGAGGCGTCATTTCCGAGGCCGCCCCAGCCGCCGCCCCAGATGTAGAGCGTCCGCCCGGCCGGCACGAGCGCGTTGTGCAGGAAAGTCCTGAGCGTCCGGCGCCCGTTGATCGTCTCGCCCAGGATCGTGCTCGTCCGGTGGTCGCGCTCGCCGTTCTTATTGATGTAGTACCCGTCGACGACCCTGTCCTTCACCATCCCTTCCGTCTCGGAGAGATAGAGAATCTTCCCGTCGATCTTCTGCCAGCCGTAAAGGAGCTTTCCGCTCCGCGCGTACTGCCGGTTTCCGGCTGCGTCGTAAACCCAGCCGTCCGCAGGCGCCGCCTGCTCCAGGATCCAGGTCTGGGCCGCCGTCCCGTTCGGCGTGTAGAGCCGCACGTTCGTCCCGGCCGCAAGCTTTCCGCCGGCTGCGTCGAACGCGAGCGTCCCGTAGACGAGCAGCGTATAGCTCCCGTCTCCGCGTTCTGTCGGCACAAATGCAATCTTCTGCGCCGCCGTCCCGTTCGCCGTGTACTGCTGAATGTTCGCCCCGCTCTTCCGGCTGCCGCCGGCGATGTCGAGCACCTTGCCGCTCCCCGCGTTTCTGACGGTCCAGCTGCCGTCGGCATTTTCGGAAAATGCAAACACCTGCCCGTTCCCTCCGCCTGCGCTCTCAAGCCCCGCGTTCGCAGAGTTTGCGGCGCTCCCGCCGGCGATCCCGAGCGCCACCGCCGGCTTCGATGCCGGAAGGATCCTGAAATAACCCTCCCTGACCTTCTCGCCGAAGGCGGCGAAGTCCGTCTTCTCAAAGACGAAGAACTGGGCGGCCGTCCCGTTAAAGCTGTAGGCCCGAAGGTTCGTGCCTGCGGAGGTCATTCCTCCGGCGAGATCCGCCGCAGTCCTGGCATTTTTCGCGGACAAGATCGCGATAAAGCCGGTTTCCGGGTCCTTTTTCAGGTACCATTTCTGGGCGGTCGTCCCGTTCGACGGGTACTGGCGGATATTGGTTCCGTTTTTCGTGAGCCCGCCCTGGAGGTCAAAGACCTGCCCGGAGTGGACGGCGGCCAGCTCGTAGAGCCCCCCGCCGAGTTTCTTCACGGAAAATACGGACCCGCTGCCCTCCTCCTTCTTCGCAAGCGCAATGTTGGCAGCAGATGAGCGCGACCCGCCGGTCACGGCGAGGCACATTCTGCTGTTTTTCGAGGAAACGATCCGGTAGAATCCGTCGGAGAGCTTCGCGTCCGCAAGGCGCTCCATCGCCGCAGTGACTCCGCAGGGCTCCGCAAGGCGCCATTTCTGGGCCTTGGTCCCGTTCGCGTCGTAGATCTGCACGTTGGTCCCGTCCGCCGCCCTGCCGGAGGCGGCATCCATCGCCTTCCCGTTCTTCGCAGAGCGGAAGGTCACGGTGCCGTCTTCATTTTCAAGGATCCGCCACTTCTGGGCCTCCGACCCGTTGGCCGTATACTGCTGTACGTTCGTCCCGTTTTTCGAGAGCCCGCCGGCCACATCGAGAACCAGCCCGGAGTTGTAGTTTCTCACCGTGTAGACGTCATCGCCGCATTTTTCGATATAAAATGCCTGGCGGTAATCGCCCGTCTTCGTCCCGAGGGCGGCGTTGCCTTTATTTCCGGCAGCGTCCCCCGCAATCTCGAGCACATACTGGTCCGAGACCGCCGAGACGATCATATAGAGGCCGTCCCCGATGGCAGCGCTCCTGACCTCACGGACGGGCTCCGCGGCCTCGAGGGTCTCCTCATCGTCCGGTGTGCTCTCCGCATCCGGCGCACTTTCCGCATCCGCATCATCCGGATCCGCGGTCTCCGCATCCGCACCTTCCGGATCTGCGGTCTCCGCATCCGCATCCGGCACAATTACCGCATCCGCATCATCCGGATCCGCGGTCTCCGCATCGTCCGGCAGGCTCTCCGCGTCGGCAGCCTCCTCCGGCACATTTTCCGCACCCTTGCTCTCAGATCCTTCGCTCTCCGCGGATTCATTTTCCACAGGCTCGCTCTCAGCCGGGTCCTCCGCCGGAACTTCCGGGATCTCCTCCCCGCTCTCCGTCATCTCCCACAGAACGGCTTCCCTGCCGCTTGCGGGAATGACGTCCGCGTAAGCCGCCTGCGGCAGGACGCCTGCGGCGAGCATCGCGGCAAGGAGGAACGCCGGGATACGATTAATTCTTCCTCTTTTCATAATAAGACTCCCAAAGACATAGATGCATCTATTATATAGCACCG
>OCTX014546067.1_pt1 | contig 21738 bp, 9 predicted proteins | sample 1539691 | NCBI WGS metagenome assembly OCTX01 (sample SAMN02144231, study PRJEB22623) | gut metagenome | biome: sheep rumen | host: Ovis aries | place: New Zealand
ATAGGAAACTTCACAGCCTCCTATTACCATTAAACCTAAACCTTAACTATGAAAATTTTGTTTTCGATGCAAAAGTACTGCTTTTATTTGGAATAGCCAAATTTTTTTACAAAAAAATGCTTATTTTGTTTGTTTTTTTACTATTTCGCCCATTAACGTAGCCGCAGTGGCCTCGTAAATACGTACCATAACGATATCTCCTATCTTTTTGTCCGTACGGGGGAAGACGACTGTCTTGTACTGCTCCGTTCTGCCGAACATGTCATTCCGGCTGCGTTTGGAGAAGCCCTCCACAAGCACTTCGACTGTTTTGCCGATCTCCCGGTGGTTGGACTCCATGGAGAGTTGGTTCTGGAGCGCTATGATCTCGTTGAGGCGACGGATCTTCTCCTCCTCCGGCACGTTGTCCGGGAGGTGTTTCGAAGCATAGGTACCGGGCCGCTCCGAATATTTGAACATAAAGGCGGAGTCAAAGCCCACCTCCCGCATGAGTTTGAGGGTTTGCATGTGATCCTCCAGCGTCTCGTCATGAAAGCCGCACAGGATATCCGTGCTAATCGCCGCGGTAGGCAAGATTCGCCGGATAGCGGCAATACGGTCCAGATACCATTCGCGCGTATATTTGCGGTTCATCAGTTTCAGGACATGGTTCGACCCTGATTGCACCGCCAGGTGGATGAACTTGCACAGGTTAGGGTGTCTGCTGATCGCCTCGAGTGTCTTATCGGACATGTCTTTGGGATGGCTGGTGGTAAAACGGATACGCATATCCGGCACCGCGTCCGCCACTATCTCCAGCAGGTCTGCGAAATCAACCACCTCGCCGTCTTCACGGGTATAGCAGTAGGAGTTGACATTCTGTCCGAGGAGGGTTACTTCCTTATATCCCTTCGCCTGCAGATCGCGCACCTCATTAAGGATCGACTCCACGTCGCGGCTTCGTTCCCTGCCGCGGGTATAAGGAACCACACAATAGGCGCAGAAATTATTACATCCCCGCATAATAGAGACGAAACCGCTTATCGAGCGTCCGATCCGTGCCGGTACAATCTGGCGATAAGTCTCTGTAGTACTGAGTTCCACATTCATCGCCTTATGTCCCTTATAGCACTGCGCTAACAGATTAGGTATATCCAGATAAGCGTCCGGTCCGGCTACGAAATCCACATTATACTCATCGAGTAGTTGGCGTCCCATTCGTTCCGCCATGCAGCCGATCACACCAATAATCTTGTCCCTGTTCCCGATAGGCATTTTCTGGTTTCGCAGATGAGCACTCATCTCCCGCAGGCGCGCACCCACTTTCTGCTCCGCGTTATCACGTATCGAACAGGTATTGAGCAACACGACATCCGCCGTCTCCCAACTATCCGTTATTTCAGCCCCTGTAGTCTGCATAATTGCAGCTACAACCTCGCTGTCCGCCACGTTCATTTGGCAGCCATAAGTCTCTATATAGAATTTTTTTATCATTTTTCTTGCATATTTCAAAAAAAAGCAGTACCTTTGCACCCGATTTCGCGAAAGACGCGAGACGGGGAGTGGCGCAGCCCGGTAGCGCAACGGTCTGGGGGACCGGAGGTCGCGTGTTCGAATCACGTCTCCCCGACAAGAGAACCAAGCGGTTCTCTTTTTTTGTAGACGTAATTCTCCACGGTGTTCTTAGCCACAAGGGCACGATTATTGCCGATAGCAATCTTCTTATCTCGCTACACTCGAACGATTATTGCCAGTGGCAATTTTCTTATATCGCTACACTCGAACGATTATTGCCAGTGGCAATTTTCGAATCACGTCTCCCCGACAACTAAAGGCAGGTTTACTTCGGTAACTGCCTTTAATTGTACTTTCTGCAGGATTGTCTGCATTTCTGCATTCTGCTGCAACAGCCCCATCCACCATTCCGCTTCATCCATGTCCGCGAATCCGCTGACTCGCAGCGCGCAGCCTTTACCGAAGACCGGCATTTTCTGCAGGTCGAAATCCCGGATCAGGAACTGCGAGAAGTTGAACAGAGCCACTTCGTATAACAAGTCATTCAGCGCCTGCTCATCCGCTTTCGGCAGTATCAGCAGTACCACCGAAGGCTGGTTGCGGTCTTCGCTCCATTGCTGTTCCTCTTCCGGGTTCTCTTGCGGTTGTGCTTCCGTTTGTTCTCTCAGCTCTGCCAGATTACCTGTTGTACCGCCTTTCTTGCTCTCCATTCCTTGTCCCATCATCGCCAGCATATCCTTCGCCATAGCACCCATCTCCGTATCTCCATAACGGGAAACCAGTTCCTGCAGTTCCGCCACGAAAGCATCCTGTCCTTCCGTACGGGCGACCGACACGGCATTCAGGAAGAGGAACCGCGGCATGAGCGCGCTTTGCGGGAAAGCGGTGTCCGCATATTGTTTGTTGGCTTTGACGAGCGCATATTCTCCTTTGGTATAAGCCCCATACGTAGCCGCATAGAGCGAGTCCTGCTCCGCCAGCATCCGTTGCATCCGCGCTATATACGCCGAGTCACGGCGCAACGCCTGCATCTGTTGGTCCTCATAGATAGGAGCCAGACAAGCATGATTCGGGAAACGGCGCTCCAACTCCCGCAAGGTCTCTTCCGCCTGCTGTTGGTCCTCCAATCGGTCGCGATAGATGAAATAGAGCGCGACCATAGCCTCCCGCCACAAGCTGTCGCTGAGGGCATAATCCTGCTCCGTGCGCGGGATCTGCTGGAGATAATACTCCGGTTTATGGGTATCCGTTTCCACCGGCTGGCGGAGTTCCGTTGAATCCGCTGCAAGTGCGGTAGAGTCCTGATCCTCCAGATTCTCCTCATCGGCGAACGAGGCTGTGACTTGTTTGTTCTGCCTTCTCCAGTTATCCTCCAGCGGTCTGTTGCCCCATCTGCGGCGCCATTCCTGCTGACCCTGTTTCATCAACTGGGGGTTATAGAAATACCACTCGCCTTTCTGCGCGCCGCCTCCGCCTAACATATTTGCGGTATTCACACTTCTGGGCATATCGTCTCCGCGTGCGAGTTCACGCGCTTCCTGCGCCTGGCGGATCGAGTCCTGTTTCTCCGTCTCTATGAGTTCGGCGATGATTTTATCGACAACAGCCCGTTGTTCCTCTTCGGACATATGTCCTAGCCGCTGAAGCGAATCCTGGAGTTGCGACTGGTTGTACGAGACGATCAGTTCGTCCAGCACCTCCGATCGTTTCTGCACCCGTGCATAGTCCTCATGCTCGGCTGTCAGGATAGTGATTGCTTCGCGATAACATGGCTGCGCTTTCACGTACGCGCGTTGTTCAAAATATATATCGCCCGCGCGCACGAGGACCGCCGCCTTGGCTGTCCCTGCCTGAGTTGACTCCGCTATTGCCTTCTCATACATCTCCAGAGCTTTGGTTGTATCTTTCGTTTGGAGATAGATATTTCCCATCGCGCCGTAGATCTGGTCCAGACGGTCTTTGAATTTCGATTGTTTGGTCATGGTACGCAGTTTGCGGAGCGAGTTCTTCCCTCCCAGTTCCGCCATGCGTATGCGTGCGTTGAACTCCATGTCGTTAGGCGGCGCCATGCGCACGACAGACTTGTATGACTGGATCGCCTCCTCTCGTTGGGAGTTCATCTCATATAGTTGTCCCAGGACATAGGCGAACCTCGGACGGTAGATCTTCCGTTTCTCGTGCGGGAGCGCCAGTTTGACGAAGGGTATAGCCTCGCGGTAATGTTCGCCCTTGAGCAGCACATCCGCCTTGACCGCCGAATAGAGTTTGGCATGTTTGCGGCTGAGCGCATCTATCTGCACGCGGTTCAGCATATCTTCCGCCTCGTATTGCCATCCCATCTCGGCGTATGCGCGCGCAATCCACAGCTGGCATTGCGCAATCATATCCGGGTCGTTCTGGTAATGATTGATAACATAGTTGAAGGTGCTGACGGCTCCGAGGAAATCGCCTTTGTGGAACTCTGCCTCGCCGAGGCGCATCCACGCGAGGTCCATGTTGGCATTGAACTCTTCGGATTTGAGCCATAGTTTATATTTAGGATCGTTCGCCTTTTTAGGGTCACGTTTTGGTTTCGATTTGATAGAATGCAGTTTGATACATTTGCGGCATTTCTCGATGGTCTTGTCCATCTGGGTTGCCGACGCTTCTGCAGCTGCATGATTGGAGACCGGATAAAGATACAGCACGCGGCTGTAGTCATCCGTATTGGCGTCCCGAATGGCTTTGAGGCCCTCTTCGTACGCTATATTGCCGTTATAGAGAATATTATATTTGACTTTCGTCTGGTGGAACGAACGGGTCGCCCATGTGTTTTTCTGGGTGGAACAAGAGGAGAGAAGCAGGATGACTAACCCTACTGATAAGAAATGTACTATTTTTAAGATTTCCCGCATCAAATATGAAGTTGCTCTTGTCCCGTAAATGAGCCTTAAACGAGTCGTAAGTGAGTCGTAAAAGTTCACAGTCTCATTTGGACGTAATAAAATGTACTATTTTTAAGAATTCAATCCTTTTACATGACTCTGCGCTGCGACGAACTCTTTGAGATAATAAGGTTCGTAATAAGCCAGTTTCTGCCCGCTGATCATTTGGCTTTCTACTTTCGACTTTTGACTTTCGACCAATCCTCCCATATACTTCGCCTCCGGCACTATTCCGGGTATGAAATGCCAGTTAGGAGAAGTCAGCACCGATTGGCATTTGGCGGCTCCGTCGCCGAAATAATAGACGGGTAACCTCTCCCCGTCCCTCTCCACAAGAGAGGGAGGAAGGACTGATTCCTCGTTCTCTACCACTACGGCGCGTGCTTTCTCTCCGCCATCCGTAGTATAGACCTCCATCCTCCGGGCGTCTATCATAGGCACCAGAATAGCTGATTTGTAATTTGTGATTTGTGATTGCGCTTTTGCCGCCTCGCAGAGGACAGCCAAGGTAGGCACCGGGATAAGAGGTATATCCATGCCGTAGCATAGTCCTTTAGCAGTAGAGGTACCTATACGGAGACCGGTATAACTGCCCGGTCCTTCGGACAACGCGACCGCGTCTATAGAGAGTTGCTGCTCCCGCGCAAACGAGAGCAGTTCCTCTATATAGCGAGGTAGCAACCGCGCATGGTTGCTACCCTCCAGGCATATACACTGCTTGATCGGCGCGCCATCCTTGCAGATGGCGGCCGAACAAACCGATGTACTAGTTTCGATACATAGTATCGTCATGATTTAGAAGAGTTTGGAATCTCTGAAATGTTTCTTCTTCGGGAAGTTGAAATGGTATGCCAGTTTGATACCTGCATCAAAGTATCCCAGTTTGTTAGCATATGCGTGCGTAGCGGACAATACATCCAAGTGTGCTTTATCCGTGTCTGTCGGAGCGGTCAGATTGAACAGACCTTCCGCGTTCGGAGTGTTCTTGAATGTGTTATAGACGCTATAGTTAGCATATGCACCGAGGCCCAGCGAGTTACCGCTCTTCAGTATCCACTCATAACCAAGTTCTGCAGTCAGCATCACATTGATATTGAACTGGATGCCGTTCTTCTCCTCGGGTTGTTGGCCGGTATAAACACCGGTTACCTCCTTGTCCACAACGGTAACGCCCGTCTCCTGGAAGAAAGCCGAGATATGGGTCTCATCCTGGTTAACCGATTGGTTATACGGCGTATAAACCGGAATCATGAACTTAGGACCGATATTGAAGAACACACCTTCTTTGGAGATCAAAGAGAACATAACCGGCACTTCGAGTTGAAGCTGGTGGTCTGTTTCCTTAACATCCTTGGCATAGACGGTGTAGTCAACGGTACCTTTGGTGAACGCAGTCAGATCGCTGTCTTTTCTAAATCCACTCTGGTGATAGCCGATACCGAGACCTACGATAATACCGAGGTCAACGGGGCGACCGTCTTTTGCCCAATAGTGAGCATACTGCAGGTCGAGAACGACGTCTCCACCACATGTCCAACGAGCGGAGTCATTATCAGCATGGTGCATGAGCGCCGAAGCACCGCCGCGCACGCCAATAGTGAAGCGGTCGTAGTTGTGTTTGAACTTCTGAGTCGATTTGATAGAATCCTCCTTGGCCTGTTGTGCGGCAGCTTCCTCCTCTGCCTCACGTGCGGCCTGCTCTGCGGCTGCTTGCTCGGCAGCAGCTTTGGCTGCAGCCTCCTGGGCAGCTTTCTCTTCAGCAGCTTTCTTTTCTGCAGCTTTCTTTTCTGCTGCTGCTTTAGCTGCAGCTTCAGGATCTTCTCCAGATTTCTGGGCCTGCTCCCATGCTTCACGCTCTTCTTTCTGCTCCTGGGCAGCTTTGGAAGCAGCTTCCTCTGCATGCTCGTTAACAGGAATCAAACACGTGTCGCATATCCATGAATAGATATTCATAAGGAGTACTCCGTCCGGGTGTTTCTTAGTACCCAACTGGCGTACGGTATGAACCTTATCCCACACCCAAGTAGAAGGTCTCTCGCCTGTGCTGTACTCAACGCACTCGCGTCTGATCATTACGGAGTCGCCGATAGCCACGCCAAACTCATATTTAGGAGCTTCTTGAGCCTCCTCTTGTGCCGACAGAGTCGACACAAAAGAAGTGCATATCAGGGTGGCTGCAATTAGAATTGATTTTATAGTCTTCATAGTGCTACCTCCTATTATTTAACAATGTAACGTAAGGTTGATTTCAGATTGTTCGAGATCAGCTCAACGAGATAGAATCCATTGTCGTAAGCAGCCTGGATCGTGAAGGAAGACTCACCGGAAACAGTGAAGTTCTTCTGCAGCAATCCTTCTGCAGTATAGATACGGATTGTAGTCTCTACCTCCGGATCAAGGTTGATCACCTTAATCTCCTCACCCGGTCTTGCGAGTGACGGGATGAGTGCCGGAGCCGGAGCGGCTGCACCGATTGTGTAAACCTCCGTTGTACCGATAGCGCCGCAAAGAGCTGCACTGGAAGCAGGAATCTCAACGGTAGCATAGTACGAACCGGCAGGGATCGGTTCACCAGTCTCGAGTGTGTAGTAATAGCCGACAGCAACGCGTGTATCCGTTGTCGGATCCGGCGTTGCGCCCAGCATCTGGTACCACTTCACATAGCCGGCACCATTATCGATAGAATCCAGTTGCCATCCCGGCATCTCGTTGATCTGGTTACGGTTGATCATGATAATACGATCGCCATAGTAACCGCGAACCTCGAGGGTATCCACATACGGCGTGTTGATCGTTACGTTCAGCGTGACGGTAGAGTCACAGCCGTTAACGGTTGCCTCCGTATGGGAATAAGTACCGCTCGTTGTAATGAGAGAATCGGCAAATGCCCAGTAGTACAAGTTACACTCGCTAACAGCAGGTGCTGTCGTTTCCACACTGTTATTAATGGTCAGGTGGAGGGTTACAACAGAGTCGCAACCGGCAGCATTCTCAAGCTTGAACTCGTAGTCACCACTCGTTGTATGCTCACCATCATACCATGTGAACGAATCACACGCTACAGCTGTGGTGTCACCGGTGTTGGAGTAGTTAATCGTTACATCCAATGTTACAAGCGAGTCACATCCTGCTTTAGTCAGGAAGAGATGCTGGTAACTACCGGAAGTGATGATAGTAGTATCCGCCTCAGCCCAGTAATAGGTGTCACATTCCGTTACAGCAGGAGCTGTCACCTCAACAGAAGTATTGATCGTCACTGTCAATGTTACTATGGAATCGCAGCCCAGCTGGTTAGTGAATACATGCTTGTACGTTCCGCTGGTAAGGATTGTAGTATCCGCCTCTGCCCAGTAATACGAATCACATGCCGTTACAGGCGAAGCAGTAACCTCATCCGGCAGATTAACAATCAGGTACAGCTCATAAACTACATGACAAGAAGTACCTACAGGCTCTCCAAAAGCATCATAGTAATAAATTCCGGACAAAGAATAAGTCTGTCCGTCTTTATCCCAAGTATAAGAGCCGCATACCTCAATCGGAGTAGTCATGTATACCGTATCATTATCACAAGGCGGAACAAGATTGTAAACGAAATTACCGCTTTCCATTGTTGTTCCGCACTCTGTAGTAATGACATAGCGCATCGTTACCGGTGTCTCGTCATGAGCAACAGTATAAGGCATATCCAGCCATGCACCGCCTACGTTAACCTGCCACTTGGCACCTGTTACCGCCATTGTCAGTTCGTCTGCATCTGTAGCGAACTGGGTCAGGAGGGCAGCGATTGTACCGGTGGTATCAATAGCAGCATCATTCGCTACGAGCGGCTCAAGGATTTCACCTTGTACATAAAGAACGGGTAGCGTGCGCGATACGTACGTAACGATCGTATCGATATAACGCGGCAAGCCGAGCGTATCTGCTACAGGAGCTGCACAAGCCAAGGTGTCCGGATTCTTTGTCAATGCGTCGAAATCAGCAGGACAGAGCGTATCACCCTTTGCAGTGTACTTATAGTCCTCTACCGGGAAGACGATGTCTTGACGATAGATGAAGCCGCACGTATCACTGACGATAACGAGGAGGAGAGTATCCTGCTCCTTGCCTTTGGGATAATACGAGGTCAGATCCAGCGGATCTTCACTATCTTCATCCAAGTCTCCGTTAGACCAATAAACCGGTTTAGCCCAGTATGCAGTATCTATACGGGTGATCGTATCTACGCTCTCGCCCAGGTTACGATAGTACTCTGTCAGTGCTGCGTTAGAGGCATCCACATAGAGTTGCATACCTTGTACGAGCAGCGGAGCTGCATCCAGTTTCTTCATCGAATCCACAGTAAGAGCCTCCGGCGTTACAAGCGGATGGAGATAGAAGGTGATGACAGAGTCTTTCATCGTCACGCCATCCTGGAAGGTAACGGTGTCATTCCATTCCATGGAATATTCAACCGGATCAATCAGTTTGTAGTTATTACGGATGGTATCCTCGAAACTACCGCCCTGGCATACATATACCGTAATGGTATCATAGAGTGTGTCACGAAGCGTGTTCGGGATCAGTTCTGCCCAGATATGAGCTACTTGATCCGAATTGAAATTAATGATCATATCCGCCCAACCGAGTTGCTGGAGGAAGTCACGGTCGATATCAATCGAGTCCTTGCCTTCTGCTGTCAGGGTGTAGCTCTGGCTCTTGGTAGCCGGATCATTGCAATCGAAATAGAGATCCGCGTTGAGATTGTTGTCCGCCGTTGTGCTCCAGTTATCAATATGGAGACGGAGGTCACAGGTATCCGGAACGATGATCGAATCCAGATCCACATGATACCATGTGTCAGCACCCGCCGGGTTCACATTACCGTGCTCCCAGTCGAATGCCATCGGGTTGGTACACTGGTCTCCGGTGATCTGCGGCACATTCAGTTTAACCTTCAGGTCGTTATCCGTCTTGATGCGGATATAGCCGGTGATAGAGTCGCTGGTAATATAACGGTGCAGCATACTGTCCACAAAGGCCTCCTGGAATGTAGATACATCAAAATTGCGGTTGGTGACACGCTTGATGGCCTTATTTACCAGTTCGCTGAGCGGCTTGGAGCCTTTGTGGTATCCACCGCTCTTGTTGATGGTACGCTTACGAACCGGCATCTTGCAATCCATCTCATCCTGGAACGTGAAGGTGCCTTCGATCGTTGCTGTGCCGTTCAACTCATAGTCAAGCGAGCTGGCAGCGGTGTAGATATAGTTATTCTGCATCATCGGGATACATACCATATACCAGTGTTCCTGGTTGTCACCCGGAACTACGTACTCTACGTTCGGAACCAGCAGTTTGGCTTCTGCCTGAGCCGGATCAACGGTTTGAGGCGCATACTCACCATTGAATTTGGTAGCGAAATAGAGCGAGTCGGTAGTGCGCACCTTGATATAGAGTTCTACATCACCGAGGCCATATACAGCCTGAGCCGGTACGTTGTGCGTTTTGCCTTGACCTTTCTTAATCGTGCGCTCGCGATAGTCACTCAAGCCGAATTTATCTACAAGGTCCGTCTCGGAGAGCAAGCCTTCGTAAACAGCCACACTCACTTTGGCGTCGCCGTTGCCGGCGTTCTTGCCCGTTACTCGCAGTACTTTGTTGTACAGATCCTTGTCTTTCTTGAGGTCTGCGGTATTCAGTTTGTACCACATCTCCGTGTTAGCGGATTGGCCATAAGCCTCGTTCATGCGGATAGGAAGAGCATCATTGCGGGTATTACCGCTGAACGCTTTCACCAGTTCCGCTCTGAATTGGAAGTTATCGCTTCCTACAGGACGGGTTACGCGAACAATGATTGAGTCTTTCTTCAGGAACTGCTCAAACGTACTTGCCGGAATGGTATCCGAGAAATGCTTGCCAGCAGCCAGTTTCTGGCTCTTGGTCATCATGTTCTTCACAATCGGGAATGCGAAAGCAGCCTCTACTTTGTAGGTATTCTCAGCGGTACCGATATTCCACAAGTGTGCTACCGGTTTCACCTTGTCTTCCTTATTATTGACTTTGTCAATCTCCGATTTCGGGATGATATACCATACGGTATCTTGGGTCTGCGTATAAGTGCTGTCCCACTCCAGTTTGACAAGCGGAGTAGCGCCATAAATTGTGTCAAACGGCGCAAGAGGCAGCGTGTCCGCCCAGAAACGAAGAGCAGTGGTACCTTGTACGTTTACATACACGATACTGTCTTCCAGTGTCTCAAGCGCACTGTTCTGGATGGTGGCCGATTTTTCTCCATGAGCAGCAAAGTTGAAGTTCCTGATAGAAGGAGCTGCCACAACCGGGCACTCATAGGAGAGTTGGATAACACCCTTGCCTGCAGCATTGTCTTTGTTCTCCAGATGGAGACGGAGGTCGTTGCCGCGTTTCATTACATCGCGCAGATCAACGGAATACCAGAGGTTGGCGTTAGCCGCCTGCGTGTTACCGGAAACCCAGTTGAACGGAATAGCAGACGAGCAATCACTACCTTCAGATGCTTCGGTCAGACGGATCTGCAGCGAGATCTGCTGGGTAGAATGAACCTTAAGGAACACTTCGTCGCTCTTGATATTCTCAAATAAGTTACGCGAGAGTTGTTTGCTGTACGATTCGTTAGCAGCAATTGTTTTAGTGCGGACTTCGTTCTTGATTGAATCCGGGCACTCAAGCGACAACTCAGCCGTGATAACAGCGGCACCCGTGCTGCTCATATTCTGTACGAATACGGTCGGGAACTTAGCTGCGAGATCACGCACCTGCGTCATGTCGATACGATACCAAATGGTAGTATCTGCTTTCTGGAGCACTCCCTCTTCCCAGTTGAAATCAACTGCCTGGAGACAGAGCGAATCCACTACTGCCTGCTTCTCAGCATCTACGGTGTCTGCCCAGAATCTGATATCCTGGTTGGTCTCGATCCCGAACCATACGGTGTCCGACATCATAGCATAGGTCGAATAAGCCAGACGATGGTTGAGCGTGGCACCTGCTGCTACAGAACGGGTGATCTCCTGAAGATCGATATACGGGCAGGAGAATGCTACCGATCCTTTCACTTGGGCAGCAGCGGAAGCATTCTTATTCTCTACGTAAACGATCACGTCTTTCATGCCGGCTTTAGCAGCAGCAAGATCGATAGCATACCACTGGGTGGAACGTGCTTCCTGGGTATGACCAGTCTCCCAGTTGTAATCGATATTGGTCTTACAAGCCTTACCTTCACGTACGTGTTTGTAACGTCCGTAGAAGTTTACATCACCCGTTACTTCGGTTACCAGGTAGATGTACTCTACGCCTTCCATACCCTCGAGCATGTTCTTCTTGTAAACCACGATCTCTTCCTCACCCGGGGCGAGTTCGTAAGTAGCATCACTGGTACCGTAGGACGGCAGTTCGAACGCCATCTTGACGGAAACGGTAGCGTTGCCGGCACCTGCGTTGCGGTAGGTGAACTCCGGCTCATACTTGTTGAGCGCATCCATCTCAGATACCTTGACGCGGAAATAATGAGTTCCTGCGCCCAGAGGCTCAATAGTGTCTGTTACGCTCAGATCAGTCCAACTGATGCCGGCGCTCGGGATAACCGGTACCAGCGGCTGAGCCACTTTCTCTACCTTGATAGATACCGGTGCCTCCACATTCTCGATACCGAAATAGAGTTCATCGGGTTGCACCGAAGCGATCATGCTGCGCGGAATAGTGTTGATCACTGATTCGCCGGCAGCGAGTGTGTACTCACGCTTGGTCACACCGGATGACGGACAGTCGAGAGACTGACCTACTTTCAGGTTCACAGTCTTTGAGCCGGTGTTGGTGATTGTGATTTTGGCATCCTGATCAGCCGCATCCTTGATGGGTTTCAGGCTCACTTTCCACCATGCTGAATACATAGGATCCTGGGTTGCTACAGTACCCCATGCGAGGGTACGGGCATCCTTACAGGTCTCATCCAGATCGGCAGTCTCAAACACTTTTGCACTCAGTTTGATCTTTCCGGTGGATGTAAGTGTCAGATAGATCTCCGTCTGTTTCATACGAACCAGCGAAGTAGCATTGGCTGTGTAGGTCTTGTATTGACGGGCAGCAATCGTATAGTCTTTCGACTCCGACTGTCCGGCTACAGTAGCCTGCATACTTACATCTACCGAAGTACCAACTGCGTTGCTGGGATTAGTCAGATACAATGTAAGAGAGGGGCTCTCTTCCTCGTAGAGAGGAGCGAGGTCCACCCGGTACCATTTGGTACCGCTTACATGCTCTACCCCATTGTCCCAATCAAAGTCAATAGCATTGGCTTTGGTTGAGCCGTCGTTACGGCCGATAGCCATCGATGGGATGACCATTGCCATCGCGACAACTAATGTCAGAAATTTCTTCATAGAGTTGTAAATTAGTTAATAAATTGGGTTAATTAAAATTATTGTTTTCTATTGATTGGACGACCAAACAGGTCGTAGTCATTTTCTCCTCTACGGATATACAATACTCCATGACGGATATATTTGTATGCTCCCAGGCCCGGTGCCGTGGTGTTATCGATTGCTTCGGTTACCACCACGTGAGTCATGAGCCATCGTGTACATTCATTCTCCTCGGTGATGACGATCAGGGTATCTCCTGCCACCATTCCCTGCTCCGGAGAGACAAAGAGGGTGTCATATTCCATCTCGGGCTCCGTGAAACGGATGGTGATATCGCGGATAGTCCAGGTATCGGGAGCTGTCATAACCGTATCACGGAAGGTAGTGTCGGCAGAATATACTGTCTCACCGAAGACGACCGACTTACCCAGACAGAGAGCAGTGTCTATCTCCGTCACCGGGATAGCGGCAGTATCGACATGCAGGCTTATCCAACGCGTACACATGTCCTCTTCCGCTCTCTCAATCAGCGTATCGCCGTATGTCACCATAACTCCCAAGGCTTCATACAGATAGCCTTCCTGCCCCATCAGCATCGGCACAACAGATATTGTGTCGTATTCCGTCTCCGGCTCCGTAAAATGCATCGTGATATTGCCGGCTACCCATTCGTCGCCGTCCAGCATGATTGTATCGAATATAACGGTGTCTTTAGCGAATACCTTCTCGTTAAAGCGAACTGTTTTTCCGAGACAGAGCGTGGTATCTATATCTTGTTCAATAATCGTGATATTCTTATCTACATGGAGTTGGATATAACGGGTGCAGGTATTGTTCCGCTTCTTGACGATCAGCGTATCGCCGTAATGTACCTGGGCTGCCAGTGCGGAATAGTAATAATAGCCGCGTTTAGCCATCTCGGTGGGCGGCACGGCGATCGTATCATATTCCGTCTCCGGTTCTGCAAAATGGATAGCTATATCGCGGATGGTATAGGTATCGGGGGTGTTGTTGGTAGCCGCAGCATAGGTCCATACGGAATCGCGGATAACCGTATCCTGCGAATAGCGTATATTGTTGATTTTAATGGTCTTACCCAGACAGAGGGTAGTGTCTATCACGGTAGTCGCAGTCACGAAATTATGCTCCACATGCAGCAGATAGCGCTCGTCGCATTTGTCCGTCTGGCGGACGGTGAAATCATAATCGCCCCATCCGTCTTTCGGGATGATGTTGTTGCGATAGGTATATGGCAGTTGTTTAGCCTTGAGCCGGAGGGTGTCATATACCGGCGCGGGTGCCTCGATAGTAAGCCGGTAACCGGTAAGGGCGAGGGTGTCCGCCTTGCGCCAGAGCGTGTCGCCACCATACTCGGTGGACTCGCGAAGAACAGTATCTGCCAATTGGAGAACCTTACCCTGGCATATCACCGTATCAATAACCTGGCTGTTCCACCGGATAGCATTATGATACATGACACGTCCTACATAACCCGAGTCATGGCTTACATGGATATAGATACTGTCGCCTGCCAGACGGAGTGCTTTCATCGTATCGGCATTGAACACATGGACGCGCATCGAGTCGGAAAGGGTGAAGTTAGCTATCTCCGGGCCGTTGCATGAGTCTTTGGTCATACGGAAGGTACCGGGCAGGTTTTTCTTTTGCGTCCAGCGGATGAATCCGTTGCCTGTAGCAGAAATCTTCGACGGCTGAAGCACATACACCTCTTCGGGTTGATCGCATACATAGGTCATTCGCGGCAGCACGTGAAGGAAGGTATCGCAAGTGGACTCCGGACCTTGGTCATACGGGTAGCAATAGACGGTACCGGGACGGCCGTGGTTAGTATAGACGCGGATGCGGGGAGTCAGAAGCTGGCCTAACATCTGCGCCTGTTGCCCCATGCTCTCCAGCTTGGCGTTTATCGCCTCGACACTCATCTCGCGCATCTGGTTCGGTCCCACCGACATCGTGATGGTAGGGATATCCGAGCTGCAGAAAGCATATATCTCAAAAGTGATCGTATCATCGGAGATCCAATAGGCAGAGATCCCCTGTTTCATATCATCGATGGTAGTAGAGAACCAGCGCGGAGTGCTGATTTCCTCTTTGAGCGGGAATTGGAAGGTCTGGGAAGTGGTACGGCATTCGCAATAATGATCCGGCAGACCGGGGAACCACCCTTCGCAGGAAGTGTCTACCATCGGCATATGCTGTTGCGCGAAACAGCAGACAGCAGCCGTCATCAGAGCGAATATGTACAGTACTTTTTTCATTCTATTCTTGTGCCGAAGATATTATACTTGATGCCTCCGCGGATGATATAGATCTGTCCGTCGATCAGCACTTTGGTCCATTGCTCTTTTCCGTCCTCCGTAACCTCCACGTCCTCTGTCGAGCGGACGATGAGGGTCTTCTCCTGATAGGAATGACCGCAGGTGAAACGCACGTATATCACCAACTCGCCTGCATCTATCCACTGCGGTCCTGTGCCCGGTTCTACCGTCACGGACGAGGATGAGCCATAAGGCTGATGACTCCAGGTGATGGTAGTAATCGGCTCGAGTTCACCTACATAATGGTTATACAGATTCTTCTCCACGAGGCGGAGATCCATCCGTGCGCGGTCGCGTTGCTCCTCTACCACCATGCCGGCTTTATAATCCCACGTAGCCGGCGATTCATATACATAGCGGCGATAGCGGCGTACGAGCGATTCGCTTATCTGCTCTTCATGCTCGGTGTTGAATCCGGCGCAGAAATAGACGGTGTCGTACGCCAATACGGGGCGGTCCTTTATCGTCAGATGGAGGGTTGCTACCGAGTCGCATCCGGCAGCATTGGTAGTAGTGAAGGTATAGGTACCGGAGGTGGTATAGGTCTTGCCGTTCCAGGTATAGCTCTCGTATTCGGTACGGGTCTCTTCGCTCGCGGTCGGAAGGTTAAGCGTCAGATGGAGCGTCACGACAGAATCGCATCCGGCAGCGGTCTTGCCGGGATAGGTGTAGTTGCCGCTTTGGGTATAGGTCTGTCCGCGCCATACGAAGGACGTGCCGCACAACTCAGCCGTAGTATCCACTGCATAAGCCTGATTGACCGTCAGAACGAGTGTGAAGATCGTATCCACCGTTGCTCCCGGGACGGTATCGAGGGTGTAGGTATTGCCCTCGGTATAGGAATTACCGCGCCAGAGGAAAGGCAGGTCGTTGGAACAAACGGTCTCGCGGATCGTATCTTTGCGCAGATGTTTGATCGTCAGGAAGAGGTTGACCACCGAATCGCATCCTGCTATATTCTTCCCTTCCCAAGCGCCGACATAGCCTCCGTTGCCGGAGGTATAGGTAGCGCCATGCCATACATATTTGTCATACGCCGTAATATGGATATTTGTCGGGTCGCTCGCCTCATTGATTGTCACAGCCAGAGTAACGGTACTGTCACATCCGTTAGAGGCGATAAAATGGCGGGTATAGGTGTCGGAATCATAGATCGTCGTATCTCCGGCCACGGGGTCTGACCATTTATACTCGCCGCACGCCGATACCGCAGGCAGCGTGATATCATATACCGGACAAGTGAAGACGTACGGACGTATCTCCGCCGTAGCGCCATTCTCATGGGCGGAGAAGTAGAGATAGCGTACTTCTTCGTCCTCCGCCGCAGCAGCCAGCGTCCATTTCCACCCCATGCGGCAGTTCTCCGAAACCATAATAGCCGGAAGGGTATCATTGACGGAAATCAACTCGGGAACAGGGCCGAACGCCGTGTCAGGGAAATAATATACAGTAGCGGGCAGATGCTCCGCCTCTATCTTGAAATAATTCTCCACCCCGTCAGATACGGATGCCGTCGCAGTATCCGCAATAAGGGTAGCATTGCTATAATTGGTGCCCAGGCTCACATATGACGCCTGCGCGTAAGAAAAAACGGGTACGAGCAGACATAGCAACGCTATCGCGTATGCCAACACGTACCCTATTTTATGTTCAATCTCCATTTCCTCGCTTATGTACATACTTAAAAAGTGCACAAAGATACAATTTTTCTATGATATATACAAATATTTTTATTCTTTTTTCCGTTTTTCCCGTATAAAATCACCTTTTACGCATAAAATGAATATAAAATATTCTATTTTACTGCACCTCGATTTGTATTGTTTCGTTCGGTCCCATGAGGGTATATACGCCTGGAGAGAGGGTCAGCGAATGCGTTTCTCCGGGTGTTTGCGACCATGTCCGGATGGGCGTCCGGGAGGCGATATTATCCGCCGGACCGGAGTACAGATTGAGCGTCTGCGAGACAGAAACGCTCACGATATACGGCTGTCCGGAAGATGTTTTTTCTCCGTCGCAGGTGACCGAAACCGTAGCTGCCGGATAGACCACCGGCGCCGGATCCACCTCCTCGGGTGCCGTAGTGGAGATCACCATTGTCCCGGGATCTCCCGGGTTAAAACGGATATAGAGATAACCATCTTCGTCTGTCTCTTCTGCCCATCTTGCCAAGTCTGTCGCAGGGATTGTGAAGGACCCGTTTTTCTGTATTGTAATTTTTCTGAGATACCCACTGTTGGTTCCGAACGAACAGTTACTGCCAAAAAAGGTAGGGCATGTGCCGGATGCGTTTCTCCATTGGAAAGTCATGTTACCGTCCTTCCATTCGTCATAATAAAAACGGTAATATACTGCACCATAAGACCCCTTTTGTACCGATACAGAAGTTCTCGGCCTCATGATCTCCGTAGCATTATTCAAGCAAGTGGAAAATTCCCATATCCGGGGTGTGACAGTGGTCTTTACGGAACATTCAAACCGGATATAAAGATACTGCGATGTTGCCTGTGCCCATAGGGTTTTCATCTCAGAGGGAAGGATTCCATACCAATGGCCAGATTCTTTTTTATGGAATTGATACGATGCGATAGCGTTCTCCTTGGTGAAATCATGTGTTGTACCGATATACATCCGGAAGATATGATCGGTAGGGGTCGTGAAAATCACTGCGGTATCCCATGTATAAGGAATAGCATACAATGCTTCGTCAAAACCGTTGGCAGGCACCGCTGTTGCCTTATCATAACGAAGCAACGTAGCTCCTCCCTCCGGTGGCGCCATCGGGACACGTTCAATAGTCAGTACACCGTCGCTTTCGCTTTCCCATTTGACGAAATACATACCTGCCTCATTCTCATATTCCGGATTAGAGACATATTCATGCAGTAAAGTACTGGATACTTTCAATGTATCATGACAGGCATTTAACAGAGCGGCATCAATGATACTGCCATCAGTAAGATCCGTAGGGTCAAAATCACATTTATTAGCAATAGCTATGCTACATGTACCGGTACCGCTCCATACATAGCGGATTGAGTCATCCTGCCATTGTACGTAAGGTACGACCACATGCCGGTTTGCATCGTGAGCCTTAACCTGTATTGTATCGCCCAGATGCATGAACTTGGCATTCATACAATTGGTAAACATATCATCAGGTGCGATACTGATTGTTCCTGCGGATTTATAGGTTACCTTTACAAAAACCTGCACGTTGTAGTCTATGCCCGTCTTGAGCAACAAATCGCGATACTCCTTGCCTATCGCCAGATAGTAGCAGAAATTGTCATTATCGTCCTTCCCTGTTTTCAAGGCAGGTTTGTGAGGCATATCCAGTTGGATGCCACTTCCTGAATTAGGACAGAAGAGACTACATAAGATAGAATCCTCATACACGCCGGATGTACAACTGAAATCCATCTCCACCTCCGGTTTGGGGTCTGTCTGATTTTGAGGCACGAAAAACACAGAAAGCGGCAGATCGTAGGTCCAAGCTGTGTACCAAACGGTCTTCGGGAAAGGACCGGTAATGGTTTCATGAAAATTATCCCCCAATGGTTTGGCAGTTTGACATGTTGTACCCGGCAGAGCAGCATAAGCCGCTATGCCGATAAGAGTTAACAATAATGTAGATAATACTCTTTTATTCATATCACAGTATTTTAAATCTTTTATCAGTTTTTTGTCCAAATCTATGTTTTTTAACCCACTTTTGGAAGAAAAACATGTTTTCTTAGTCTCATTTTAGCGATACCGTAACCGAGGGCGAGGAGGAGCATCCAAAGCCAAGGCGCATCGCCGAGAGGAACGCCTGGTTCATATTCCGTAGTTTTAACCCAAGTTGAGCCGTTCCATGTAACGGAATAACCCAGATCCTCATCGATTCGCTCTTCGCCTACATTCGGCTTTCGCCATTCCTCTAAATCCTCGTCTGCGAACCACCAATCTCCGTCTCCGGCTCCGGCATCGCTCCATCCAGCCTCATAATCATCATCGTCCGGAGTTCCTTCTGGACGAGCCTTTCTCGGTCCCAAACCACGACGGGCATTTCCTGCGGTTTCGGCAGCCGATGACGAAGCAAAGGACGTAGTAGCCAGTGCCAACGAAGGCATCGATACGGAGCCGCCGCCATAGGCTATACCTCGCGAGCCACCCTTGCCCCCGGCGGGGGAAGAAGAGGTTCCGCCTCCGCCTCCGTTTCCCGAACCGATTGTATGAACGGTTGCGGACGAGGTGGTGTGTACAGTGTATGGTGTATGGTGTACGGTGTAAGCAGCATGACCATAATGCGCATAGCTCCGTATTGCGCGTCCGCTGATCATCGGTGCGGCAGTGTGCCGCGTTGGTGAGGACACCATCGGCATAGTTGCGGACGAGTGGGTGCCGTAAGACACCGCACCCGGACGCACCGTTACATCGTATTTTATCTCGTATTCCTCTTGTATTGTGCCGTAAATCGCCAACATCCAGATGGCAACGATTATAGCGCCAAGAGTCACGATCATCCCCAAATGGGGAGTTTTAGAATCATTTTTCATTTCCTTAAGTAGCAGCCTTCACAGGCTTCTTATATCAAACTAATACCTTATTATCTTTTTACTTCCTTACCGGTTGCATCATACAGACGGCCATTTATCTCGATGAATATCTTCTGATTAATGATTACTTTCCGGATCTCTCTTCCCTTCAGGGAGGAGTCGGAGGTAGGCTCCAATTCTGTCGCAATCTGCGGAGCTTTGAATTGTCCCTGAATGAAGAACCGTCCACGGGTAGTACCCTCTGCAGCCTCGTACGAATAATCGGACGAGAGCAGGTCTATCTTCGCGCCGGTCTCCTTATCAATGAGCCATACATGCTCCATACGATTGAGCCAATCATTATCGCGGAGCGAGAAGGTCAGTTCTTGCGTAGCCGGACTATAGACAGTCAGGGCGACTCCGCTCTCCAGCAGCGAGTCAGCCACGCCGGCAAACGCCATCTCTCCGTACGCGTGCGAACTATAGATTATTGCGCGTGAGGCAGTGAGCGACTGTTTCGCCACGTCGATACCGGTCTTGTACGTCTGTTCATACCGCGTCGGGTGGGAATAAACAGAGGTCTGGTCTCCTTCTCCTTCCGCGTTCGCTATATCCAGATGGATCCATTGGATACGGGTCGGTTCCTCAGCAGCTGTTACACGGCGACGCGGTGCTAAGGTCGGCACGGTCATAGAAGACTCCCCGAAGGATATAGAACCGGCCTTGACAGCCTGGTATGCAAAGGTCTTAACAGGCGCAATGCTTGCTGGGTTTTCCTGTTCGAAGGAACCATCCAACTGCATCCAGTTAACCGTAATATCCTCCGGCTTCGGAGTTAGCGAGAGTGTATGGGTTAGAGGTGACACGAGCACATTCCATCCGTTATTTACGCTTTGTGAACCTGCCGTATATGCTACACTGACGGAATTGGACAGTTCGATGAGATTAACCGGGAAGTAGAACTCACGATAGTAGTCAACACCGGAGAACATCTCGTATCCCTTACCGGCAGCGATAGAAGCAGAAGCATCCAATGTAGCCCAGTTCTCTCCCGGTCCGTTATTAGCACGGCTTGCTTCATCGTAGTAACGCAGGATCCAACCGCTGCTGGTCTTATATCCGGCAGAGCCGTTATTGGACAAACGAACCTCGCTGATTGCGCAAGAGAGCGGCAAACCGAACTGGAAGTAACCGGATTTCGATTTGATGATACGGGTGTAATATACTTTGCCGGAAATCGTACCATCATAAATTAACTCTGCTGCGCTTTCCGGAGTAGTACGGAAGAATACCGTATCCGCCGTCAATGTCTTACCGGAATTGACAACCAGTTTAGCATCCGGAGCCACGTAGATATTCTGCGCAGAGATATTGCCGTCGATAGTCAGCGTTGCGCCCTTGACGAAGATCGGTTTGGATTGATCGGTAGTCAAAGTCGTAGAAGAGGTTATCTCCTGCGGGATGGTATAACTATGGAGCGAAACGGTCTCGCTTGACTTATTCTTCACCGTGATTGTGAAGTTCTCTCCCGGAGTCTTGTCTCCGTAAGGCAGGATCAACGTACGGTCTGCCTCACGGTATTTAACCTCGCCGGAAGTGCTATTCTTGCCGTATATGACACCATTGACGGTATAAGGCCATCCGCTGGTTGCCCATCCTGAGGCATTGAGCGTCAGCGTCTTCGCGGAATTATCCACATCTACGATATCGACATAGAAGCCGGTCTCTTTGGATACCGGTGTGAATTGAGCGGTATAGGTAGCATCTCCGGTTACCGAAGTAATAGCCGGCGACCAAGTTTCATTGAAGGTATACGTATAGTTCGCATCCTCCGTCTTGGTCGGCGTTTCGCCGGTGTATGCAGGGGTTTCGCCGTATTCTACCTTATCGGTCTTTAACGTGTTGCCGTCTCCGTCCACCCAGGTGATGTTGTACTTATTCTTCTTGGGTGTGAACTGAGCCGTATAAGTCTGCGCTTTATCCACTGCATACGGTGTCGGTGACCACGTACTATTGAATATGTACGAGTATTCCGCCGTAGCAGTCTTCGTAGGAGTACTCAAACCCGTATATGCCGGAA
>OCTX012278282.1_pt1 | contig 21736 bp, 24 predicted proteins | sample 1539691 | NCBI WGS metagenome assembly OCTX01 (sample SAMN02144231, study PRJEB22623) | gut metagenome | biome: sheep rumen | host: Ovis aries | place: New Zealand
GTTTGATTATGATAGACTATCCCCTGTTCCTGCTCAACAGGTGTTGGGATAGCTGATTCGCAAAGAAAGGCAAAAAGAATGCCCGGGAAGGATGGCCGTCCGACCCGGGCCGTGGCGATTAGCCCGTACCCCCCACCCCCGGGGTAGGTCCTACTCGATCGGCACGGCGGATGTTCCGAAGAACGGGTACATCTTCATGTCCTCGCCTTTGAACTCCGCCTTGCCGATGTAGCAGCCAGCGAGAAGCGTTGCCATTGCCGCCAATGCCAATATCCAATTTCTCATTCGGCCCCCTTCATGTTTACTGTTGGCCCGCAACTCTTCGGGTGGCGTGACTTCATTTAGTCTCATTTTTGATCCTTTCAGGTTTTACATTGAGGAGGGGCGCTATCGCTGCGGAACCTCTCCGCAATCGCGCGCCCCTCCACCCATAGCCCCTCAAACGAGACTTTTGTGCAATTCGGAGAGCAGATAGAAATACATCCTGTCTTTTATTTTCAACCGCTTCATGATTTTTTCGCGATGTAAATCCTGAGGGCCGGGAACGACCTCAAGGACATGCTTCAGGGCAAGCGCGAACTTCCTCTGAGACGGCGAAAGCCGCCGCACGATCTTGCGCATCCTGCGCTCACGCATCTTGGCAATCTCTTCGCGGTCGAGCCAGGCAACCATCGTAGCAACACTGCCGTACCTCATACCGCACACCCCCCTTCCTTGGGAAGCGCCTCCTGAAGATGCCGTTGCAGTGCGCGGATTGGCCAGCGCAGCTCGCCTTGCTGCGCCGAGCTGATCACCTCGTCGGCGATGTCGAGAAAAATGTCGAGCCCGATACGGCGGCAGTACCAGACCCAAATGCCGCGATCGCGGCATTTGTCGCCGAAGTGCTCCAGAACGTAGTCGGCGGCCTTGCAAGCCTCTCGCCAAGTGCAAAGCAGCTTTTCGCCCCCGAGCACGCGCCCGCGTGGTCTAAGAGCCACACTTCTACATGTATTTATACCGTCTACGTCTAGACCGCGCGCGCACGAAGCGCCGCATTGGCTGTTGACAACTCTCTTTCCTTCCATTTCGCGCCGCTCTTGGGGCTATTACCCCTCCACGGCGCGAATATTATCTCATGTGTCAGAGTAAAGACAAAATTCCGTCGGCTTACTCTGACAGCGAAAAACAGAAAATCCCAGCAAACGCCGGGGTTTTAGAGGTGAAAATAGAGTAGAGTTAATTAACGCTGTTGCTTTGCTTTTTTGTATGCGTCGGCCAACACCTTCGGAGCGGAATAGCCCTTATTCTGCCCTTCTGCGGTTTTTGCCTTGTCCCACTTCGCCTTGTTCTTTATCCAGCACTGATTGGCAAATGCGTAGAGACGGCTTTCGTCGCCTGTATAGCGCACTTCCCTAAGAAAACGTTTGAAGCAGTTTAACTGCCGCTTCATGAACTCAGTCTTAGGGCCCCTGCCTCCAATGCCACGCTTAAATCGCTGCGCCATGCGTCGCCTTGCACCGTCCTCTACGCTCTTGATCCCTCTGCGCAGCTCTTCTGCCCCTTCCGCATCAAAACCATGCACAATTGCGGAAATTGGACACTCCTGGAATTTCCTGCCCAACTGCGCAATCAACTCCTGAACAATGCTCGCCGTATCTACCTTTGCGCGATCAACAGCGCGTGACTTTCGCGATCTTGGCCTCCCCTCGGATGGCGTGTTTGCATTGCAATGACGCGCAGTCATCATTTCCAACCGATAGCACACCTTGCACAGAGCTTCAACCGCCTTATTGCCGGCGCGTTTATATGCTTCAGCGAAAACTACCGCTTTCCTTTGGCTCCATTTATTGCGATGGTCAAAATATCCAAAGAACATATTTACAATAGACTTGAAATTGTAAATTGCATCAATCAACTCATTGTTGTCGCCCAGTATGGCAACACGAGGAATCTGCTCAAGCGCGGCAAAAAGCTCATGTATGCAATGCACCATAAAAGTACGTGTATCGGACTCAAGGGCGAACATGTCCAACTGGGCAAATCTAAACAAATTCACCATGTCGCCAATCAACTCCCCGCCCTCCTTGCGGATATAGTCGGAAAGCGGCAACGCGCCAACTGCCTTGCCCTTAAACGATGGGAGCGATTGATATATATGCACTGTAAGCCAACAAGCCGAATTGTAGGCCATAAATGTCGCCATCCACGGCATGTCTCGCATCACGGCGGCTCCGTGCTTTTGGAAAAGGCCACTTGCGACACCCAACAAAGAACAGATTAACTGATGGTTGGACAAAAGCCGTTTCCCATCGCTTAACGTAGTAGGGCCAACTTCCCAATTGGTCGGCAGCCAGTCTTTCTGCCTTGGGGCAAGTTTAAGCATTTCAAAGGTGTCGTGCTTCTCGTCTAATTCGCTTACGAAATCCTTCACGCCCAACGAGAACAACCGATGCACCCTTGTGCATTCAATGCGGAATGGCGAACTACCCTTTGCATCATCTATTTTCTCAACGCCATATTTCTCGCACAATGCCTTATAAGCAAAAAACGCAGCAGCCGCACGTCGCATTCCAGAGCCAAACAAGCAACACCACTCGTGGCGGAAGAACTTCATCGCGACATCATTGAATAGTTTAATAGGCTCTCGCAAAGAAGCCCACTCGCTATTGGTGCATTCTATGTATCCACTGTAGACATAATAATCAGCACGGAGCAAATCGATTGTTTCCGCCAATGGGCCTGAACTCATGCTGTTATTTGGAAAGACAGCCACTTCTCGCCCACTATCCTTTTCTTTTCGCCAGTGAGCCAACCGAGTGGCAAGATTTTCTATCTCCAGAATGGCATAATTGATTTTCATCAACACGCCGTCAAATTCTAAGGCTGCATCTATGCTATCTATGCCCAATAGTTGCGCCGACTCAATGAAATGGTTGTCAAATTCTTCGTTCGGATTCAGGATTTGCAATGAAAAAGTATGCGCGACGGAATGTAATGCCGACAACTTCTCTTCGTCAACAGAGACATCTTCGCGTGGGAACTCGGGTTCGTAAATAAATTCAACGCTCATTTGACATCAATATCCTACTTTGCCATACTAGTTTTCTCGGCATAGCGTTTGAAGAGCAAGGCAACGCAATCGACGTCCATAAAACGCTTGCTCACATCCAGCACCCCCTTCGCTGCTGCGGCAATCTTCCCGCGCATATCGCCTCTCTGCGTCATCGCCATAGTCTCTACTCCACCATTTCTACTCCACCAATGGGGGCTGACCCTCTATCCTCCTGCGTTTTTCAATTCCAGATATGCGGGGCACACCTTGCACAGCACCATAACACCGCTTTCACCTATCTTATAACTTGGGCGCGGCCCACCGTACTCTTTGCATCCTGCCGTGATCTTGCACGGAATCGACTCCATAAGCGACTTGGCCTTGGCAACGCCAATGGGCGTGCCATCATCGGCGCGTCCAATGTAGAGCGTCCCGCCGCATGCGTTCGAATACCCGCAAATCCACTAAAGATACTCGTCGTGCCACGACTGCTTGAACTCTATCGTCTGTGTTTCCTTCTTCATTGTCGTTCCTCCTCGCCAGATTATACCATACTGCCGCCATCTGCCGTCAAACTTCATCCGTCAACTTGCGCAGCTCCTCGCGGAGGCGCTCGGCCTCGGCATCGTCATCATGCACAACGGCGTATTCAAGCAACGCATCCAGTCGCTTGATTTCCTCAATCGTCTCGTCTCTCTGTGGCATCGCCATAGTCTATAATTCCACTCTCGCCACTTTACCACCGAAAAAAATCACGCCACCATAAAAATTAGCGCCCACAACACTTCTTATATTTCTTTCCACTCCCACAAGGACAAGGGTCATTGCGTCCTGGCACACCACGTTCTCTTATTACACGAGACACCGCCCTTTTTTCAATCTCGTCAACCATGCTATTAACTTTTTGGGGATCTGCACAAAGGTCTTTAACATTTATGTCCTGCACCTTTACATCAACCAGCGCATCTGTCGGATCATACTCAATTGTCAGGAGATCGCGATGTTCTTCGTTAAATTTACTCATGATGCCTTGCAATCTTAGCATCTTATCTTCTTCTGTTAAACGTGATGCGTACTGCGTGTTTAGGAGCAGACTTAAACCAGATGACGATTCGCTCCTTTCATAGAAAGTAGAACGTAACCGCTGATGATCCCCACTACGTTGCGACTTAATTTCGCAGATAATCATTTCCGCTAGCCAGTCTTTACACCTCTTATCCAATGAAGTCAGAAAAACAGCAAGTTGACTCTTCCCCTGCAATGATGTTCTCCAAATATCGTCCATCAACTTTCCTAACATAGAAGGCATATACAACTCGGGCTTTTTAACTGCACTGTCATGGAGCGACAGGAAAAACGCATCCAGCTCCTCATGATGCCCTCCAATATGCAGTGCGGCATCCCCGTTACACATTCGCCTGAAATCTTCTGCGTCAGTTCTTCCATGTATAAACAGCCCCAAATAGTCTAACTCGTCTCCTGAAGAAACATTATCGTATTCCGTCTGGGAACTTCTAAAATCCATATACGCTAAGAACAGCATCGGAGCATCAAAATATCGCTCATACACCAATAAGTCATCAAGCGAAATGCATATGAGCCCTTCTGCGTCAATCGCCGCCTCTTTCAACCGCATTGTCGATGTGGTAATAAAGTTCTCACTATCAACCGTAACACACATCCGGCAGATTTTCCCTAGCAAAGAACGGAGTCCGCGCCATGCCTCGCTCCCATCAGGATTATAAAACACGATCTCATTATTCTGATCCACATAATCCTTAAATCTGCGGCTTTGTTTACCAGCCTTACGAATGCCGTTCTCGTAAAAAGCCTTGACTTTATCAAAGTTCAGCAATGGTGACGCGTGTTGTAAACAAACGCCTTTCGCCTCTACCACAAAAGTCATTCCTGCAGCAAATATCACCACATCCAATTCATTTCCTTCACCCTGCCGCCCAGTCGGATTATACAACACATTTCGCAACTGACGACAGCCGGGCAATAACTTTTCAAACACTTCACTGACGGCACTCTCTATAGCTACTGTCTGAGGTTTACTCCACAACCCTGATCGATCTCCAACACGAACAACATTGAACAAAGCACGGTAAATGTTATCAACAAAACTATAGTAATCAAAACAATAGTAGCCCCCACCGATCTTGACAAATGGCTTGTCTTTTATCGGTAAATCGTCTATTGGCCAAAACTGGTATTCATAAGTGGTTTCTTTATCAACACTAGCCAAAGGCAATGACAATGCCTCCAGAAGTCTTTGATCCCACCCTGTAATCTTGCCAACGTTAAACTGCTCCAAATCCTCCGCTTGCCGATGCAGATCATGCCACATATCAACAGCAAGTTCATCTGGCACATTCTTGCCAGTGCGCTGTCTGACTTCACGCAATTTTCTATCATACACACGAAGCATTTCAACACCACAATAGAACAACTTGTTTGCCAAACAGGATATCCCAGCAACAATCTCTTCTGCAGAAACGCCAAACAATTCACGGAATGTCTGATCATGCTCCTTCAAGAGCAGTGAGAAATACCGCTCATGAAAATACACATCTCTCTTCCCGCGAACTAGATACATCATTTGCGCGTCGGCAATAAGCTCAATTAGATTCTCATCCTTTGTCTGCTGCTCTGCAATATATCTATAATAAAGCGAAAAAGGGAATAATGCCAAATACAGATCCTCGACTGACTGCAAAGCTTCAAAACACCGCATACGCATTTCATCTAAATCCTCACAGCATTCAGCACGTGATTTGTGCGTCACAAGAATGCTTTGCACAAATTCTAACTCACGGGACCGAATCTCCTCCTCATCATTTGCATGATAGATTCGATTTAACGTCATTGCCAAATGGCCAATCAGCAACAACATAGTGGGATCGCAATGAACAATTTTGTCTATTGCCTCACTAACACGATCAGCCATCTTGTCTCTTGCTGAAGGAAAATGCGTTGCAACACGCCTCATAAATTCTTCCTGCTGCTCTGGCGTGCGCTGGTTCTGCATAAAGACAAATCGCCCGTGCCTCTCTAATCTAAGCCCATTAATATCATAGCACTCATCCATCATATCGACATCTATACACAATATTCACCTATCAACCGATAATACTTATTGTGATCTTGTGCCAATGCTAGTTTTATCCGATTCACCAACGCGCTCAACATTACGACCATTCACATCATAGTCACTTTCAATGTACTCACAATTATTTGAATTGTAATTATACAATGTGATAATACGATCATAACCGGGCACAACCCTTTTGTCTTGGTTCATGCGAAACACCAGATTATAATTTAAAATGAGATTGCAAGAATAGCTTACTAGCTTAATATCTGATGATGTTTCTGGAAGGTTACTAATAATACAATTAAAGTTATTATTACAATTTGTTACAGCAAACATAAACTCTGGAACTGTCATTGCAATCGGAATGGGGACATGGCGAAACTCAACACTGTAATAAAGATTTGTCTGATTGTCTTTCATCACCCGTTGCCGAGTAGCCACAGATCTAGATGTTGGCAAATTATCTGCCTGCCAAGACATCTCAATAGTATTAGTGGTATTAAAACTATACAAATTTTCTTTCCCATGTTTTGGCAATACAGAGAACGTAAAATAAGCATGCACATCAACATTATGTACAAAATCCTTCCATGCAGATTGATGAAATGTGTGTCGCTCACCATCATGAAAGAATATCGGCACGTTCAATGGCGTAAACTGTTTTATATCTGCATTCCTAATGCGGGTCGGTTTTGACCTTAGCGTATAAACCCCTTTCATCTGTAAATCTTCTAGGAACAATTCCTCTATATACCAAAAACCATCAGTAACTTGCATAACATTACAAAACTTTGTGTTCTCCGAACATTCAGAAATAAATCCGTCAGCATTCTTTCGCAATTGCTCGCTTGGAGATTCTATAGTAATAATTCCGTTAACAGGGGCTCCTCCACATGCCGCCTGAGAAATATTCGGATAAACATTAGTTAAGAAAAACAACATATTGGTAATAAATCCAGTAGGCGCCAATATTAAAACGGCTATAGAATAAAATCGCCGTATCCCAGGTCTACGAATTGAGATATAATTGCAATACATCAATGTCCAAAGAAAAGCACCAGCAAACAATGCTAGAAACGCGACAAGACAAATCCAACGTAAAGAATATACTCGCCAGAATGAACATGATATCATTATCATTGAGAACAAACTATCATCGGGGAATCGCTCCCCATTAGGCAAATAGTATTCCGTATAAGGTAAGAAATAGTGTAACATTAACCCACTGAGGAATGCAAAAAGCACAACTTCTACAACATAAATCAGAACATGCAATAACAAACCCCATATCCGCAGCCATTTTGAACCTTTTTTATTTCGACAATAAAACCATGTCCAAAACCAATCAAAGCATTTCTTACTTGTAAGGATAACTGGCAACAAAACGACTACAATAGGCAGCCCAAGATAAATGAAGTATTCTAGTCCAACAAGTATAGGCTTTATGCGAACAAAATCAAAATCAATATCGCCTTCATATATTGAGTTATATAGCAAAAGCAAAGTAATGCCTACTGCATAGCAAATAGATATAGCTACTGATATTCTTTCAAAACTAGCACTAGCTATAATTCGCTTTAGATGTTTCATGATTATTGTCATTTCATGACTTTCCCAGTGATATCACCTTGAAACTCTTAATTGATTTTCAATTCCCGTCCACAACGGCAATCCCACTTCATAAGTCCAATTCACCAATAAACGTCATCGCGCTGAGCTCCCCTTCGTCTTTTCGGCATAGAGTTTGAAGAGGCGGGCGACGATTTCGGGCTCGGGCGTGTCGGGCTTGAGGCCGTAGGCGGCGAGAACGGCGCGGTCGTTGGCTTCGTGAGCCTTGCGGAGATCAAGCGGCATAAGATTCTCGTCATAAAGGTCGGCAAACGAGCAACTAGGGTACTTTGCGCGGACATCTAGTATTGCTTGGGCAGTCTGGAAGATTTTTTCGCGCAAAGGCGCAGAGGTACAGAGGTCAGGCCACGGAAAGGCATTGTATACCAATTCCTTTGAATAGCGGTAGTCGCTTTTTAGTCGCCCAGCAACCACGCGCATCCACGCCATATGGACGGACGATGTAAGAACACCAAAATGATATAGCGTCGCATTCGGAAGTATCTGTACAGCATTTGAAGCAATGACTTCCGCACCCATGTAACCGATTGGGATGTAACGGCGACGTTCTGAAGAGACGCTTGGAATAATGAGATAATCACCCCCGTCCGGCTGTGTGATCTGCGCGAAGAGATGAGGGACTTTCGCGTAACCGTTTGTTGTCTTTGCCTTGGATGCGAGACGGAAATCGCGCACGGCGGTAACGCGTGCGTATAGAGTCTTGCTGTGCGCGATATCGGCAGGTGACGCACCTTTGAGCCAAAAGCAATAACGGAGTTTGCCCTTGATGAACTCCTCCGCTCCGACATAGGGACGAATCCAGCAGGCGATTTCCGGCTCGGTGGCAAGGATAGCGTCTCGTTCCTCCGACGAAAGAACGAAGTGTCCGCCATCGCGCGGCTGGTTGCCAAAATTCATCTTCGGAAGCGATTCAGGAGCATCCTTAGCAGCGGAGACAAATACATTTGGTCCACCTGTGAGATATGGAGATATGTTATCTACGGCGAGTGGCGCAGGAGTGAATAGCGTCTTGACGCTCTTTATATTTGATGAACATTCCTTTGAGTGAAAACCTACGATAACACAATGGACGGCCGCCTTTTCCGTGGATTCGCTGTCCCAACGAAAAGTCTGGTGAGCAAAATCTATTGTCACGCCGTGCTTGCCAATTAGGTCACCCCAAAGAATAGGCACTTGTGCACCTTGGCAAATTGAGTTTGTCGAGACGAACGCGCAACGCGCATCCATAACAACCGCTTTCTTGTACCATCCACACACATAATCAAGGTCCTGAACATCCTTGATGTCTCCAAAAAGCTCTTCAATTTCTTTCTTCTGTTCAGAGCCCTGTGCCATCATTCGCGCACCAATGAACGGCGGGTTGCCCATGATGTAGTCAAAACCGTTCTTTGCGTCCTCTGCGTTCTTTGCGGCTAAACCACCCTCTGCGCCCTCCGCTACTTGCGGCCCCTTGCGGCCCTTCGGGTTCGCTGCGCTCAAGCAACCCGACGCCTGCGGCGCGGGCGCATCTCTACTCTGCGTTAAAATCTCCCCCCAATCCATCCTAAGCGCATTGCCTTCAACAATGCCGTAGTAGTCGTGGAGCGGGAGATACTTCGGCGGTGCATGAAGGATGCTCGCCGTCTCGTTTAGCATCTTGGCTTCCGATATCCACATCGCCGTCTTGGCGACGGACACGGCGAAGTCGTTAATCTCGATTCCGTGAAACTGCTTGATCGAAACCTTTACAATGCCGTCAAGATTGAGAAGCACTTCGCCGGGCTTCAACCGCTCACCGACGACAATCGCCTCGTTCTCGAGCTTGCGAAGAGAAAGGAAAGTCTCTGTAAGGAAGTTGCCGCTTCCGCAGGCAGGGTCTAGGAACGTGAGCGAACCAAGTTTCTCCTGGAAAGCCGTAGCCTTGGCACGACGCACCGCAATCGCCCTTTCCGACTTGATCGACTCCAGCTCCGCCGTCAGGTCGTTCATGAAGAGCGGATCGATGACCTTGTGTATGTTCTCGACAGACGTATACACCATGCCGCCCGCGCGGCGCGTCTCGGGGTTGAGCGTCGACTCGAAGAGCGCACCGAAGATGGTTGGCGAAATGTCGCGCCAGTCGAAGTCGGCAGACTTGATTAACAGCTCCTTGATGTCGTCGTCGAGAGGTGGTATCTCCGCGTCGGAAACGCCGCGAAAAAGTCCGCCGTTTGTGTAGGGAAACACGGCAATTTCTGCTTCAAGGTAAGGGTCGCGTTCATTCTTCGTGCCATTGGAGCCATCAGGCGTGTCGAGCGTGCGGAAGAGCGTCAAAAGCGCACGGCGTAGGTTCTTTGCTTCCGTGTTCTTGAGGAGCGTCCATAAAGCGTCCTTCGGGAAAATGTCGGCATCCTCGGCGTAGAAGCAGAATACAAGACGGACGCATAGTCGATTGAGAGACTTGAGCGTTTCCGCTGAATCTGGGTCGGCGTAGCGTTTGCGAAGAGCACGATATACATCGCCGACTATGCGCCCAGCCTTGATGGAGATGTCCATTTCCTTCTCACGGACAGTCTTTACGGAAGTGTCGACGAGAAAGCCGAGGCGTGATATCTCCTTTGGCAGATTGGCAAGCAGTATCTTCTGCGGGTCTTCGAGAGGATGGTTCATGTCGTAGACCCAAATCTCCAAGAAGTTGCAGGTCACGATCCAGCGAGCTTTTTCGGAGAACGGACGTGCAATGTTGTATTCAAGTGCCTGCTCAAACGGTGTCTTGCCGCCGTGACCGGCCTGAGGTGCGTCGAGTTTTATGCCGCGCGCCTTGTGCTCTATCAGGACGCGCGTCTCGGGAATCCATGCGTCGAGGAACTTTGTCGTGTCCTTAAGTTGCACCGCCGACTGGAACGAGATACGCGCCATGACGTCATCCATTCCCAAAACATCCCCCAACAGGGAGAGCCAGAATTTCTGGTAGCCGCCAACTTCGGAATCCTTCGCAAGAGTCCAGAACTCCCTGAACTTCCGCGCCGCTTTTCGTATCTCGTTCCAAGATTTCATCACATTACACCATCTTTCTCATCCCCGCGATTTCTGCGGCTTGCCTTTGGCGTATTCGCGGCATTCCGATGTTGCTTTGCGGATGGAGGCGAGAAGACCAGGGATGATTTCGGCGCCAATCTTGGCGGCGGCAAAGGTAAGGCGGCCGTCGGACTTGACGCGCACCTTCCTTACGAACTACCGAGAAATCCTCGGTAGTTGCCTCGCGCGACAACTCACCAACCGCATACACATTCTTCAGGTGTAAGCCTATGTTGTCCGTGCTGCACCCAAACAATGTGGCCATCTGACTTTGTGTCAGCCACACGGTCTCGTTTTCAAGACGCACGTCCAGCCGAACGGTCTCGTTCGGCTGATAGACGACAATCTGGTTCTCGTTCACGGTCATTCGGCTTTGCCTTTCATGCGGATATTATACCAAATCTCTCGCCACCGCGCCTGATCCAAACCCCGACTTCTTGATCCCGCGGATTGCGCACGCGTCCATCTTGGTAAAGCCGAAGCACTTGCGGCCGAGGTCTTTGTTGAATGTTGCCAATGTGGAAGTGTTGCCAATTTCAATGTTGCCAATTCCAATGCTGATAGTCGCAATCTGCGACTTCAAGTCTGCGAACTCTGATGCCGACAGCTGAAACATGAAACCGTCAGGGAAATGATCCATATTCCGTCTTACCTGCTCGTTGAGACGTTTTACAGGGACGCCGTAGAGTTCAGCCAAGTCCCTGTCAAGCATGACCTGAACCCCACGCATCGTGAGAATGCACCGCTGGATTTTATCGGGCGAAAGATTCGCCTTTGTCGTGGCTTTATTGTCAGACATCATTTCGCCTTGCCTTTCATGCGGATATTATACCAAATTTCTACGTATCTGATTACAGTTCAGTCAATACGCGATGGCCCATGGAGACCGCGGCCCTTCTTCACAAAGACCGCCGTCACCTCTCGTCAGTTGATTCTGCCCTCGTTTGTTTTTAGCCACAAAGAGCAGAAGAATGGCGATATTTGCCAATTCTAATCGCTATTCTCCTGTTTTCTCATGTTCTTTATGGCCTACACCATTCTCAACCGTGGTTTTTAGGTTCCAGATGGTGCGCAGCAGAATCTTTTTAGACCAGCACCAGAGCAGCAAATGGTGCGCACCAAAACTCCTGATGGTGCGCACCAATTCTGAGGGTTCACTGATGGTTAAGGCAAAGTGCACTGATCTTTGCCCTAAAGTGTACTGATCTTTGCCCCAAAGTGCACTGATCTTTCGCCCAGGCACTTCGGATCGCCGTAGAGGAAGTCGACGATGCCGTGCTGACGGTCTGCGGGAATAGGAACTCCGCACGGCACATGCCACCAATTCGCGAGACAGCCGCAACAACAGCAGGCGCAGGCGTGTTGCGCCTTGAAGACGGGATGCCCGCGCATCGGCGTCTGCTTCCCGTCGTTCGAAGGATTTGCGGGCGCGAGACGCGTTCGGATGAAGTCCTCGCAGTGAGAGCGAATCGTCTCCAGCCCCTTGTCGACGATGTACTTCCTGTCCGCCTCCGAAAGATGGAATCGGCTGCGGAACTTCGACTTCGTCAACTGGAACATGAAATCCGACGGAAACCTCTCTATGTTGCGCTTAACCTGGCGATTGAGATACTTCACTTCGACACCATAAAGCGCAGCCAAATCCCTGTCCAACATAACCTGTACGCCACGGACAGGCACAATCATCATCCGAATTGCGTCTTCCGACACAATGTCATTCGGATCTTGTGTAACAATCTGGTTTTTGCTTGCGCTCATTCGGCGTTATCTTTCATGCGCATATTATACCAAATTTTCGATGCCCTTCGCCTCCGCTGTATTCTGCCGGAGTGTGCACGCCCGCCGGTCACTGCAACGCGGCTATGACGCGAAGAGCCTGCACCGTCTCTTTCACATCATGGACCCGCACGACGCTCGCGCCGTGCATGGCACACCACACGGCTATTCCAAGGTTCCCGCCGACGTTCTTACCGGTCACCTTTTCACCAGTGAGCTTCTTCACTATGCGCTTGCGGCTCGCCCCGACCAGCACACGCCCCTTCTTCGCCAGCCCGGGAACGCTTTTCAGCAGCGCGAGATCCTCCTCCCGCGTCGTGCCGAAACCAATCATAGGATCGAGATATACGGGAACAGCCCCGGCGAACCTGCCGGGGACGGTCTCCGCTGTTTTCGCGGGGAGCACCAATTCCGCTCCGCTTTTCTCGCAGATTTGCAGCATATCCACAACCGGCTCGGCGTAGACGCAATTGATGATCGTTGCACCGAGCTCGACGGCGCGTTCTGCAGTTTCGGGATGATAGGTATCGACAGAGACGGGGACAGTCCCCGAGAAACGCGGGGACAGTCCCCGCAAAACGGGCTCCAGGCGGTTCCACTCTTCTTCCCATGAAACGGGGTCGGCCCCCGGTCTTGTCGATTCTCCACCGAGGTCGATTATGTCGGCACCGTCCTCTACCAGATTCACGGCGCGGCGGATCGCCTGCTCCGGTCTGTAGAACTGGCCGCCGTCCGAAAACGAGTCCGGCGTGACATTCACTATTCCCATCACTTTTGTATTCATCGACCCTCCTTCAGAACAATGTCATCTGTGCGACCGGCCCGAAGCTGCGGCGATGCTCCGGGCACGGGCCGAGCTTTGCAAGCGCCGCGAAATGCTCTTTTGTCGGATAGCCCTTGTGTTTCGCGAAACCATAGCCTGGATACTCCGCCTCAAGCCGCAGGCAGTCGGCGTCGCGCGAGGTCTTGGCCAGTATAGACGCCGCCGCGATGAAAAGGCTCTTCGCGTCGCCCTTCACCAGATTCTGCGACGGGAAAGGCAGCCCTTGAACAGGGTTTCCGTCCACAAGAACGGAAATCCGCTCCGCCGCGTCCGCGCCAAGTTGCGCGGCGACGCTCTCGACCGCGCGACGCATGGCGAGATGGGTCGCGCGCAGTATGTTGAGCCGGTCGATCTCGTCCGGCGAAGCGGAGGCGACCGCCCACACGCACCCCTCCGTCGCTTTCACGGTTTCGGCCAGCGCCTCGCGCCGCGCCTCGGTGAGCTTTTTCGAATCATTTACTCCGCGCCAATCCCCGACGAGAAGTTTTTCCGCAAAATCAAGCGGCGCCGTGACAGCGGCCGCATAGACCGCACCCGCCAACGGACCCCGTCCGGCCTCGTCGACGCCGAGCACGACGCCGCCGATCGACTTCTCGTACTCGATGGAAACCGCCATCTCAGCAGACAAGTCTCGTCGGCACGCCGCCCGCGTGCATGACATCTTTGATCTCGCGTATCGTATATTCGCCCGAATGTATCATGCCGGCGATTATCGCGGCGTCCGCGCCAGTCTCGCGAAACACTGTCACGAGATGCCCGGGGCGCCCAGCGCCGCCGCTTGCTACGACCGGCACATCGACCGCCTCCGCTATCATGCGCGTAAGCTCCAGCTCGAAGCCCTGACGGGTTCCATCGGCATCAACGGAATTGACGACAATCTCACCAGCGCCCATATCTGCCGCACGCCGCGCCCATTCAACCGCGTCCATGCCTGTGAACTCGCGAAAACCGCGGGTCGTTATCTCGTAGCCCGAAGGACATCTCGCGCTCTTTACAGGATCCATTCCAAGCACAATGCACTGCCGCCCGAATGCCGCCGCGCCCTCTGCGATTATCTCGGGCCTGCGGACGGCAAGCGAATTGACCGACACTTTTTCGGCGCCGGCCAGAATCACGCGCTCCATATCCGCCAGGCATGATATCCCGCCTCCTACCGCGAACGGGATTCGCACCGCTTTCGCCACAGCCTCTACCATGCCGATATCTATCGGCCGATGCTCCGCCGAGGCTGTGATGTCGTAAAACACAAGTTCATCAGCGCCGCCGTCGGAATACGCTACAGCCATCTCCACCGGGTCGCCGAGGTCGACGTTGTTTTTGAACTTGACGCCTTTTGTCACACGTCCGCCGCGAACGTCGAGACAGGGTATCACGCGCCGCGCAAGCCCGGTTGAGACCGCGCCCTCCGGCGCAGGCGCGATGCACCGCGCGCCCGAGAGCCAGTTCTTGAGAAGAGCGAGCCCCGCCCTGCCGGATTTCTCCGGGTGGAACTGGCATGCGAGAAGCGCGTCCTTCGCGACGGCGCTCGTAAACTCCACGCCTGCGTAGGAGGTTGTGCCGACGGTGAAAGGTCCGCGCTCGGCAAAGTAGGAGTGGACGAAATAGTAGTCTGCGCCTGCGTTGACCTGGTTCCACCCCATCTGCGGAACCTTGAAGCCTTTAACGGAAGGAAACCGCCTCACCCTGCCGGGAAGAACGCCGAGGAGCTCCACGCCGCCGTCCTCCTCGGAGTGCTCGAAAAGTATCTGCATTCCGAGGCATATGCCGAGAAACGGCTTGGTCGCGGCACACCGCCTCACGACATCCGCAAGTCTCATGCGCCATAGATTGTCCATCGCGCTTCCGGCGGCGCCTACGCCCGGGAACACAATCCTGTCGGCCGATTCAACGACGCCGGGATCGCTCGTGACGACGGCTTCCGCCCCTATCGCGGCGAAAGCGTTCCTCACGCTCGTAAGATTGCCGGCCTTGTAATCGATTATGGCGATCATTCTCTACCCCCGTTTGAAGCTTCTCACGACTTCGCGGTCGTCGAAGGGATGTTTCACGCCGGCGATCTCCTGCGTCGTCTCATGCCCCTTGCCGCAGACAAGCACGACATCTCCGTCCGCCGCACCCGCAAGCGCAAGCTCTATGGCCTTGCGGCGGTCGGGCTCGACCTCCACCCCGGCGCGCCCCTCTATCCCCGAAAGGATGTTCTCGATGATTTTCATCGGGTCTTCACTGCGAGGGTTGTCGCTCGTCACGACGACCCTGTCGGCCAGACACGCACAGGCCTCGCCCATAAGCGGGCGTTTCACGGGGTCGCGGTCTCCGCCTGCACCGAAGACGACCCAGAGCCGTCCCTTTGTGAAACCGCGGGCCGCGCGAAGCACTTTCTCAAGTCCGTCGGGAGTGTGCGCGAAGTCGACATAAACCTTCGCCTTCGAACCGCACGGCACATATTCAAGCCGTCCCCAGCGCGGAACGAGCGTCGGCACTGTGCGCTGTATCTCGTCGTGCGGGACGCCGGCGGCCTCTGCGAGCGCAGCGGCCACCAGCACGTTGGACTGGTTGTAGTCTCCCACGAGCTGAAGTCCCGCGAGGTCGAACGCCGGCGCGTCGCGGGTCACGGGGACGGCATTCAGGTCAAGGCGCGAAACCTCAGCGAGCATCTCGCGCCCATAGCCGCCGTCGAGACATACGACATAAGGCGCACCAGGCGAAGTCGCGGCGATGCGGCGCGCAAAGTCGAGCTTGACGTCGAAATACGCCTCCATCGTCTTATGGTAGTCTAGATGGTCTTCCGAGAGGTTTGTAAACGCGCCGCCCGAGAATGTCGAGACCGTTCCGAAGCCGACGCGGTTCTGGTGGATCGCATGGCTCGAAACCTCCATGACGCAATCCTTCGCGCCGGCCGCCTCCATCTCGGCATAAATCTCCTGCAGCTGCTTGAGAGGCGGCGTTGTATAGCCCGTGTAGAATCTGCGCCGCAGGGTGTTTACCTCAACCGTCGTTATATAGGCGGACTTGAGGAACTCGGCCAGCACCCACGCCACAGTGGTCTTGCCGTTAGTGCCGGTTACACCCCAAAGCCTCATCAGTCGCGCACGCCCTTCCATTCAGAGAAACGCTTCGCCGCGAGAGCCTTGTACCTTGCTCCCGCGCCGCCGTTGACGAACGGATCGATCGAAATCCCGCCACGGGCGGCGAACCTGCCGTAGACCTCCATGTACTTCGGCTTGAGAAGCTTCGCGAGGTCGTCATATATCACGTTCACGACATCTTCATGGAAGTCGCCGTGATTGCGGAAACCGAACAGATAAAGCTTGAGACTCTTGGATTCCACCAGACGCTTCGCCGGGATGTACCTTATCGTAAGCGTCGCGAAATCGGGCTGGCCCGTCTTCGGGCAGAGCGTCGTGAACTCAGGCGCAGTGAACGTGACCCAGTAGTCGCGCCCCAGATGGCGGTTCTCGAATGAATCGAGAACTGAAGGATCGTAGTCGCCGGGAGCGGCGACTGTCGCGCCCAGCGCCTTGAGAGTCGAAAGGTCTGTCCTTGCTTCGGTCACGATCACGCTTTCACCGCGGCGAGCCATTCCACATGCTGCGTCTGCTCGTCGACGGTTATTATATCATGCTCGACAAGAGCTTTAATCGTCGTCTCAGGCTCGGCGATTCCGAACTGCGGCGACTTGAGAACGTTTGAAAGCTTGTTGAACGAGCGCGGCTTCATCGACCTGAGACGCGAAACCTGCTCGTCGCTGAGCTCAAGCGGCGCCTTGCGCGTCGAACGGCGGCGCGCGGGCTTCCTCTCGCCCTCCGTTGCAGGAACGCCAGGCGCGGCGGGCTTGGTCCTGGTCTTGCGCACGCGCTTCGGCTTCACCGCTCCTTCGGCGGCCTCGGCCTCCTTCGCCTTCACCTCGTTGAACGCGGCGACCGCCGCGACGCCTGCGGCCGCGGCCTCATCTGAGACCTGCGGCATTTCGGCCGGCGCCTCGAAAACAGGCGGCGCCGCAGGAGCGTCGGCCACGGTTTCCGCGGGCTCTGCAGGCCCGGTCTTCTGTTTCGGCTTCGGCGCCGCAGGCTTTTCGCGCTCGACAGGCGATTCCTTGAACGGCTCTTCTGCCACGGAACTGAGCGAATCGGTCGTCGGCACAGGCACAACGGCCACGGCACCCTGCGCCTTCTCGATCATGGGAAGAACCGTCTCGACGCTTTCCGAAACCTCGTAGTCGAGCCCGTCGCCGACAGGAACGACTATGGAACCGCCGCCCCTTACCGATTCAACGGTAACGATGAAGCTGGCGTTGAGCCAGACGGGCGAGCCGTCCTTCTTTGTAAGCTTTATGAACATCTGCGCAAGCCGTTCGCCGTCACTCGCCGTATACACAGTCCATCGCGTCGCTGATCATATCGACGGAGTCCTCCAGATCCCCCTCGCCGAGCGTAAGCGGCGGCAGGAAGCGGACGACGTTGGGACCGGCTGTAAGCGCCAGAACGCTCTGGCCCTGCAGCGCCTCGACGATCTCTTTCGCGTCGCCGTCGACGACAAGACCGATCATAAGACCCTTGCCGCGCACCTCAAGCAGTTTGTCGTACTTGTCGACGAGCGCCTGCAGCGCCTCGCGGAAGAGCGCGCCGACCTTCTCGACATTCTCCAGAATGTTCTCTTCGGTGATTACGTCGATGACAGCGAGCGCGGCGGCCGCCGCGACCGGATTTCCGCCGAACGTAGAAGCGTGGGACGAGACCGAAAAGACATCGGCGAACTTCGCGTTCGAGACGAGAGCGCCCATCGGAATACCGTCGGCGAGAGCCTTGGCGAGAGTGAAAAGGTCGGGCTTGACGTCATAGCCCTGCCACGCGAACCAGCTGCCCGTGCGGCCCATGCCGCACTGCACCTCGTCACAGATCATGAGAAGATTCTTCTCGTCGCAGAGCGCGCGGACGCCCTTCATGAACTCCTCGGTCGCAGGCGTGACGCCGCCCTCGCCCTGCACCGCCTCAAGCATGATCGCGACGGTCTTGTCGTTCACCGCCGCCTTTACACTTTCAATATCGTTGAAGTCGGCATATGCGAAGCCGACGGGCAGCGGATCGTATCCCTCCTGGCACCACGCCTGGCCGGTCGCGGCGACAGTCGCGAGAGTGCGGCCGTGGAAGCTCTGGCGCATCGTGACGATCTCGTAGCGGCCGCCGTTCTGCGACCCCCACCTGCGCGCAAGCTTGATCGCCGCCTCGTTCGCCTCGGCGCCCGAATTGCAGAAGAACACCTTGCCGCCAAGCCCCGACAGTTCGACGAGCTTCTGCGCGAGGAGCGTCGCGGGCGTGTTGACGAAAAGGTTGGAACTGTGGGTCATGGAACCCGCCTGCTCGCGTATCGCCTCGACGACACGCGGGTGGCAGTGGCCCACGTTGTGAACCGCTATGCCGCTCGTGAAATCGTAGTAGACGCGGTTGTCCACGTCGCGAACCGTGACACCCGTCCCGCTCGCCAGCGCAAGCGTCGGCGCATAGGTCGGCATCACCTTAGACTTGTAAAGATCGATGATCTCCTGTGTGTTGCTGCTCATTCCGTTATCTCCGTTCCCACGCCTTCGCGCGTAAATATCTCCAAAAGGAGCGAGTGCGCCATCCTGCCGTCGACGAGGTGCACCTTGCGCACCCCGGCGCGTATCGCGTCGGCGCAGCTTTCGATTTTCGGAAGCATCCCTCCCGAAAGGACTCCATCCTCCTTCAATGTAGCGATGTCGTCAAGCCTGAGGGTGGAGAACAGGGTCGACGGATCGTCCGGGTCGCGAAGCAGACCTGGCACGTCGGAAACAAGCGCGAACTTGCGAACCCTCAGTGCCTTGGCAAGCGCGGCGGCCGCGAAGTCGGCGTTCACGTTGTAGAGATGCTGGTCGCCCTCGCCCGTTCCGAGCGGCGTCACTACGGGGACTATCCCCGCGTCGAGCATCTCGCGCACCGCGCGCGTATCGACGCGTGTCACGCGCCCCACATAGCCGCGGTCGGGCTCGGTTATGCGCTCGGCAGAAAACATCCAGTTGCCGTGAAGAGGTCTCGCGTTCGCGCCGCGCTCCTGAAGACGGCGCACGATGTCGGGATTCACGGCGTTGTTGAGGGTTTTGCGGACGATCTCCATGGTCGCCTCGTCAGTGACCCTCTGGCCGTCGACGAAACGGGGCTCGTGGCCGCTCTCCTTTATGGCGCGGGAAATGGCCTTGCCGCCGCCGTGGACGATCACTACCTTTATGCCGACGGCGTTCATGAGAGCTATGTCGCCCATAAGAGAGTCGAGATTCTCCTCGACTTCCATTACGGACCCTCCGAGCTTCAGGAGGACTACCGACCCCTTGAAGTCCTGTATGTAAGGCAGCGCCTCCATGAGGACCGCTGCCTTGGCCATAGCTGTCTCTAGCCTGTGCATCGCATTTGTCCAGCCGGCGGCCGAGCCCTACTTGATGAAGATCGACTTCTCGCGGCGGCACAGCTGGATCGCCACACCCCACGGATCGCGAAGAATCGCCATGTGGAACGCGGGGTTCTCCAGCTTGAGCTGCTCAAGCGTCGCACCGGCCGCCACAAGACGGTCGACATCGGCCTTGACGTCATCAGAGACGAACGCCACGTGAAGCGTCATGGAGTTCATGGCCTTGTAGTCCGGCGCGGCGGGCGTCTCGCCCGTGCGGTAGATTTCAAGCCCCGACTCCCCGGAGTCGTCCATCAGAAACCCGGGGTTGGACGAAACGCGCATCCCGAGGTTCTTGCACCACCACGCCTTGAACGCCTCGGCGTCAGGCACATCGATCGCCACGTGTTCGATCTTCATGGCCCGTCAGCCTTCCGCTTCAAGAGCGGCGTCGACCTCGTCGGTCGTTTCCATGTTGTTGTAGACGTCCTGCACGTCCTCGAGGTCCTCGAGCATGTCGATGAACTTCTGGAGCGCCTTGGCCGTCGCGACGTCGCTCACGGGCGTCGTCATGTTGGGGACCAGCCCGACCGAGGAGTTCTCCTCGTCAACGGCAATGCCGGCGTTCTTGATTCCTTCGAGAACTGCCGTGAAGTCGTTCGGCTGGCACTTGACGGTGAAGCCGCCGTCCTCGACGACCACGTCTTCGGCACCGACGTCGAGCGCGACCTCGGTGACCTTGTCTTCGTCAATGCCATCCTTCGCGGGGATCATGATCTGGCCCATGCGGTCGAAGAGACGCGAGGCGCTGCCCTGCTTGGCAAATTCGAGACCGTTCTTCTTGAAGACGTTGCCGACCTCGGCCGCCGCACGGTTCTTGTTGTCTGTAAGCACGTTGACGACGAACGCGACACCGCCCTTGATACCCTCGTACTGCGCGTCGACGAGCGCCGCCGACTCGAGCTCGCCCGTACCCTTCTTGATGGCGCGGTCGATGTTGTCGTTGGGCATCTGCGCGGCTTTGGCCTTCGCAATCAGCGTGCGCAGGGTCGGATTGTTGTCTGGATTGCCGCCCTTCGCCTTGACTACGATTGTGATCTCCTTGCCGAGCTTGGAGAATATTTTACCCTTCTTGGCGTCTGCCGCGCCCTTCGCGCGCTTGATTGTCGCCCAGTGGCTGTGACCTGACATGATTTGTTTCCTTTCGAGTGATGTTCGGAATGTTACGGTGAAAGCAGCGAATCGGCGTCTCAGTGCGCGGGAGGCGGCGACTCCTTGTGGCGGTAGGTTATACGACCCTTGCCGAGGTCATAGGGTGAAATCTCGACGGTGACAGTGTCGCCTATCGCGATTTTGATGAAGAACTTGCGCATCTTGCCGGAGATGTGTGCGAGCACTTCATGCCCGTTTTCAAGCCTTACCTTGTACATGGTGGCAGGCAGAACCTTGGTGACGACTCCCGTCACCTCAATCGCCTGGTCTTCTTCTTTCGCCATTCGTTCAACCTTTTTTGTCTGTAAAACTTGAATAGTATACCATAATCCGCCGCCAAAGTGCAACCTCCAAGGCGACGTGGGAATTGTCATCTGGGGCGCAGCACCTTTACGCGCGAGGGCGCGCCGCCCGCTCTCAGCGACGGCGTGTACATCGCCTCTACCGAAGGACCCGGCAGAACGAACTCGCCCGACGTGACCACACGAACAGGATAGCAGAACTTCACAGCCTCGCCCCTGTCCAGACGGAACCTGCCGGAGAACACAAGCATCCTGTCGTCCCGCGCGTCGCTGCGCATGACCCACTTCACCCCCTTTTGTTCGCACCACTTGAACTGCGTCGGATCGAGCGGCGAATGTATCGGTTCGAATGCGCCTGCGAAGAGGTCTTCAACCACAAGGTCCGACAGAACGCGCGACTCCTCCGAAGTGAGCGAAAGCTCCACCACAAGCAT
>OCTX012279558.1_pt1 | contig 21720 bp, 11 predicted proteins | sample 1539691 | NCBI WGS metagenome assembly OCTX01 (sample SAMN02144231, study PRJEB22623) | gut metagenome | biome: sheep rumen | host: Ovis aries | place: New Zealand
CATCCCATATATCCAGGAAGGCTATCTGACAGCCTGTGAATTGCCAGAAGATGTCAATGGCTCAAAGGAGTTTGTGAGGTCTGAGGTGTCCCAGCGTGTCACGCTGGACAGCCGGACAGGAGAAGATGATGCCAAGCCCTTCTTTGTTGACAAGATCATTTTCCGTCACCATGCAGGGTTCTACTTCATAGCTGAAGGAGATACCGCTTTGTTAGAGAAAGCACTTCAAGTCCTTTCTATGGAGGGCATCGGCACCGACAGGAATGTTGGATATGGCTTCTTCGAATATACGGTTGATAGCCTTTCGATAGATTTGCCTGATGGTGCCAGTCACCAGCTTTCGATTTCTCTCTTCATACCAGAGTCGAAAGAGCAGTTAGAGACACTGATGAACTCAGAGCAAGTTGCTTATGACTTTATGCGCCGAGGTGGGTGGATTACATCATATCCTTATATGACTCTGCGAAAGAATGCCATCTACGGCTTCTTGCCTGGTTCTGTTTTCCATAGGGAAGAAAATGAGGCAGCAACCGTAATAGGCAAGATCGTAGACCTGAAACCTATGGATACTGATGTGGAGATAGCACATCATATATGGCGGAATGGCAAAGCAATTATGCTACCTATTAATCTGAAATGACAATGGAAGATAAAAGATATCCCATAGAGTTAGAAGTCATCACCCCGCTCTCCGTCGGTGCAGGTAACGACAATGAATGGGTGAAAGGCCTTGACTTCGTACAGAAAGACGGCAAGGTCTATGTCGTCGACATGCAGAAAGTAGCTGCTGCGGGTATAGACGTTGGAGCACTCACAACACTGTTTCTGAAATCGGACGATAAAGGCATCAGCCAACTACTTGGCAATAAAATTGGCGAGCTGTCTCGCTATGTCTTTGATTTGCCTGCAAAGACAGATAATAACATCAAGACATTTCTGCGTACCCAGTTTTACGACAAGCCATTAGTAGCAGGCAGCTCCATCAAAGGCTCCATACGCTCTGCGCTCTTCAATTACCTGCGTACCAAGGAAGAGAAAAACGAGGAGGTGTTTGGCACCATGAAAGACGGAACGGACTTTATGCGCTTCGTCCGTATAGGCGATGTGGAGATGCCGTCAACAGTGCTTGTCAATACCAAACTGTTCAATCTGCGAAAAGAGGGTGAAGAATGGCTCGGTGGTTGGAAACAATTGATGAATAAGACTACGGGGTCATACGATCCTATTGGTTTTAACACGCTCTATGAGTGCGTTGCTCCTGGCAACAAAGGTCTCGGTAGCATCTCCTTAGCAGCCAATGCTTTTAGCTTGCTGGAGAAATACGGTCAAGTAAGGTTGTCATACGCATCTCAAAAGCGTAGATTACTCAATGAGCCAATCAGCCATCTTTTCCAGATTATTAATGATGTCACTAAAGGATACTTACAGAAAGAACGCGCATTCTTCCTAAAGTATGATGCAGACAGGACTGATGAAGTGCTGAACTGTATTGATTCACTTTTGTCGATGATACCTGCTGATGGATCCTGTTGCCTATTGAAGATGTCGGCAGGAGTTGGCTTCCATTCCATTACTGGTGACTGGCAGTATGACGACTTTGACAAGACCAAGTTATGGACAGATGGACGGCATGCTGGCAAGAAGAAGTATAAGTCGAGAAAGATTGCAGACTACAATCATCAACTACAACTGATGGGATTTGTGAGACTTAGCGCCCTTAACCAGGATGAGGCTATCGACAGAACGACATCTCTTCAGCATAGCCATCACACCCAGCAGGAACAAATGCTGGATGTCATCAGGCAGCGTGAAGCGAAGCGTCAACAAGAGATTGCCGACCAGCTGGCTCGAATCAAAGCAAAAGAAGAGCAAGAGCGTAAGCAAAAGGCGTTTGCTCAATTAATGGAGCAAGCCCAGGCTGCTCATCATGACGAGCGATGGGATGAGGCTATTACCCATAGTAAAGAAGCTTTGACACTTTGTCCTGACAATAGCGAAGCCTCAAAACTGATAGAACTCTGTAAGAAAGCACAAGAGATAGCCGCTTTCCGGCAGCAAGAGCAGGAGCAGTCCAAACAGAGGCTTGGGCAACCCCTGGCTGACTTAATTGACAAAATCAAGCAGGCAGGTAATCTTGTAAACAAAACCAAAGAATGGATTGGAATAAAAGCCAACAGCTTTGGAGAAACAGAATTGGCAGCTTTTCTCAGCATTGTCAATCGTCTGCCCTCAAAGGAGAAGAAAAAACTAAAAGGCAGGCTCACAGAACTGACACCATTGTTAAGCCAGGAACAGGCAGAAGCCATTTGTAAAGAATTAGAGAACTTTTAGACTATGGCAAGAAAAGTGTTTATTTCTGTTTTAGGCACAGGCTTTTACGATGCCTGTAAATATGTGAAAGATGGCTTCATGTCGTCCGAAACGCATTTTATCCAGCAGGCTACGTTGGAGTACCTTAAAGTGTGTAACAACTGGACAACGAAAAATGCCGATGGTGAAGTTGTTGACCGTATCTTCATTCTCCTGACTGATGGCGCGAGAGACAAGAATTGGAACAAGAGTATCACATCACGCACGAATCCAAGGACTAAACAAGAGGAACCTTATCTGGGCTTAGAACAAATACTGACAGACATGAACTTGCCATGCCCAGTAGTGGTTCTTAGAATCCCTGACGGCAAAAACGAGGAAGAAATGTGGACCATCTTTAACACTGTCTATGAGGCACTGAAACCTAACGATGAACTTTACTTCGACCTCACCCATAGTTATCGATATTTGCCCATGTTGGTATTGGTGCTTGGCAATTATGCCAAATTTTTAAAGAGTGTCAAAGTGAAGCATATCTCCTACGGCAATTATGAAGCTCGTAATCCCGATACCAATGAGGCTCCTTTGATGGATATCCTTCCATTGACCATGCTTCAGGACTGGACTTTTGCCGCTGCCGACTTGATTCAAAACGGTAATATAGCAAAACTTCAGGAATTGAAAGAGGCTAATGCATTGACCCCGATGCTACGCACAAAAGGAAAGAACAATTTGGATAAGAGAATCACCGACGAGTCACTGACTAACTATGTTGATTCTCTACAAGCCTTCTTACGAGACATGAAGCTATGCTTAGGGCCAAACATCCTAAATGGCAGCAATATCAACACGATTAGGAATTTCCATGAGCTAGTGACGGGAGTCTTTGATGATGTGATTGCTCCTATACCACCAATTATTGAAAAGATTGAGCAGTCCCTTCAAAAGTTCGAGACAACCGACATCATGCATCCGGAAAGTCTGCGAAATGGTTATGAGGCAGCAAAATGGTGCTATGACCATCAACTTTATCAACAGGCAGCCACCATCCTCGACGAAAATATCACTACCGATTTCTGTCTGCGGCTTGGAACGGACGAGTTCGTTTACAAACAGCGTGCGGCTTCAAACGCATTATTACGCTGGGGCGGATATCGAGAAGACGATTGGAAAGATGCCAGCCTTGAAGATATTAGAGAGGAAGTACAAGCAGCCGTTTCCAAGCCTGCCGTTCAAGAATTTATCAAACTGATGCGATGGGATGTCGTATGGATACATAATGATTGTAGGAACAAGTATAATCATGCCTCAATGGACAAAAACGAAGAAGGGATGCTGACCCCTGAAGATATTGAAAAACTTGGTAGAATTATTAGAAAAATTATTGGTCGAATCAGATAGTATCATTCATGCTCATCAATCTTAGCAACCACCCTTCTCAGTATTGGGGCAACAGGCAAATGGAGGCTGCTCGCCGTTATGGTGATGTGGTAGATTTACCCTTTCCTGTCGTTGCCCCCGATGCAGACAGCCAAGAGTTACAAATCTTGGCTCAAGATTGTGTGCAGAAGATTCTTTCTCTAGACAAGGGAAATAGAATAACTGTCCATATTATGGGAGAAATGACGCTATCTTTTATTGTTGTCAAGTTACTTAAAGAGAAAGGAATTCGTTGTGTGGCATCTACCACCGAGCGTAAGACCACTTATAACGATGACGGAACAAAACTGTCGGAGTTCTCGTTTGTGATGTTTCGCGAGTATTAGTCATACAAAACATGCTGTAGCCTATGGAGATAGTTCTGAACACCTTTGGCGTTTCGCTCAACCGCGACAATGAGGCGTTTGTCATCACCTCAAAGGATGGACGACAGCGTATTCCTGTTGACGACATCAAGTCGATACAGATCAGCCGTGGAGCGCAGATTACCAGCGATGCCGTTATGCTGGCCATAGAGCATGAGATTGACGTGATGTTTATGGACAGGAAGGGGCATCCCGTTGGGCGTATCTGGAGTCCGCGTTACGGTTCTATCTCCACCATTCGCAAAGGTCAACTTAACTTCACGGCGTCTCATGCTGCTCTTGAGTGGATCAAGGAGGTCATCATGCAGAAAATGGAGAACCAGCAGGCACTCATGATGCTGCTTCAGCCACGGGATACAATACATGAGCGAGAGCGAAAGAGGAACATCGACCGCATAGAGGACTATCGCAACAAGGTAAGCAGACTTGAGGGCGAGACAGTGAGTGATGTGGCACCCACGCTGCGAGGATGGGAAGGTCAGGCTTCGCGCATCTACTTCAGTACCATTGTGAAGTATCTGCCAGAGGAATATCAGTTTGAGCAACGCAGCCAGCATCCAGCGATGGATGTGGCCAACGCTTTTCTGAACTATGGATATGGAGTGCTGTATGGCAAAGTGGAAGGCGTATTGATTAAGGCTGGTGTTGATCCATATATTGGCATTCTCCATCGGGATGACTACAATCGTCCCGTCTTGGTTTACGATGTCATCGAACTTTATCGCATTTGGGTGGACTACGTCGTGTTCACACTCTTGGCTCAGAATGGTGTCACCGAAGAATGTTACTCTGTTCGTGAGGACGGATCGTTCTGGCTTGAACCTTTGGGACGACGAATCCTTATACAGTCGCTGAACGATTATCTTGACGAGACGATTTCAAAAGGCGGAGTCGTCAGGTCAAGACTCACTCACTTGAATTTGTATGTACAGAATTTGGCTCAGAAACTTAAAAGGTATGAAAAATGATTATGTATGGTACTAATATCCAGTCGGCAGACGACCCTCTGGTGAAAATGCAGGAGTCAGAACTCTACAATCGTATTGTTCATCCTGAGGCTTACGTGGAGGCAAAAATCAGGCAACTCCGTGTGGCATACCAGATAGCCCCTAAGCAGTACAACGAGCAGAAACGGACGTTGCCCTACATAGTATGTGGCATTTTCAATCCTCCTTATCGGAAAACTGAAAACCTTGGCTACGCCGAATGTTTCGTCCTTGACATTGACCATCTGAGTGAAAAGGGCTTAACCGTCGACGCGGTCAAGAGTCGTATCCGTAACGACGAGAGAGTTCTGTTGTCTTTTGCCTCACCGAGCGAAGACGGAGTAAAACTGATGTTCCGGCTTCGCGAGCGATGTTATGATTCCGGGCTGTTCTCCGTATTCTATAAGGAATTCTTGCGCAGGTTCTCAGAACAGTATCAGCTGGAACAGGTGGCCGACAAGCGTACTTCGGATGTGACGAGGGCTTGCTTCTTGAGTGTCGACCGCGATGCATATCTTAACAGCAATTGCGAACCGGTAGACATGGGGCTTTATGTACAGCAGTCAGACCCTTTGTCGATGTTCGACCTGATGGCTAAACAGAAGAAGACGGAGAAAGAGCAGCAACCTGCAGAAGACGCGTCAACCACGCCATCAGATCCTGACAAAGAGATTATGGACAGAATCAAGCAATGTCTTCATCCCAACTCGAGAGCTGTTAGGAAAAGACCTGACGCATTCGTCCCTGAGCAGTTGAATATGATTATCGAAGACCTTGTAACCTTTATTCAAAATACAGGCCTTGTGGTCACGGAGATTATCGACATTCAATATGGAAAGAAGCTAAGAATCAGCATGGGAATGAAACAGGCAGAAATCAACCTGTTCTTCGGAAAGAGGGGATTCTCTGTGGTGAAGTCTCCCCGAAGTGGTACGAATGGTGAACTCAACGATCTGACAGCCCAACTGATTCAGTCGTTCGTATGGCAACTATAATATGGCAAAGAGAGAGGCATTACACTATCTTGAAGTGTTGAGAAAATTGCAACGCTCAGGGCTGGAAGACTCACCGGTCATCAACCGATTGGCGGTGAGAGCAGATGGCTTGCCTTCTCTCCAGCAGCGCATAGATGCCATATTAGGTCTGGTACATCAAACTAAAAAGGAAAGTGGGAATATGCTGTTCTTTATCATGTACGACATAGAGAGTAATAAGGTGAGATACAACATCGTGAAATATCTGGAACGTATGGGATGCTATCGCATACAGAAGTCCATCTTCCTGGCTAATCTCAGTATGGAGAAATACGAACAGATAAGAAAGGACATGGTGGAAGTACAGTCTCTATATGAGAATCACGACAGCATCATCGTTTGTCCTGTATCCTCAGATATTCTCAGAAGCATGAAAATTATCGGACAAAACATCAATCTTGATATTATTACCCATAGTAAGAATACGTTATTCTTTTAGAGAAGATTAACAAAAGTGCTCTTTGACATATTGAATTTTATTTGTACCTTTGCAGCCCCTTAGAAGAGGTCTGTTTCGGGAAAGAAATTGATGATGCGTTCAGCATACTGCACACCTAACATCCAGACTGTAAAGTGTTTACAGAATTAAGCCTCAAAGAGCATATTCCATTAGAATAAGGATTAAGACCAGCGGATTATTGTTTTAAGAGTTGTGGAGCTATTGCTCAAAGAGCATATTCCATTAGAATAAGGATTAAGACTCAATCACATGACCGAAGTGGACAACTTGCCCTTCACTCAAAGAGCATATTCCATTAGAATAAGGATTAAGACTGAACGAATTTTAAGTGAAACAATAAAAGACAGAGTTCTCAAAGAGCATATTCCATTAGAATAAGGATTAAGACGTAAAACGCATTTGGTCGTTGACAGCTGAAGCAAATTGCTCAAAGAGCATATTCCATTAGAATAAGGATTAAGACTAATGACCCTCAGAGCCATCGTTTCTTGTATAAGCCACCTCAAAGAGCATATTCCATTAGAATAAGGATTAAGACTACTTCTTCTTGCCATCTTTGAGATAGTAGTATCCACCCTCAAAGAGCATATTCCATTAGAATAAGGATTAAGACTCTTCATGGCGTCACGAATTGCTTGTTCCATAGTCTCAAAGAGCATATTCCATTAGAATAAGGATTAAGACCGTTTGCTTTCGCGGGCAGCGGTTAGGATGTTGTCTCAAAGAGCATATTCCATTAGAATAAGGATTAAGACTAATAATAGATTACAATCAAATACGTAATCTAAACGTCTCAAAGAGCATATTCCATTAGAATAAGGATTAAGACTCATCGGCTGCAAACCATTAATTTCAGATTTCTTCACTCAAAGAGCATATTCCATTAGAATAAGGATTAAGACTTTAGTTTATACTCCAGTGAACAAAGAGTTTGTGTGGACTCAAAGAGCATATTCCATTAGAATAAGGATTAAGACTTTGAAACGGGGATAACATCGCCTGTTTCTTTCAACACTCAAAGAGCATATTCCATTAGAATAAGGATTAAGACCCGGCTTTTTCTCGCCGACGAGCTTCCACGTACCCTCAAAGAGCATATTCCATTAGAATAAGGATTAAGACAGAGACGCCTGCGGTGGACAAAGCCGCTTTCATTTCTCAAAGAGCATATTCCATTAGAATAAGGATTAAGACTTATAGGCATATATGATTATTATAAATCATATGATCTCAAAGAGCATATTCCATTAGAATAAGGATTAAGACCTTGCCTGCGAAGAAGGCAAGCGCGTGCTTGGCAACTCAAAGAGCATATTCCATTAGAATAAGGATTAAGACACAAATCCGTAGACCTCGTTGTTGCTCCATGCCTCCTCAAAGAGCATATTCCATTAGAATAAGGATTAAGACACCTCTTAATCTGACAGTTAATCATGGAGTAGTCTCTCAAAGAGCATATTCCATTAGAATAAGGATTAAGACCTCAGGAACTTCAAAGGCAAAAGGATTGGTGATGCCCTCAAAGAGCATATTCCATTAGAATAAGGATTAAGACCTGTTGCTTACTGAATAGTACATAATCTTTTTGTTTCTCAAAGAGCATATTCCATTAGAATAAGGATTAAGACCATCTTCAACATCAGCTTAGGATAATGTTACTGTAATTTCTCAAAGAGCATATTCCATTAGAATAAGGATTAAGACAGCTAGTGCAACAGCACGACGCTCACTACCAGCACAAATCTCAAAGAGCATATTCCATTAGAATAAGGATTAAGACGACTAGAAGCCAAGAGCACGGTCTAGACGAGCAGCACTCAAAGAGCATATTCCATTAGAATAAGGATTAAGACGCAGCCATTCCACCTTTGCGATAAGCGTCACCAGCGAACCTCAAAGAGCATATTCCATTAGAATAAGGATTAAGACTATTAATCTTTTTCATATAAATTGTTTGAAGTAAACTCAAAGAGCATATTCCATTAGAATAAGGATTAAGACACTTGACAGCCTTGCCTACCTCGAGAGGCACAGTAATAACTCAAAGAGCATATTCCATTAGAATAAGGATTAAGACCCAACAAGTTCGAGGGTGTAAGTTCCTTTTGCAATGCCTCAAAGAGCATATTCCATTAGAATAAGGATTAAGACTGCTATGAGTCAATGACATCCAAAGGGCAAAGCCCTCAAAGAGCATATTCCATTAGAATAAGGATTAAGACCCGCCATCCTTGCTGACTTCAGCATACTTCAGCTCGTCTCAAAGAGCATATTCCATTAGAATAAGGATTAAGACCTGTTGCCCAATAGAATGGGCCGCGTTTGTTTTCGCCTTCTCAAAGAGCATATTCCATTAGAATAAGGATTAAGACTGTGTGAACTTGCGAACAAGTTCGTCTCTTCTACCTCAAAGAGCATATTCCATTAGAATAAGGATTAAGACCTGGTTGTTTCCCATCATTGATAATTCTTCTTTATTCACTCAAAGAGCATATTCCATTAGAATAAGGATTAAGACAAAGAATAACTTACCGTTCTTGGGGTTTTGCTTCTCAAAGAGCATATTCCATTAGAATAAGGATTAAGACTTTACGAGTATAACTGCGATAAGCAGTTTTCTGCTCACTCAAAGAGCATATTCCATTAGAATAAGGATTAAGACTCCGCCCCAATTCTCATAAGGAGAACGGATGCCCACTCAAAGAGCATATTCCATTAGAATAAGGATTAAGACTCTAACTCAACTGATTCTATTCTAGTTGCCTCTTTTGTACTCAAAGAGCATATTCCATTAGAATAAGGATTAAGACGTTTGCTCCCACTTGATTAAGCGATGTAGTTTGCCTCAAAGAGCATATTCCATTAGAATAAGGATTAAGACATGGCTAGCATTGTGAACAATATGCTCATAATACTCAAAGAGCATATTCCATTAGAATAAGGATTAAGACTCTACAGAATAAGCACTGATGAAAACAACATTAACACCTCAAAGAGCATATTCCATTAGAATAAGGATTAAGACCAAATGAATCGAACTGATTCTTGTACTTCACACTCCCTCAAAGAGCATATTCCATTAGAATAAGGATTAAGACATATTAGCGCCTTTGAATGTCTCAATGAGATAATCACACCCTCAAAGAGCATATTCCATTAGAATAAGGATTAAGACTTAACCTTACCCTTTTTCACGTCACGAGCAATAATGCTCTCAAAGAGCATATTCCATTAGAATAAGGATTAAGACATATCGTCAAAGTCCTGTTCAACAGTCTCCGAGTCCACTCAAAGAGCATATTCCATTAGAATAAGGATTAAGACAGACCTTTTTGCACTTTCATTGTTTTTTGCGTTTCTCAAAGAGCATATTCCATTAGAATAAGGATTAAGACGTCTGCAATGCCGTTGTTTCGTCGCTGTGCAAACCACTCAAAGAGCATATTCCATTAGAATAAGGATTAAGACGTATGCCGTGCATATCATGTGCTTTTGCTCGTTAGCGTCTCAAAGAGCATATTCCATTAGAATAAGGATTAAGACACGGGCTTAAACGTTTTGTCGCGTAGTTGCCGCTCTCAAAGAGCATATTCCATTAGAATAAGGATTAAGACTTGAACCCTTCAGGCGTCACGAACTGATTCCGTTCATCTCAAAGAGCATATTCCATTAGAATAAGGATTAAGACCACCCGGCAACTTTTGAAAAATCACCCTTTGCCGCCCTCATAGCATATTCCATTAGAATAAGGATTTCAAATTTCGCATGTTTAGAGCGAATGGGGGAGTGAAGGTGACATTACTCTCAGTCTTAATAGTAGCTATATGGCTAATGTAGTGTTTTGAAGAAATTTGCAATGCTGGGACTTGGAACGGCCTGCGCTCGAGTTTGCTTGCTACAGCAGGGACGCAAGAAAGGCAATAAGCACATAGACCTAGGCGTTTGTAGGTTGAACTTTTATAACTTAGAAACTTAAATCATTAATGATGCATATTTGTGAAATAAATGATGCGTATTATGCACATTTGTTTCAGAACAACCTTCAATGAACGTTTTGGGTTTATAAAGTTACCTTCCTCATGCGCGCGTATATGCACGCGCTCATTTGTGTATATGCAGATTTCATTAGAATTAGGACTTGAAAAACAGTTCTTAGTAGTTTAGAACCATTCGTGAGGTCGTTTTCCTTGCATGGTTGTGAAAATCGTCTTAACTTTGCAGCGTCAATCATCGATACCACCTCGAGATTGATGCTGCAGATGCTTAGTGGTGGGAGCGAAAAACAAAAACAAAAACATGACTATGACTATGATGAACACCACACTCCAAGCAATCGCAAACAAGGCTCTGCCTGCTCTCTCTGGCGAGCAAGTAACATACAACGCAGCTAAAAACATTTTTCTGTCGCAGGGGTACACCAGTGCAGCAGGTAACATGTACTACAAGGCCATTCGCCTGTCGAATAGGCTGATTGTCTATTACGACCTGGGGCAAGGGTATGCCTACACCTTCCTCAATGGTATCAAACTGTTCTGCTACGATGGGCAGAAAGCGAACCTCATTGCACAAAAGTACTGGGGCGGCTATGACTACCGTATCTTCAACGAACAGTTTGCCAAGGAGCAGAGCATCCTGATGCTGAAAGGCTTCCTGGAGGGGCAGCTGAGGCTTCAAGGGGCACACGTCAGCGACCAGGAACTCGCCTGCTTCGCAAGAAGCATGGTAGAGGAGACACAACGCAAGCTGTTAGCCTAAAGGCTACTGCCTGCGACAAAAATAACCAGATGTTTTACCACAAAAACGAGAACGACTATGGCAACTCTGACCAAAGCAATCAACAAGAACCTGTTTGACAGCATACTGCCGACTTTCGGCAACCCACGAGTTCATATCCCCGTTTGGGACGACAGCCAGAAGATGTTCATCTGCAGCCAGTACGAAAGTGCAAATGGGCATCGCTACTACTGTGGCATCCGCTTCTGCGACCGCATAGTCATCGTGGAGAAGGTGGGCCTTTACTATAGCTGGACCTACATCGACGGCATCGAACTCTATGCCTTCAACGGGCAGAAGATGGAACTCATCCAGAAGCGCGACTATGACAAGGTGTTCCGCAACGAGGAGTTTATTCGTTCGGAGTCGGAGCAGATGGTCAGGGAATACCTGACCGGCGTGATAAAGATGCAGCGCATCAGTGTGCCTGCTGAGCAGATTGCCGTGCAGGCCCAGGAACTGGTTGACGGATGCTACAAAAGCTTCCTCGACCCAGACTTCAACACACGTTTAACCCAAATACTCCCCAAACTTGAACAGCACTAAACCAATGGCGGATACTGAAACTATGGAGAACATGATAGATACAGAGAACAAGCAGCAGGTGATGGCTTTCGAACTGATAGCCAACACGAACAGTAGTTTCTTCCTGACCGGTAGGGCAGGGACGGGTAAGACCACCTTCCTCCGCAAGGTGCAGCAAATGGTGGACAAGCAGTTCATTACGCTGGCTCCGACGGGTGTGGCGGCTATCCTGGCGGGTGGCGACACCATCCACTCGTTCTTCGGGCTACCGATGGACGTCTGCACCCCTGGCACAATGGGCAAGATGAGCGAGGCTCGCATCCTGACGCTCATCCATACCGACACTATCATTATAGATGAGGTGTCAATGGTACGCTGCGACATCATTGATGCCATCGACTACACTATGCGGAAGACGCTGCGCTCTTCGCTACCCTTTGGCGGCAAGCAGGTCATCTTCGTGGGCGACATGTTCCAGTTGCCACCAGTGGCCAGTAGGAGGGAAGAGAAAGAGTTGCTTAACGACCTTTACCATACGGACGATTTCTTCTTCTACAAGGCGGACGTCATTAAGCGGATGAGGCTGGTGAAGATCGAGTTCCAGAAGGTGTACCGTCAGGAAGACAAACAGTTCCTACAGATACTGGAGAACGTGCGGCTGAACAAGACGACGCCGGAGAACCTGATGCACCTGAACGAACGCGTTTGTCAACCGACGAAGGCTGACGGGATGGTCATCACACTGGCTTCGCTCAACAAGACGGCTGACAGCATCAATCTGCAGCGGTTGGCCGAGATTGGCAGCGAAGAGTACACCTACGAAGGAACGGTGCAGGGGAAGTTTGAAGAGAAGCGGTTCCCTGTGGACTTGACCCTGAAACTGAAAGTGGGAGCCCAGGTGATGTTCACCCGCAACGACCAGCAGAAGAGGTGGGTGAACGGCACCATCGGCACGGTGACGAAACTGACTAAGGACGAGATACAGGTGACGACGGATGGTGGCGAGGTCTACGCCGTACCCTGCTGCTCATGGGAGTCGTACAGCTATGAGTACGACCGTGAGAGCCGCAAGATGAAGAAGGAACTGAAGGGCACTTTTACGCAGTATCCGCTCCGACTGGCATGGGCCATCACGGTGCATAAGAGTCAGGGTATGACCTTCGACAAACTGTACCTGGACTTGAGCCGGGGGATGTTTGCGGCAGGACAGCTCTACGTGGCACTGAGCCGTGTGAGGTCGCTGGGTGGGCTATACCTCTCTCGCCCCATCATTTCACAGTATGCCCATACCAGCCAGGAGGTGCTGTCGTATGCCAGTGGGTACAATGACGAGCAAGTTATCAATAGTGAGATTGAGAGCGGCAAGGCGGTGTATCAGCTATTGAGCCATCACGACTACGATGAGGCTGCTCGGCAATATCTGCTGCTGGTGCAGAAGAAGGCTGCAGACGGTGACTTCAAGGAGGCGATGCAGCAGGCGAAACGGTTCCTTGATACCGTCGTCTGTGACGAGGAGCTGTATGGCTGCATCAGTGAGGTGCCGGCATCCTTGATGAAGGTTGACCATTGGGCACCCAGATTCTTGGTGGCACTGCTGAGCCTCTATGCAGGACAATATGAGCAGGCATTGCAGTATGTGGACAGCGTGCTGGCACAGCATCAGTGCCAGGAGGCCCTCTATGTGAAGTCACGCTGTCTGGCCAAGTTGGAGTGCTATGAAGAGGCAGATGCCGTGAACGTGCTGATGGGCGATGTTTTCGACATGTCAACGCCGGATGCCAAGGTGTTCTACTCAATTGCCATGCTTAACGAACTGCATATAGGAGACCCTGGTCTGAACTTGATGCAGGAGTTGATCAAGGCAAAACCCAAGTACGACAAGGGCATCCTGTCGCTCCGTCTGCTGATGAAGCGGAAAGGGCTGGTACTGGTGAAGAAGAGCGACGAGCCACGTGAACTGGTGGATGACTTCAACAGCGACATGCCGGATGGGGAATTCGCATCGAAATTACAAATGGCTCGCGAAAAGGCTCCTAAGGCTGTGGACTACCTGCTTCGACTGATTAAGAAGCAGGAGTTCACTGTCGAGTGAAGTGACTTCCAGCACATGGATAATCAAAAACGGGACAGACTGCTAAAAAATGTGTTTTTTGCAAGGCTGATGGAAGCTCTTTCAGAAAAAGTTCGTAACTTTGCCCCTGATTAGTGTAGTCGCACTATTTACATTAATGACTACAGCGACAGACATCTCTGATGCTTACCTGAAGAGGCTTGTTCAACGGACAGAAAAACCAATAATGGACTGATGATGAGAAGAACGATAACAATCCTGCTGGTCATTTTCGCTGTGCTGGTGTTTGCCACATGGCAGTATAGGCTGCTGTGCCTGCTGCTGGCAGTGATTGTCAATAGGCAGTGGATACGGAAGAGGTGGCGGAGGGCCTATCCCGCCATTGTCGGCGGGCTGGCAGTAGCCATCTTCATAGCCGTTCCGAACTTCTTCCAGCGCGGACGGACGCAGCTGGTTTACTTAGACCATCAGGGCGAACGTATATGCACGCCCCTGCCTGTGTACCTGGTGAATGCCGTCTTGCCTGAAGAAGAACTGATGAACGCCGCGCTGAAGGCTTCGGCCGTACTGCCCCCCGCGTTGTTAAGTCCCCTGTTCAAGAACTTAGGCGGTCGCTTTATCCGAGATGCCAAGCACGACTTCTGGGGCGGTAAGGCGCTGTCGTTCTATATGCCTTACAACAGGCTGTCCGTTCAGGGCAGTAACCCCGGCTCCTTTGTCATAGCACAGACCATGAACGAGATGCTGGGCACTGACTATGAGGGAATCTATGTCACCAAGCCCAGGCATTATGACAGCTCAAAGTCGTACCCCGTGGTGTTCTTTGCACATGGGTTCCTGGGGAGCTGGGAGTTGTATCATGGCCTGCTGTCGCGGCTGGAGGACTGCCTGGTGGTCGGCATCGGCACGAGAGACCTCTCGGGGGTCTTCAGCTATGAAAGCATCAAGCGTATTTTCACCAAGTATCTGCCATACCTGGAGTCCTCGGGCTTTCATGTCGACAAGAACAGCCTTCACCTGATGGGACTGAGCAACGGCGGAACGGCAGCCGACGTGGGGCTGCGCCATTTCTCCAGTCAGTTCAAGACCATCAGCTACATTTCCACCTCGTGCAATGTCGCCAAGAGCTCGCGGGCCAAGGTCATCATGATTGGCGGAGGCAAAGACAACAGTGCCATGGGACTGCCCAGTGCAGCCCAACGCCTGCGTAAGCAGGGAACAAAAGTAGCCCTGCTCTTCGACCGGGACGCCAATCACTACATGATGCTGTATGAGGCCGAACAGGTGTTCGAGTTCCTCAACAGAGAAATGTTTTAGGCAAAGTGGCCTGAAGCACGTAAATGAGCGAGAGTATTAAATAATGTGTATTTTGCACGGCTAATAGAAGGTGTTTCAGAAAAAGTTTGTATCTTTGCCCTTGATTTGTAAAGACGCATAGTAAGTACATGACGATAACGACACCATGAGGAAGGCGCTGAAGTGGACGGGAATAGCGCTGCTGACGCCCGTCGTGCTGATGGTCATCCTGGCAGCACTGCTCTACCTGCCGCCCATCCAGAACTGGGTGGTGCAGCGGGTAGCGACGTATGCGTCGGAACAGACGGGCATGGACATCAGCGTGGAGCGCGTCAGGCTGGCCTTCCCCCTCGACCTCAGCTTAGAGGGCGTTCGGGTAATAGAGCAAGACACCATCCTCGACGTGCGGCGTGCCGTGGCCGACGTGCAGTTCTGGCCCCTGCTGAAGGGCAACATCGTGCTCGACGACCTGCAGCTGCACGACGCACGGGTGGACACGCGCTCGTTCATAGGTGACATGCGGCTGCAGGGCACCATCGGGCAGCTGCAGCTGTCAGCTCCCGGCATCAGCCCGGCGCAGATGTTGGTGGAGCTGCGCCAGCCACGGCTGAGCGACACCGACCTGACCATCTACATGAGCGACACCGCCGCCGTGGACACCAGCACCGTGGGGTGGCGCATAGGCTTTGACCGCTTCTGGCTGGAACGCACGCACCTGACCATCGTCAGCGACTCTGCGGCACGCTTCACCCCTGCCGCCAGCTATCCTCCCTCCACCCTCCACCCTTCACCCTCCACCATCCACCCGTCACCCTCCACCATCAGCGCCTACATGGGCGAGGCCTCAATCAGCCAGGGCGACATCGACCTGGGGCTGGGGCGCTATGCCTTCGGACCCATTGACTGGGAGCAGGGAGCCCTGAGCATTGACAGCACGCTGGCCCTGAGCCAGGTCAGCCTGGGGCTCGACTCACTCTATTCTTACGGCGACGACCTGCGTGTGGGCATCCGCCACGGCAGCCTCGTCGACGGCGGCAGCGGCCTGCAGCTCACACGCCTGCAGGGCGCCGTGGCCATGGACGGCGAGGGACTGCGCATCACTGGCCTCGAGGCCGCCACCCCCCACTCCACCCTGCAGGCCACAGCCAACATAGCACTCTCGTCACTCATCGCGTCACCCTCCACCCCCAACCCGTCACCCTCCACCCGTCACCCTCAACCCTCCACCCTCCACCCGTCACCCTCCACCCTCTCCCTCCAGGCCTCGCTGGGCCGCGACGACGCCCGGCTGCTGTTGCCCCAGCTGCCTGCCGACCTGCTGCCCGACCTGCCCCTGACGCTGCAGGCCCAGCTGAACGGCCGTGCCGACAGCATGCAGGTGGAACAGCTGCGCCTGAGCCTGCCCACCGCCTTCGAGGCCGAGGCCACCGGCACCGTGGGCAACCTGCTTCAGCCCGACCAGCTGCTGGCCCAGCTGCAGCTGCGTGCCGACGCCCAGAACCTGGACCCGCTGCTGCGCCACATGGGGCTGCCACGCGACTACCGCCTGCCCGCCGGACTGAAGCTGAGCGGCGAGCTGGGAGCCCACGGCGGCAGCTACGACGCCGACCTGCTGCTGCGCGACGGCAGCGGCAGCGCCAGCCTGAAAGGCAGCTACAGCGCCGACGGCGAGGCCTACAGCCTCAACGGCACCGTCAGCGACCTGGACCTGCACCGCTTCATGCCCACACAACCCATAGGCTCCGTCAGCGCACAGCTGCAGCTGAGCGGACGCGGCACCGACCCCTTCAGCCCCGCCAGCCAGCTCACGGCCGACGTGCGGCTCGGGCATCTGTACTACGACAAATGGCTCGTTGACAGCGTGCAGCTCAGCGGTACGCTGGCCGACGGCCATGCCCTGCTGACAGCCTCCAGCAACAACACGCTGGTGAAGGGCAGCGCCGACATCGACGCACGGCTGACGCGCAACACCATTGAGGCCGACATCAACGCCCGGCTGCCACACGTAGACCTGCTGGCACTGGGACTGGACGGGGCCCCCGTGGTGGGCATGAACGGCACCGTGAAGGTGCGCACCGACCAGCGCCTCTCGCACTATGTGTCGGCACACCTGACGCAGCTCACCATTCGCGACAGCGTGAAGACCCACCACCCCGAGGACCTGGGCCTGCTGGTGAACACCAGTCCCGACACCACGAAGGTGCGGCTGCAGAGCGGCGACCTCATCGTGAAGCTCGACGCCAGCGGCAGCTACGAAGAGCTGCTGGGCGGCCTGACCACCCTGGCCGACACGCTGGTGGAGCAGAACCGCCGCCACACCATAGACCAGCCGCTGCTGAAGAGCCTGCTGCCCACGGCGAAGCTGACGCTGAGCAGCCGCCAGGGCAACCCCCTGAGCGACATACTGCTGGCATCGACGGGCATCAGTTTCCGACAGCTCGACGCCAACATCAGCTCGTCGCCAGAGAGCGGGCTCAACGGCGATGCCTACCTGCTGGGACTGGACCTGGGCGACATGCCCATCGACACGCTGCGGCTGTCGCTCGTGGACAAGGGCACCCGCCAGACCTTCAACGGACAGCTGACCAACAACCGGCGCAACCCCATGGGGGCCATGAACATACTGTACGACGGACAGCTGCACGAGCACGGCGCACGCATAGGAGTGCGATACTTCGACGCACGAGGACGCGAGAACGTGCGCATAGGGGCACAGGCCGACATGGTGGAGGACGGAACCATGCTGCGGCTCATGCCCACCAAGCCCACCCTGGGCTGCAAGGAGTTCACACTGAACGACGACAACTTCCTGCTGGTGCACAACGACATGCGGGTGGAGGCCAACATCGACCTGCAGGCCGCCGACGGCACACACCTGAAGATATACTCTGAAGACCAGGACACCACGCTGCTGCAGGACCTGACCGTCAGCGCACACCAGCTGAACCTGGACGAGCTGACCGCCAACATCAGCCTGCTGCCCAACCTGGGGGGAACACTCGAGGGCGACTTCCACCTGATGATGGACCAGCAGAACAACATCTCCGTGGCCAGCGACATGCGCATCGATGCCATGGACTACGAGGGCAGCTACATAGGCAACCTCGGCTCGGAGTTCGTTTACCTGCTGCGCGAGGACGGCACACACGTCGTCGACGCCTCGCTGCTGCTCGACGACGCACCCATAGGCACGCTGCAGGGAAGCCTCTCAGAAGCCAGCCGCCTCGACGCCACGCTGCAGCTCGACAGCATGCCGCTAGGCATCATCAACGGCTTCATGCCCGACCAGCTGCTGGGCTTCGAGGGCAGCGCCGACGGCACCCTCAGCGTGCAGGGCCCCATGGAGGCACTGAAGATGAACGGGCTGCTGCGCTTCAGCAACGGATACCTGGTGAGCAACCCCTACGGCATGCGCATGCGCTTCGGCGACGTGCCGCTGCAGATGACCGACTCGAAGCTCACTTTCAACCAGTTTGCACTCTACGCTGACAACACGTCGGCCGGCAGCTCGCTGCTGTCGTCGCTCACAACGACAGCCAACACGACAGCATCGCCGCTGACCATCAACGGCACCATTGACCTGGGCGGGACAGGAACGGACGCCGTGAACCTGCGGCTGGGAGCACGAAACTTCCAGCTCATCAACGCCCGGCAGAAGCGCGAGTCGGTGGCCTACGGGCGCATGTTCGTCAACATCTTCGCAAGGCTCACCGGCAACCTCTCGCAGCTGAAGCTGCGCGGACGGCTCGACGTGCTGGGCAGCACCGACCTGAACTACATACTGCTCGACTCGCCCCTCTCCACCGACAACCAGATGGACGAGCTGGTGCGGTTCACCGACTTCACCGACACCACCCGCACCGCCGTGCGCCACACCGAGAGCGACGCACTCGACCTTGACGTGCAGTTCAGCATAGACCAGGGAGCACACGTGCGCTGCGCACTGAACGCCGAGCAGAGCAACTACGTGGACCTGCTGGGCGGCGGCGACCTGCGCATGGCCATGAACGCCGACGGGCTGACGCTGCGCGGACGCTACACCGTGGAGAGCGGAACCATGAAGTACTCGCTGCCGGTGATACCGCTGAAGACGTTCAGCATACGACAAGGCAGCTACGTAGAGTTCAACGGACAGCCCGACAACCCCACGCTCAACATCACGGCCACGGAACGACAGCGCGCACAGGTGGCCAGCGGGGCAGAGGGGGCACCGGACCGAAACGTCAACTTCGAGTGCGGAGTTGTCATCAGCCGCACGCTGGCCGACATGGGGCTGCAGTTCACCATCGACGCTCCCGAGGACTACCAGATACAGAACGAGCTGCAGAGCATGGGCACAGAGCAGCGCGGAAAGCTGGCCGTGACCATGCTCACCACAGGTATGTACCTGGCCGACGGCAACACCAGCAGCTTCTCGATGAACAACGCGCTGAGCTCATTCCTGCAGAACGAGATCAACAACATCACGGCAGGGGCACTGAAGACCGTTGACCTGCAGCTGGGACTGGACAACAGCACCGACGCCACCGGACAGACGCGAACCGACTACTCCTTCCGCTTTGCCAAGCGTTTCTGGAACAACCGGCTCAGCGTGCAGCTCGGAGGAAAGGTGTCAACGGGCGCTGAGGTGGAGGGACAGCAGCAGTCGTTCTTCGACAACGTCACCATGGAGTACCGCCTCACGCCCACCGGCAACCAGTATGTGAAGCTCTTCTACAAGCAGAACGTCTACGACTGGCTGGAAGGCTACACCGGCGAGTACGGAGCAGGATATATATGGAAGAAGAAACTGGGAGGGCCCAAACAGCCGCTCACCCCAACACCTCCCCAAGGCAGGGGCTCAGATAGTTCAGCCACATCTGCCTCATCTACCACATCTACCACATCTAATAATATAATAGGAACCGACACCTTAGGAAATGTCAGCACCAGCCACATAGCCAATGACTCCACACAGCATCATCAATAGGATAAAAGCAGCGATAGCGAAGACAGCAAGACTATCCCAACTCCCCTTCAGCACGGGAGGGGTTGGGGGCGGGTTGCTGGCCCTCCTGCTTTCTGCCTGCTCCACCACGAGCCACATCCCCGAGGACGACCAGCTCTTCGTGGGACTGAAGAAGATTGACTATGTAGACTATCAGCCCAGCGACCATGCCGCCCAGGTGCGCGAAGAGGTGGAGGCCGCCCTGGCCACCGCCCCCAACGGTGCCCTCTTCGGCTCCAGCTACTACCGCTCGCCCTTCCCCTACGGGCTGTGGATATGGAACGCCACACAGGGCTCGCACGGCGTGCTGAAGAAGTGGCTGAACCGCACCCTGGGCAAGTCCCCCGTGCTGATGAGCCAGGTGAACCCCGCCCTGCGCACGCAGGTGGCGCGCCAGGTGCTGCGCACCCACGGCTACATGCACGCCGACGTCAGCTTCCGCGAGGTGGGAACCCGCAACCCACGCAAGGCGAAGATTGCCTACACCGTGCGCATGGACACCCTCTTCCGCGTTGACACCATGAACTACGTGGGCTTCACTCCCGCCATGCAGCAGCTCATCGACTCCACGCTGAGCGAGGCACTCGTCAAGCCCGGCACACCCTTCAGCGCCCCCACCCTCGACGCCGAGCGCACCCGCCTGAGCCAGCTGCTGCGTAACAACGGATACTTCTACTACCAGCCCACCTATGCCACCTTCCTGGCCGACACCTTCCAGCGGCCCGCACGGGCACAGCTGCGACTGCAGATGGCCGACTCGCTGCCGCCCCAGGCCCTGCGGCCATGGACCATGGGCACCACCACCGTGCAGCTGCGGCGCAGCCGGGCCGAGCGCCCCGACACCGTCAGCCAGCGCCGATACCTCAGGCTCGCCTTCAGCGGCAAGCGCGAGCCCATGCGCCCGGGCGTGGTGCTGCGAGGGCTGAAGCTCAGGCCGCGACAGCTCTTCAGCTACGACAACTACCTGGAGTCCATGCAGAAGGTGAACGCCACCGGCGTCTTCAGCAGCGTCGACTTCCAGTTCACGCCGTCGGCCCAGGGCGACTCGCTCAACCTGCTCCTCGACTGCATCTTCGACAAGCCCTACGACGTGTATGTAGAGACCAACTTCGTGAACCGCACCATCGGCCGCCTGGGCCCCGAGCTGAAGGTGGGCGTGACGCGCCGCAACCCCTTCCGCGGCGGCGAGAAGCTCGACATCAACCTGCACGGCGCCTACGAGTGGCAGACGTCAGCCAAAGGCTCCGACCTCGATTCCTACCAGTACGGTGTCGACGCCTCCATTGAGTTCCCCAACCTGCTGCTGCCACGCTTCCGCCGCCAGCAGCAGCAACAGCCCAGAACGACGTCGGCAACGGCACGGCGCCGCCGCTTCCGCCGCTACAGGATGCTGCCCTCGTCGACGGTGGCCAAAATGTCGAGCGACGTGGTGCGGCGCCCCAGCTACTACAAGATGCACATCGTCAGCGGGGA
>OCTX012263712.1_pt1 | contig 21713 bp, 20 predicted proteins | sample 1539691 | NCBI WGS metagenome assembly OCTX01 (sample SAMN02144231, study PRJEB22623) | gut metagenome | biome: sheep rumen | host: Ovis aries | place: New Zealand
GACAAGCAATGGACGGTAATCGTGGGCTGGGGCAAAAAGAAGTACTCGATGAAGAATCCGCACCACCAGAATTACGGGCATATCATGGCCTTACGTGAAAAGTTCCCGGCACTCAAGGACAAGTTCATCGACCTCGTGATATTCGGGAACAACGCGAAACTCGGCGACAGAATCCCCGAAGGCACAATCTGCGACAGGGATTTCAAGAAGTTCTACAGGAACCTGCCGACACGAATGAACGCCCAAGAAATTGAAAATGCGGCCCAAAGCATCGCCTCCCTTAACAGCGACAGGGCAAGGCTCAAGGCGATGCACAAGCAAAAAATACGAGGAATGAGGAAAGGCTTATGACTCAAAAACTCTGGAACAAATGCAAAAAGTGCGGCTGCGACAAGCCCGAAGACACCGAAAAACTTTGCGAGCAGTGCAAGGCAAAGCGGCGGCAATTCTGGAGCGACCTCAAGAAAGTTGGCGGCATAGCCGCTGGCGCGTTGCTGGTGGTTTTTGCCGGCGGGAAACTGAGGAAGAAATAATTTAAAACTGATTACTAGTGAGATGGTATCCGCAGCCATTGGGACATGGATAAACACGCAGCGGAATACCTATTTCTTTAGAACGATGCTCTGCAACAATAAGAGCCTCGCCTTCCGTTGAATAGAGCATCTTCCTTTTGCCATCTTTTCCGCAACAAGTGCATTCTTCATTTGCAGGAATCGAACCATCCGCATCCTTTGCCAACTTCGTTATTTTTCGCTTCAATTCCTTTGATTTAGATGCTTTAATCTTTTGGGACTTTTGTTCCGAAACCCACCGATTCACTTTCTTTGAAACATACTCGGCATCGGCACGCTTTTGGCGCTCTTCTGCAATAAATGCCTTGATCTTATTTGGAGCCTGATCATAGAACTCTTCAAAAACTTTTCGCTGCTGTTTTAATTGCTTGTAGTAAGACGACCTTTTAAATTCACTGATATTACTTACTTCTACAAGTAACTTGCTTTTATCGTCAATCCATTTTTGAAGGGCATCCTTCGTTTTGCTCGCATCAATATAATCTGACAGAGCCCAAGAAACACGCTGCAACAAATCGTTACATAAATGATTGCGTTCAGCAGCAATGGCCTTGCGGCGTCCAAAGAATTTGCGAATGAAAGAGAACATAGATTACTTTTGGGGCAATGGAATCGCTATTTTATAAAGCCCTTCAAAAGCCTTTATTTCGTCGCATTGGCTAACGATAGACGCATTTTTATCAAATTCATATTTGCAAGAACAGGCTTTTTCAGCGACAACATTCGGCAGCTCCCCATTGTCATTTTCTTCTACTTGTACAACAGGGTAAACAATCACACAATCCGGCAAAAATTTGCCTTTCTTGTCAGCTATATTCGCGTTCCATTTTAAAACTTTAAGAATTTTCTTATCCCTTGCATAGCCGCTAATTTCTCTCACATCTTCGGTTATGCCAATATCGCCTTTTTTATAGCGTGGCTTATACTTTGCGTCAAGAATAATTTGTTCCTTGACATCTATATAATCCACCTGCGTCTTGTGTGATCCCTTCACCTGGAACTGAATCTGGTCACCATACGCCTTGCGGAGCAGACTCAGCACATACATTTCATAAAGGCGGGGCATGTCTATGCAGAACGGCCGCACTTCCTGTGCAGTTTCCGATGCGTTGTCAATGGAATAATCGAAATGCCGGAGAATCAGTTTCGCGACCTTGATAGCGGATTCATAATGGCGGAATATCTTGCCGGCATTGACCTTTGCAACTTGAACAATCGTTACGTCTTCAGAAACATTCTCGAAAGCGGAACCAATCATTGACAACTGTGGAGTCAATTCTTGTAGATGACTTTTGAAACTCGGCAATTGATTTATGAAACGAACAGAGAAAGACAATGCCTTTTTGAGGATCCTGTTCTCCGGAATATCCTCCGTGAATTCCTGAAACCGGCAAAAAACACGGTCCTCGCGCTTCGCGAAAACATTTTTCGTCAAATGCCTTTGCAACAGGATTCGCCCACGGACTTTGGACTGCAAGTTTTCTTCCCTTACGACATAGCCCTTCTTGAGTCCCCTTGAAACAAGGTGCCTGAGCAGGGAGATGTAATGCAGAATAAGAAGCGGCGTGATTACATTATCCAAGGCATTCGTCTTAATTGCAGGCTTTTCAAAATCAATGTAGTAGTAATTGGAGAAATATGCAGCCTCGTTTTCGGAATTCAGTTCCAGCGCCGTCATGAATAACTTGATATAATCAACTTCCACTTTGGGCTTTACGACAAAGGCACACTTGTCTTTTATGAACCAAGAGGCACCAATATAATAATGGGCTTTTAGGTTTTCTCCGTCTTTGACAATACCGAGGTATTTGACATCTTTAATAGATTTGATATTTGGAATACTTGACGGAATATTAGAAAAGCCACCCGATGACATCATCGCATCGAATTCAGCCTTTTCCGCACATTCGCAAAGGCCATCATGCTCTGTAAATGGAAATACTGACATTATGAATTAGGCGAATCAGATTCTTTCTTTTGCCATGTTTCTACAAATTTGGCATAGTCCTTCTTTACATCCGCAATTTCATTACCAGAATCATTCTTCAATGGGGACATGCTGATGATTCCGTCTTTATGATACTCCATCAGAAGTGGCAGGATTTCATATCGCCATTTCATTTTCAATGAATCTTCGTTAGTAGTCATAAAGTAACTATGGCCAACCATCAAGTCTTCGATGTCCATATCGTACTTGGATTTATTTAGGAAGTTTTTCACAGCATTGAACAGATTCCGAGCATTTCCTTCGGAAACCTTATTTTCATCCGCTTCCAGAGTCACAAAAGCAAATCGACGACGCACGGCATAGTCAATAGAGCCAACACTACGGTCAGTTGTATTCATTGTGCCGATGATGTAGAGATTAGACGGAACAGAGAAAGACTCCTTAGAATACGGCAGAGTGACTGAAAGAGGATGGTCACCACCAACACGTTTATCGGCTTCCAACAAGGAAATCAATTCACCAAATATCTTGGAAACATTACCTCGGTTGATTTCGTCAATGATGAGAACGTAGTTCTTTAATTCGACTTTTTGAGCATCAGAAGATATTTTATGTTCTTCCTCAAAGGCCTTCATTTGCTTGAGTAATTCAAAATAATAGGGAGCGTTTCCATGGTACGTCGAATTGCTGTCGTATTTTGGTTTAATATCTTCGTAAGACTTGATTTCTCCATTTTTAAATTTGGGGTAATCTCTCAATATCATTTCTAGTGTAAGAGTTTGATTTGGACTCGTATCGGTTCTTGAAATTGATATTGACTTTGCGGATCCATCTGCTCTACGGAAAACTTTATGGATTTTCAACTTACTTGATGGAATCAAATCTATGCAATCTTTTTCTTTTAATTCCGCCTCTATTTGAGAGCAAAAACGTTCAAATACAGTTTTTGTATCTATATCTAACTTGACTTCATCTTCAGATTTCAGGCTGTCCTCATAATTATTGAAGGCTAATTCTCTAATTTTTTTGAAAATACCATCTTCAATATCATAAATTACTCCCTTATCCTCTTTTTGAGGCTTAAATCCTTCTACAAAATCTTCGTAATCCATTGACTGATGGAACGTAACAAAGCCGATTTGACCATCACCAGCAATATTGCCATCCTCATCAAACTTGATGAGTTGCTTTTCGTATTCATCCATCACTTTTTTATGGAAAGACTTGTCGTCTTCATCTGCACCACGAGCTGGCAATTTGCCAATCATTGTCAAAGCCAATGCAGCCGTGTTATATGTCTTGCCTGTGCCAGGTGCACCCTGGAGGATGATGTTTTTCTTGTTTTCGAGCAACATTTGCATTTTTTCATTTTCCTTATCAATCATAATCATTTGTCCTCCAAAGAATTCTATTATGTTGCTTGCCGCAGATGCTTTTAACTCCCGAATGGTTAAATAAATATTGCCATCCTTATAATAATCTTTTGATTGAACATTAAAGGATTTTTTTCTAAAACCAAACCATTCCTCAATATCTACTCTTTGAGCCCAGGTATGTCCAGAAAAATCCTCATAAAAGCAGTCCGCATCATCAAAAAGGACTAAACCATCAAAAGAAGTCGTAGAATTTTCATTTCCAGATGACCTATTTTTTATCACATCCTTATAGGATTTGTGGACTATATTATCAGAAGTCTTTTGGGGACTTGCCGCTCGACCATACGCAAAAACATTATCCCCCGAACGAAAGAACACTATATCATCTTTTTTTATTGCGCCAATATTTTCCCAATTAGGCGTAACTTGTCTAGACCCTCTTTGACCTTCCACTTCATACTCTTGCTGCATCTTGCAGGAGCAATTTGATTTTGCCCATTCAATAAATTCTTTTCTCTCCTCATCGGAGCATTCTGCATAAGTGTGGTTAAAGCACCAAAATCTAGTTTCAGGAGTCACTTCAACAACATCATCTTCTTTCGCGTTATAATCGACCATAAAAGCATCGTACACACGAAGTAAATCCAATTCAGATTCATAATCAAATTCTTTGTCTATATTTGCAGGATCCTTAACAAGATTTAACACCTTGTCCTTTTTAGGTCTATTTCCTCCAATGAACTTCAAATTATTTCGATAATCTGCAAAATAACTATCATCACTATTGAGAGGTCTTTTGATTTTTAAGTCTTCGGCACTAAAATAAAATTGCAAATCATAGGAGTCATCAACGCAGGATACGGCATCTTTTCGAATAACAACTTTTCTAAAAGTACTTGGATCAGAATATGTTGCTGGATTTATCAACATTTCTTCTGAAAAGCTTGAGTCGACATCAAGCTTAAAAAAAGCAACGCCCTTTGTTTGACGATGGCTTTTCACAGCCAACTCCATGCTCAATTTCAAGTACTTGATATGAGCAAGAAATGCGGTGCAATTTCCGACAGACGGCAAGACAACTTCAAACGGGCGTATCCCTTGCTCGTCGTCGTAGGGCAAAGCCTTCCATAGGTGGGTGACACCTTCGCAAAGCATATAGACGTAGTCTCCTTCAGAAAGACCGTTATATCCTGGCCAATTTTTCGGAGCCCTATAGTAATGCCCGTCAATCTGTTCTTTATTCTTTGGCGCAATTTTCCCAAAATAAACATTCATAGTCAAGACCTTCTGAACAAGCTTTTTTAACAAAAATACATAAACATCGCCTTATTAGGATGGCTTTTTTTGCGCAAAATTCCACAAAAAATCGGCAAAATCCGCTTTAAAAGTGATTTTTTCACTTTTGCATTTGCTTTTCGTTTGCAATTTTGTTAAATTAAACGATATAAAAGAGAAATTTTCACAACTAAACGCGGACGGAAGATATGCTGATACGTTTTAATGTCAAGAATTTCCTCTCTTTCGATTCAGAAGATCGTGCAACCCACGATACTTCTAGCCAGGAATTTTCGATGATTCCCGGAAAAGTCCGTAGCAAAGAAGACCATATCCTCAAGACCGGCAAACAAAACCTGCTCAAGTTTGCCGCCATTTACGGTGCTAACGCGGCAGGAAAGTCCAACCTGATTAAGGCGATGGCGTTCTTCAAAAATTGCACCTTAAGCGGAACCGCCCTACCCCAAGACGCCAACCTGTATTGCAAGACCGATCCGAACAACAAAGACAAAACCAGTTATTTTGAAGCAGAATTCATCGTCAATGATGAAGTGTTTGCGTATGGTTTCGAAATTATTTTAAGTACCGGATTATTTGTTTCCGAATGGCTCTGCAAGCTCACCCCCTCTAAAGAAGAATATCTTTTCAAGAAAGAGGACTCCCAGCATGGCTACGAATTCGGCGGGCCGCTCGCAAAAAACGAGATGCTCAAAGTTCTTGTTTCCAGTTTCTATGGAAGCAACGGACTCTTCTTGAATTTTATCAACCGCACCATGGCCGGTTTTTACAAGACTAACCCGCAAGCGGAAGTTTTACGGACTGCATTCAACTGGATAGCGAACAACCTGGATATCAACTACCCGGCCAACCCACTTTCGACCTCTTCATTCCTTGCAAACGAAGAGGCTCTTTGTCAAGCTTCGAAACTATTGAAGGCGTTCGGTACCGGAATCGAAGATGTCAAGTCTGTCCAGGTCCCTTTGGAAAAAGTCGCCCCGTTCTTTCCGCCACTCTGGCTTCAAAACGTAGCCAAGCAAATGGAAATGAGCAATACCCCCAAGAACGATATTTTCATCAGGGATAGAAACGAAATTTTCGTAGTGAAAATGGAACGCGGGAAAAAAGACAAGGCGTATTCCATCCAGTTCAAGCATAACTTCCAGAATGCAACCTTGTTCAAGATGGCCGAAGAATCCGACGGTACCGCGCGTCTTTTCGACCTTCTCGAAATATTGCTTTCAAAATCCAGCAAAACCTATGTTATCGATGAACTGGACCGTTGCCTGCATCCATGCCTTTCGTATCAATTCGTGAAGGCGTTCTTTGATTATTCCAGGAACCGCAACGTCCAATTAATTGTAACCACCCATGAATCACGTCTGATGGACTTTGATTTGTTGCGTCGTGACGAAATTTGGTTTGTGGACAAGGACCAAAACGGCGCAAGCAACATCTACTCGCTGGAAGAATACAACGAACGCTTCGACAAGAAAATAGACAAGGCGTATCTCGAAGGCCGTTATGGCGGCGTGCCGCTGTTTACCTCGATTTTCCCGATTGAGGAGGCTTGATGAGAGAGTCCAGAACCTTCGGAAAAAGAAAAAGGGAAGAACTTCCTCAGCGGGAAGTCAACATCAAGTATATCCTTTTGACAGAAGGGACAGAGACGGAGCCTCAATATTTTGAAGCCGTAGAAGAAAACAAGAAGCAACTGGGCATTCCTCCCATTATCAAGATTCTCCCCCTGATGCGGAGTTATGGGGAAAATGGGTGGAGCAATCCGAAAAAGATTCTTGACAGGCTACTGTTGAACCTTGAGGAATCAACATCAAACAAAATCTCGTATAGCACCTTGCTAAACGCTATGATCGACTGCCTGTATTATAGCGAATACCTGAGCAAGCACAAGGAACTGATTCCCGAAATCAGCAACTTGCTAGATAGAATTTATCGCAATGTCCTAAAAGTTACTCCAGATGATTTTGTTGAAGACAAAGAAGCGACCGTAACGAAGGTGACGGAATTTCTCGCCAAGGAAAAGCCGCGAATTTGCGAACTCATCATCAAGAATATCGGTGATGCCCTAAACGAGCAGTCCATCCCGTATGCTCCAGACATAGACAAGATTTGCTTGGTTGTCGATCGCGATCCCATGAGCTTTACCAGTTCTCAATTCGATTATGTAAAGAACACCTGCGCAACAAACAATGTTCAATTCTACATCAGCAATCCCGGATTTGAACTGTGGCTCTTGATGCACGGCAGCAATTTCGCTACGATGAAAGATGACCTAGCGGCAAAATTTTCAACTATGACCCCGCCGGAATTCTTGGACAACATCGAAAGTCTTTTGAAACAGGAATTCGATGGATACAACAAGTCTAAGCTGAAAACGCAACCGTTTATGCAGGCTATCGACACGGCTATCGCAAACGAAAAGATGTTCACAGAGAACATTGACGCGTTAAAGAATGATATGGGATCGAATATTGGGCTGTTAATTCAGGAGATGAGAAGGTAAAACATACAATGATTCTTGATAACGACCCTCTTGGCATACGCAGCGTTGATATCAAATACGAAGGTTCGACTAGAGCGACCCAGTATTGCATTGACGATTTCATGAAGCGTCTTTATGGCAGCCGAAATTCGTCTTTTTTAGACGGTAAAACAGGTTTAGACCTATTAATAAAGACGTAATACATGCGCCAAATGCTACAAATGAGAAAATAGTTATGTTTTTCTTTATCAAAAAGCTATATATTATATCCAGATAACCTACAATCAATTTTATGATTAGAATAAAAGACCACAATAATTATCTTTCAGGAGCTATTGGCGGATTTATCGTCGTTGCCATAATGATAATTTTATACTTTGGACTTGGTTCAAACTTTTTTAATTATCAACTTACTTTTCAACCTAAATATATATTCGCAGATAATACTGTATATATTGATGCAAATGGGGATTTTGCAAACACCCGAATGGATGAAAGTAAGTATTTAATCGATTCCTTACATAAATCGAATGTCATCCTTACCCCTAAAGAATACACATCAAATGTTGTTGACTACTACAATGTAGCGTTTCTTATAATGTCCGCTATGCTTGTAGCATTTACCCTATTGAGTTTTGCTCATTTTAAATCATCCATAAAAACTGCATTTCAAGATTTATTAGAATCTGAAGACTTTCAAAAAAATGTTGCCGATACACTATCAGGAAGAGCTATTGAATATTACGGGGAGCAATTTGACGATTTAGAAGAAAAAATAAAGAAATTGGATAAGAAACAAAAGGATTATACAAAAACAATCAATATGTTAAAACAACAAATCAGCGATTTAGAAAACGACGCCTCTGAAGTCGAACTTCCAAAGGAGACTCAACAATGGGAATCTTAGGAACACGAAAAAGAATTGACTCGTCAAAAAAGGCTATTTGTTACACAACTGAAGAAGTTTTAGAAGACGCACGAAAGAAAGGATTTATCAACAACGATTGTGTTGATATTGAACGTATCATTTTAGACAACGGTATTCTTATAAAAAGAACAAAACTTCCCCCCATGGTTTCGGGAAGTTTAAAAAAAGAAAACGGGCAATGGGTTATTGAAGTTAACGCACAACACAACATAAAAAGACAGCGATTTACTTTAGCCCATGAACTTGCTCACTACTTTTACCATACGAATTTTCAAGAATCATTCATTGATGACGAAATTTTTTATCGAAATGAAGAATCAAATTCTATGGAATTTGCAGCAAACCGTTTTGCATCCGATTTATTAATAGATCCCAAAACAATTAGAAAAGTCATACAAAATGGCATGACAAATATAAACGATCTTGCAGAACACTTCAATGTGTCATCTATAGCGCTAAAAATTCAACTTTCCAATCTCGGTTACAGGATGAAATAATGAACCCATATTATTTGCTTTTTAAAACCGGAGATGCAGAAATAAGAGCGCTGTCTCACTGCAATGTCTTAGAAAATATAATACCATTGGTAGAACTAACTAAAAGCCGCCGCTCTACAAAAGATAAACAAGGCAATATCGAAAAAAGATTAAAGTCTGTTGCAGAAATATTTAAAGGAATGCCTATAATTCTTGATATTACAACAGATGAGCATCAATCAAATGAGCAAACACAATCGCTTTATAATTATGAAGATGGCTATCTTAACTGGATTAACTTCGTTCAAGAGCTTAAATCAAAGGCGGAATTTAAACAACTAATTCCGTGTATTCTAGCCAATACATCAGATCCATATTTTGATGACAATTTTTCCGAACAAGTAAAATCTCTTAGTAATTTTTTTTCCACATTAGCCTATCGTTCTCCAATTAATGATGACGGATATTTAAGTGATTTACAAACCATATCAACATTATTAAATGATGATTACGCCATAAAAGTTATAATAGATTGTTTAGACATCAAACAAATTTCAAATTCCTCAAATGAATTGATAGCAGAAATAAATGAAAGAATAAAAAGCATAAAAGCGGTTTGCAGGAATTTAAATGTAGAAATCATCGTTGCGGGAACATCTTTTCCTAATTCTGTTTCAGACTATGTAAAGGATGATAATAGTGCAGACTTTCCAGTCGAAGAAATAGATCTTTTCAATTCAATTAATGCATCAGAGCAAGTTTTTTACGGAGATTACGGGTCTGTCAATCCCATTAGAAATGACGATGTCAAAATGACAAGAGGTTGGATTCCAAGAATCGACCTTACAACAAGCACGGATGATGGCAGATTGACCATTCACTTTGAGCGCGAACGCAGATTGGACTCCGAGACAAAGATAAAAAGAGATTATGCGGACGCATATACATCTGTTGCAAAAAAAATAATCCAACTACAGTCATTTCCCCAAAATTTACGCAAAAACTGGGGTATTGAACAAATAGAACTTTGTGCAAACGGGAAAGCTCCAGGAGCAAGTCCAAGTTTTTGGATATCAGTAAGAATGTCTATCTTTATTCATCAACAGGTTTTAAGGCTAATGGCTAAACAATCACCTTAGGTGCAATATTTAACAAAGCAACATCTTCAAAATGCGTAGGACAATTTTTTTCTTGACGAAACAATGCGTTACTGGCTTTTAATTTTTCTACAAGATGCATCCTAAAACTTTTTCTCAAATTATTTAGAGATTGACTTCTCAATTTTTTTCTTATTTCATTAGCAAAAGAATTTTGTTTTTCGCTAAAATATGAACATAAAAAATTTATAGGGATAGAAGCAAGTATCTCATCTTTTGATAGTTTTTTGTTCATCGCAGCTTTTTTCAAAACAGTAACTTTGCCATCTTTAACTAAAATAATCCCAATATTACGAGAAATCATTTTTTTCACATATGGCAAATGCTTTTCAACCGTTACAATATATACATAATCAAAAACCCGTTTATAATCATCCATTTGCTCTTGCAAACGACTGACATTATCCCCATTAGATTTTATTTCAAATGCGGTAACAAAACGACCAACAGAGACTATATCCGCAGCTCTTGTTTTTAGGCCATAAAAAACCTCATTTCCAAAGTAATGCGAAGGATTTCTTTTCAACAAAAAATCCAACAGCATTGCTTTTATACATAATGCTGAATTTTGGATATATTCTTTCTCCATATTGTCCACGGCTTCAATTCCTAATTATTCTTCCATTCTTTATATGCATCTATGGCAAATGCCAGGAACCGCATATTGGGATGATTTTTTTGTTTGAATAGATAATTACCGTAATCGTGATTTTCAACTTTTTGTTCTAAATCGGGAATTGATTTTAAATATTTGTCAAAACTCTTCTGATCTTCTTCTGTGTCAAAAACTAAAAATGGATTATACCTATTGCCGGCTCTTGAATATTTCAAGCCAGCACCACAAACCAGTTCATGGAATTTATAACGTACTGACCCTTTTATAAAATAATAGTAGAAGTAATGATGTTTTGCACTGAAACCAGCTATTTGAGGAATTGCGATATAAATTAGCATTTCATCAACGGTGCCGTACTGCATTTTGAACAATGTTGTTGAATGGTACTTAAATTCTGCTGTTCCAAAGAAAGCCCTTTCATTACAGAAAAAGTATGAATAGCATTCTTCACCTTCTTCTAATTCACCAAACAGTATTTGATACTCTGGTGATGGTTCATAATAAGCGTTCTCCTCATTACCAATGTCCATATGCCAATTTTCAGTATCCTCAAGAACTCTTTCAAATTTTTCTTTGGGAGGCAAATCAAGATTAAACCGTTGACGCCACATTCGTTCTATAATGGCAAAATCAGCCGACTTATCAACAGGGGTATTTGAGTCCAATATTCTTGTATATATGCGGAATGGTTCTACCTTTTGATATCGTTCCACAAGATAAAATGGTTTAAGAGGACTATCTTTTATAACAAGAACATCAATTTCTTTTTTTCTGATTTTTATTGTTCTTAATTCTATTTCTGGGCGAACATCGGCAAATTTCAATTCTCTTAAAATATTTATATAATCAGCCTGACATTTCCTTTCGCCAACAAGCCCCTTTATTTTGCAACCATCCTTAGAATCGGAAACGCCCATAATAATGTATTTATCACAATCCGTAATGGAATTTGCCATACATAAAACATCATGAACAAAATCAGCATTTTTATCCTTAGCGTATGCAATTTCCTTAAAATCCCAATAGGGGCCCTCTCTATGGGATTGAATTAGGTCAAGAATTTTTTCTTGTAATTCGCTCTTCTGCATAATTGTATTTTCAAAGCCGAAAAATTACAACCCAACAAATTGAAAAGTCATTCCATTACTTTCAGCTTTAGTGCAAATAATGCGAAAGCCATTGATTTCACCTAATTTACCTTCATATTCCCTTATTATATAAGGCTGATGAACCAAAGTTTCTTCAGTGCAGGGCACAAAAAATTCTCTGATTTTTGGATTACCTGTAGTTTCGTTAATTAATTGTTTAAAATAGGCGTTATTCACTTTCATGTATAAATTTTCAGGACTATAAAGTTTAAAATCCCCCTTAAAAATGGTTAAATCAAAAAATTGTTTGTTTGCCAAATCATTAAAAATTTTATTTAATTCAACAAATCCATCCGTTTTAACCATTGTAAGAAAAGCATCTGCAAGATCATTATAGAATGTTTCTTCAATTTTATATTTTATTTCTTCTAGCCAAAAGGAACTACTAAGAATAACAATATCATTCTCTACATATAGTGAAAAAATCGTTGTCTCGGTTTCCTTATAATAAGGAGATGAAACAAGAAATAACCATTTTTTAAAAACAGGAATATATCGGTAAGAAAAAAGCATATTTTCCCAATGCTGATCATTCCTGATTCCATTTGCATCTCTTTCTAAAAAAATGAGACTTCTTTTAACAATATCCTCCTCTTTTGTGGGAACAGATTTGTTTTCTTTTAATTTTTTCTTAAGCAAATTTTCAATCATGTTAATCTCCTAACTTATATTTAATGAAAACAGGAAAATGAAGTTTTCCTCGCCCCTTAGTGGAAGTAACATCATCTTTTTTATTAATATCATTGAAATTTTCACCGAATAGCTCCTCCATAATGCCGCACACTAGGACATTTTTTCTTTTTTGTGGTGATACAAAAAATTGATCTAGAATCTGCAGCCTTGAAAATTTTTTATTATCTCCAGGATAAGAACCCTTCGCTTCATCATCCATACCTATATATGAAATTTTCCAAAATGGATTTATAAGCCCTTTATCTCTTTCTTGAGTAAAATCATTTACACTTCTCTTAGCAAACCAGGCTGAGGGCATAAAAACCACCTTTTCAAATGGATTTGCATTCATATCGCCCCCCACCAATTCAAATTGAATATTTTCACAAATCTCTCTTGCAATACGCGAATAATTAATTAAGACATCATCATCCGTTCTCCATGATGAAGGCATGTGAACATTTACAAAATTTCCTTCAGATGTTTTTAAAATTTGGTAGCGATCATAAGAATCACATACTAAAGACATTTGATTTAAATCTTTTGATGCGAATATACGTAAATCGGACATTATATTTTGTCCTGGAGGTTCTATCACATTATGATTTTTCTGATCAATTTTAAAATTAGATTTTACCTCCTGCAAAAAAAGGATTGTATTAGACTGCAAAGTTAAAAAATCTAGGATTATTTTGAATAAATAATCAGACTCCGTAATATTATATGAAATAAAAGTAAGTTCTTTCATAAAAAATGATGAATTCTTTTTACATTTTTACCAAATATATTCCTTATTTAGCAAATACTAGTAAACTAGCGGAATGTTCGATTTTTCAACATTTGCGTTTACTTTGTTTTGAGATAATAGCATTTCTGTAGATAATGCACCATAATCAAATACACTTTTAGGCAAGAAGACTTTCTTGAGTTCTGTCATGTTTTCGCTTAATTTAAACTTTATATATGGAACAAGCCCTTTATCAGATTCTTTAAATTCAATTTTATCCTTTTGATATACTACGATTCTCCATTCTTTTTCTTCATCCCAACATTTTTCCTTTACAAATAAAGCACTGATGAATATATCTTTTTTTAACTCAAATAACCCATCATTGCATAAACCAGAACCATCGTCGTTCGACTCTATCAAGTCACAATATTCTTTTATTTTTTTACTAATAGAATCTATTGTGCCGTATTCTATTTTTGCAAAATAGCAACCGTTCTCCTGATCTTTACATTTTTCTTTAAAACTCTCATAGTCAAAGCCCATGCATGCACTTTTCTCCTTTTTTCCATAGCCTCTCCATTGGCTTAATTTGTCTTTTTCTTCGCTAAAACATACTATATAAAAACATTCTAATTCATCCACTTTTTCTTTATTTTCTACAATATTTTTCATTGATTTTAGAAAATCTTTTGTTTCCTTTTTTTGATATGAGCCGCCATTTACAATTTCTTCTATTTTTTCAGATGTTTTTGAAAGACCATATCTAAATTCATTTTCGTCATTTAAATACCTGAAATGAGTTGCCCATAATTCTTTATTTGTGACAATCCCTTTCATTGCACCAATATCAGTGTATTGATAAATTATTCCTTTTTCCGGTTTTTCGGATTGATTTTCTTCAGCAAATTCTTTTATTTTAGACTTTGCAATTTCGTTGAAACATGTCATAATGATTCCTTTTTATTTAATAGTTACTTGACCGTTCATTAGGAGCGGGAGGAGTTTGTCACGAAGGGCGGTGAGTTTAGCAATTTCAACGGTATTGCTTTTAATCCTTTCGAATATAGATTTCACTTTTTTGCAGTAGAGATCTATAATTTCATTGGGAGCAATAGACAAGAAAGATTGTTCAATATCCAATGTGTTAATGGATTTGAAAACAGAGCCGGAGCCTTTCTTTTTAAGTTGTTCAATCAGCTGTTTTGTCAAATAGAATAGGTATTCGTATTTTTCCAAATCAAACGGCTTTAAAGCATAGCAAGACTGGTTCATTGCCATCGGCTTTCCGCAAACGATAAGTTTTCCTACAGAGCCTCTTGCCGTAATGAATATCGTTTTCGGTGGATATAGTGCCGACGCACAATTATTTAAACCATTTTCAGTGATGTGTTCCTCTGTAGACAACTGAAACACATCTCCACAATAATCTGTAGGTCCAAAAAATGGAATATCTCCGTTCCAAAATTCGGGCTTCGCTTTACTTGGAGTTCCACCAGGAAGGATTTCCATTAGTGGACAAATATTACTTACTTCCCAGCCGGCGGGGATTTCGCGTTTGAGGGTGGGGTTGTAGGTCATGGGGCCGTCGGTGGTTTTGTAGGGGCGGCCGTTTTTGTCGGGAAAGTCGTATTGGACGAACCAGTAGTCGTATAGGCGTTTTGCCATTGCTTCGAGTTTCTGGTTCATCTTTTTGTTCAGGGCGATTTTTCTATCAATAAAAGAAAAAAGATTCCCGATTTTTTCTTGTTCTTTAATTGTCGGCAGTAAAATTGGAATTGAATTTACGGTATCGTTAGAAAGCGTGTATCGTTGACCGCTTCCGCTTGCATTATTTTCAAAATACTTTTGGATATAAGACGAATGCATGAAGGCATTCAAATATTTACCATTTAATTTTCGTTCATCTGGTGTAATTAAAGCATTATGATATCCAAGAACAACACCATCAAAATCATCTGCTATATAAGTCGGAATGCCAATATCATCACGAGTTTCGCTATCTTTCGTAAACGCCACTTGACCTTTCTTTATGGAAAGAGCTTCTATTTCCTTATCACTCGCAGTGGCTTCCATAAACGAATCTCGCATATCTTGTGTAATCGCCCAATTATGGTAAACGTCAACAAAATTGCAAAGCCGAACACTTTTCTGTCCAGGTTTACTCTTTTTGTCAACACCGCTAATTTCAACTCGGGCGACATCACTCAATTTTACTTTTGTCAATTCCATAATAAATTCTTTCCTAGATCCTTCGACTCCGTTGCACTCCGCTCAGGATGACACCCCGAGTTACCTTCTGCCTGCCTTTTTCCACAGATATCTCGCCCTTGCGATTTCCATCTTGCTATAACCATATAATGAGATTGGTGCGTCGGTCACACCCATTGCATCTAACTCAGCTTGAGCGTCTTTCCGCTCCATTTCAGCCATTTCTTTTTTAGCCAATTCTTCTTTTTCCGCTTCGTATTTCCGTTGTTTCTTGAAAATGACAAAAGGAACTATAATTGCACCGATTGCAGCAACAGCCGCAATCAAAGAAATCAAGCCAGAATAGTTATTCAGAATTTCCATCTACATTTCCATGAACGCCGTTAGGCGTGAACAAATCCGTGTGGCATTATCGGGGCGTTGCGGGGTGCCCCCGCAGTGGGGGTAGCGGAAGCCCAGCCCTTCGGCAGGCTCAGGGACCTTTGACGGGGCTGGAGCGAGGGGGAGACTTCCCCCTTTGTATATCCTTTCAATTTCATTCCCATCTTTACTAAACCTTTCCTAGATCCTTCGACTTCCCCTATCGCGCTTCGCGCTCCAGGGTCCGCTCAGGATGACACCATCGTTAAGGAGATTCCCGGTCAAGCCGGGAATGACAATGATGCTAGTTGTTTCTGGATTTCCTTCTCGAGTTTGTGGCTTTCGGCGAACATGGCGGCGAGTTCTTCGGTGTCGGCTTTCATCTGGGCGTTGAATTCGTCGGCGGTGATATCGACGTAGTCTATCTTGATGTCGAAATACTGGCCGGCGCTCAGGCTGTAGCCTTTTTCCTTGACTTCGCTGTAGGTCACGACCACGCTGAAGTCTTCGACGGCTTTGGCCTTGCGGAAGGTGGTCACGATTTTCTCGATTTCGTCGTCTTCGAGGCGGACTTTCTTGAGGCCGTTCGCGTCCTTGTATTCCTTGCCGAGTTTGCTTGCGTCAACGAGGGTGACTTTGTCTTTGTCGGTCTTTTTGCGGGTCTTGTCGAAGAAGAGCACGCTCACGTTGGTGCCGGTGTTCGCGAATACGTTGCTCGGCATGCTGACCACGCCATAGACGATGTGTTCGTCAACGATGCGTTCGAGGATTTTGTGCTCGATGCCGGATTTCGCGGTGATGAACCCGGTGGGGATGACGATGGCGCCCTTGCCGCCTGCCTTGATGCTGTTTACCACGTGCTGGATAAAGCAGGTGTAGATGGCCATGCTTTCCTTTTTCTTGTTCGGGACTTTGGGTACGCCTGCCCAAAAACGGGCATTCCATTTCTTCTCGATGTCGTCGCGGGTGTCGCTGAAGTCCATCTTGAAGGGCGGATTGCTTACAACATAATCAAACTGCTTGAGGCTCTTGCCGTCGTCGCTCTTGTGGTAGGGTTCCAGGAGGGTGTCGCCCTGCACGGCGTGATCGAGGCTAGATACGAGTCCGTTCAACAGCAGGTTCAGCTTGAGCATTTTGTTACTGCGCTGCGAGATGTCCTGCGCAAAGATGGTGCAGCGGTCTTCGCCTATCTGGTGGCTGAGCGCCATGAGCAAGGTGCCGGTGCCTGCGCTGGGGTCGTAGCATTCTACGTTGTGCAGGTCGGCGTTGTCGCCCACCAACAGGCGCGCCATAATTTTCGCGATGGCCTTGGGGGTGTAATATTCGGCGTACTTGCCGCCGCCTGCGGTGTTGTAGTCCTTGAGCAGGTATTCAAAAATATCCGAGAAAAAGTCGTAGTGCTCGGCGAAGGCGTCTTCGAAGCTGAAGTTCACCAGCTTATCGACAAGGGCGCGGGCAAAGTTTGCACGCTGGGCGTCGTCGGTCACGAAGATGGTGAGCTTTTCGAAGATGGGAATTTTCGTTTCTTGCGCGGTCTTGGTGTAGAATACGTCCAGGTTGTCCTTCGCGATGGCAACCATGGTTTCGTCAAAAATCACGTCGAAATCGCCCTTGGCCTGCTTGTTCCAGAGGTTTGCAATCAGGTAGTCGGGCTTGAACACCGGGACTTCGGGCGGCAAGAAGAGGCTCACCTTTTCGCGGTCGGCCTTGGTGAGTTTCGCGTATTCCTCTTCCCACTTTTCGGACTTCTTGAGAGCCTTCAAACAAGGGTCGCCCACTTTCTTGAGTTCGTAGCCGAATTTGTCGGCCATAAACTTGTACAGAAACACCTGGGTGATAATCTTGTATTCGTTGCCGTCATTGCCCATGCCGTATGTTTGGCAAGTGGCCTTGAGAGAGTCGATAAGGGCAATGGTCTTGTCTTTGATGTTCATTTTCAATTCCTAAAATCTAGTATAGATATCATTCCGAGGAGTTATGGTGAACTTTTTGGGGAACTTTCGGGGAACTTTTGGGGAACTTCAATTTCCATAATAGGCGTTATACTGGTTTATGTACTGCTTGGCAATGCGCTGCTGGATAAACAGGTAATCAGGCATTTCGGGCTTGATTTGCGGGAAGTGCGCAAGTCCGTCTGCAATTTCTTTCATCACAGTCTTGCCGAAGTAGGCGTCCTGTTTGAGGATGTCGTTGCGATCGAAAACCTTCGCGTCAATCGTTCCCTTAATAGTCAAGAGAGCCTGCACGATTTCTTCGTCGAACTTCGAGATAATTGGCGCTTGGTGCTTGGGTTCGCGGGCTTTGTTCTCTTCGCGAATGCGCTTGTGGACGTAGGCGAATTTCGTGTCGCCGTTGTACTTGCGCAAAAGGGCTTCGTTTGCCTTGCGGAGTTCTTCAAGGCGTTTCAGGATGTCGTTCATCGCCTGGTTCTGCTCGTTATAAACGGCAAGATTTTCCGGAGTAAAGCCATGCTTATCAAAGATGCGCTTGAACTCCTGTTCCAATTCAACAAACACGGGGTCTTCGTGATCGAAGTTGTCCAGGAACCCGCGGAGGGCGCGCTTGTATTTTTCACGCAGTTCCGTGCCGTTGTCGATGATTTTCAGTTCTTCAGTGCCAATGCAGCTAAAGTTGAACTCGATGTTCATCATGGCTTCGTTCACGGCAAACTGCGTCGCCTCGCTGCTCACCCACGCCTCTTTCTGGTTAATCATCGCAATGCGGTGGTTCACTTCCGAAAGCATGAGCGGCAACTTTTCGATGTTCAGCTTTTCAAAGTCCTTTTTAAGGGTCTCGTCACCGAAAGTACGCACAAGGTTCATCGCGTCCTTGGCGAGTTCCAGCGCCTTGCGGAGTTCAATCAGAACCTTCTTGTCTTCAAGGCTAGAAATTTCTGTAGAGAAAACTTCCGCGTTGTCGGTGGTATAACTGAACAAAGCCTGACGTGCCACCTTCATGCGATTGATAAGGGCTTCCTTGTCTTCCATGACTTGATTGTACATGTCGGGCAAGTTATCGTCCGGGTCAGTATCGGCATCATTATAGCGGTTCAGTTCCTGCAAATACGCGGCATTGGTCTCGTCGAAATTCTTCTTGATGTCGGCAAAGTCAATCAAGAATCCGCGTTTCATGTTCTTGTACGGGCGATTCACACGAGTAATTGCCTGCAACAAATTATGATCTTCGATTTTTCGACCGAAATACAATCGCTTAAGACGCGGTGCATCAAAGCCCGTCAGCAACATGTTGTAAACAATCAGAATATCAATCGTGTAGTTCTTCTTGAAATCGTTGATAATCTGCTTGCGGGTTTCTTTGTCGTCGCTATCGAAGAGAATCAGGCCCGCTTTCAAGTTGATTTTCTGGATGCGGTTTTCATTGAGTTCGTCCTGAATCTCGTTGAAGAACTTGTACAAGTTTCGTGCCTGTTCCGAAGATTCAGCAATAATCATGCCGCCAAGGTCGTTGTCGCCCTGCATGGCACGGAACTTCACCAAATCGTTGATGATGTAGCGGAGCAACGCCTTAACGTATGTGGGGTGCCGAATAATCATGTCCTTCGAGACAGAACCCTTCTCCACCAGTTTCTGTACGCTTTCGTAAGCATCGTTCAGTTTTTTGCGGTAACTTGTTTCGATATCTTCGCGGATAATCTTTAACGTATAGCCGTCTTGAATGGAACGGTCGTAATAATACGTGTGGAAGTAATCGCCAAAGACCTTGCAACTCGCCTTTTCACTCCCGATGAGCGGTGTGCCGGTAAGCGCAATCTTGATGGAGTTCTTGTCGGCATTGAAGAGGTTCGAAAGGAAACATCCGCCCGGTTTGTAGCCGCGATGTGCTTCGTCCATAATGAACACGCGTTGCAAATTCGTGGCGTAATTCGGAATTTCCACTTTCTCGGTATCGTTTTCAAATTTCTGGATGTTCACCACGGTAATTTCATCGACACCGGCGTTGCCCTGCAAAGCCTGCTGCGTGCGGAACTGCTCCATGAGTTCCGTGCGGGAATTCGCCGTAGTCACCTTGAGGCCGCGATTGCTCAATTCTTCGGTCGCCTGCTCTAGCAAATCCAGACGGTCCACAATAAAGTAGAATTTCGCGACTTTGTTCTGCTTGGCGTAATAGTCCTTGAGGACTTTGCTCAAGTGGAAAGAAAGCGCCGTCTTGCCCGAACCCTGCGTATGCCATACAATGCCGGACGTTGCACCCGCTGCCAGTTTTTCACGGATAATCATGGCCGCAAAAAATTGCTGGTAACGCATGATGTGCTTTTCGTGGCGGCTCTCGATTTGGCCATCCTTCTCCTTTTCAACATGCAAGTAAGCGATGCCGTACTTGAGCAAAAAGAGCAAACGCTCCGGGCTCACCATAGAAGTAAGCACGCGGTTCGTGGGCGTATTGATGTCTAAATTCGTCTTGTATTCCGGGTTCTCTTTCAAGACCGGAACATTGAAATCCATCAGGACTCTCTTTTCAAGATCCGCAGGAATCGGCAAATAAGGATAATTGGCGTGGAACGGCGCGATTGCCGCACGCTTGGGATTCTCTTCCCTGAAGCAGTTGAAACGCGCTTCGTTTTTCGCAGCCGTGCAATAGAACACTCCCTCAATCGGGACAACGCCACCCTTGGCATCGTACTCCATGTTGTTTGAGAAAATCATCAGCTGCGTGATGTTGATAAAGCGGCGGAACTTTTTCTTCGGAAAGCGCTCATCGTTCATCCGCTTACTTTCGGCCACCATACCGCCCACATTGTTCGGCTTCTTGACCTCGATAAACACAAGCGGGAGCCCGTTAATGAACAGCGTAATGTCCGGGCGGAAATTTTCGTCACCATTGCGGCAAGTGAATTCCGCCGTGCAATGGTAAGTGTTGTTTTCCGGGCGTTCAAAATCCACCAAGCGAAGCGGAGAATAGCTGGTCAAGCGCTTGTAGAACTGCTGGCCCAAATCGTCGTCATCCAATTCCTTCTGAATGTCCGAAAGAATGCTTTGCGCAGAGACAGTCGCAGTCGGATTCAACTTCTTGAACTGCTCCGCGAAAATGTCCACAAGAATATTTGTTTCCGGGTCATAAGGAATTGACGATGTTTTACTAGATGCGTCGGACTCCGAAATTTTGCCCAAATACGTATAGCCGATGCGAGCCAAATGCTGAATCGCAGTCAGTTGAACGCGCGTCGCTTCCGTAAAAAGACCTGGCATAAAAACAATATCGCTTGTGTGTATAAACCGCTCTTCGAGAATATAAGTTTTTATGCTGTCAGTAAAGTGACACTGCGAAAAATTATTGGTTTTTGGAAGTCAAAAAAATTCCCCATTTTTCCTCTTGACAAATAGTGCACAAAAGTATAGTTTTATACAGTCTTTGATAAAACATCTGCGTTTAAAAAGCTTGTACGCAGAAAGGAGCATAAAATGTACAGCACCGCCAATGGCACCGTCACCGATGCCGAAGCCGCCGAAATCGATTCCCTAAACCACGAGATCTGGAAAAACTTCTGGAGTATCCCCCGCGAAAAGCGTACCAAAGCAGATTGGGAAAAGCTGCTTGATATCCAAATATTGGTGAAAAAGGGGTGAAAATAGTGTTTTGTGCTCCGTTTTTATAAATCTATATATTGACATTTAAACAAATATATTGTATTTTAATCTATGAAGTTTAAAGAAATCTGCGATTACGCAAAGAAAAGAGGCTGGGAACTAGGGCGAATCAGCGGCGATCACCACATATTCGTGAAGCAA
>OCTX012225530.1_pt1 | contig 21708 bp, 24 predicted proteins | sample 1539691 | NCBI WGS metagenome assembly OCTX01 (sample SAMN02144231, study PRJEB22623) | gut metagenome | biome: sheep rumen | host: Ovis aries | place: New Zealand
GTATCAGCAACTCTGCGGTATCCCTGCTGCTATATAATAACTCTTCCGCAGTATCAATCCGTTCCCTATCCCTCCGCACACTGCAGCTCAACATGAGGCAAAGAGCCATTGCTCCTATCAATCCTATTAAGAACTTGCTTTTCATCATTACTAGTGTTGCGATAAATTATCGCTAATTTTAGTTAAAATACTTATATTTAATCAATTACAAGCGTTCCTTGATTTTTTGATTTGAAATGAAATATTTTTAATATTTTCTCTTTTGAGTGCTTTTAACTCGAAGAGTTGTACAAATTGGTAGTAAAAGCTATCTGTAAGCTTGCTTACATGTAGGTTTTAATGGCAATTTGTACAAGAGGCGTGCCTCTAAAAGCACACAAAAGTTATTTTTAATATTTTTTTTATAATTATCGCATCAGTACTATTTCATCTTCTTTCACGAAATTTTCTGCAAAGATACTGCTTTTTTACGAATTATGCAAAGCAAAATGCCTATATATAAACTTTTCTTATGCAAATACGTTGTATTTCAACGGTTTATGGATGGCAAATATAAATTAATTGTATCAAAGAAGCAAGCCCGTTTGTGCGGGCTTGCATGATCATCTTCACATTTACAAAACCGACTTTACTCATCTTTCCAATTATCCTCGGTCGGGAATTGTTTCTTTGCCAGATGCATCTCAACAAGGAAAGAGCATAACATTCCTAAGCCGACTCCGAAAGCGATGATGAGCCAAAAATAGATGTTTTTTGCACTAATATCCACAAGCCAGTTAATACCTGCTCCAAGGCCGATGCCGAGCATCATGCAAGCGAAGCGAAGGTTACCGACATCGATCGTGCCGGGCTTTGGTGCTTTCTTCGGCTCGTCAATAAGCAGTTTGGCGGTCTCCGGATCCGTCTTGTTCTCAATGATGAGCTGGCGGATTTCTTTTTGCTGCTGATCCTTTTTCATCTTTTTAAGGAATACCATCACAAATACGACGATTGGCAGTCCGAGCGATAAGATTACTGCAACTAATCCGATGAATTCTTTCATGTCAAAAACAGAGTCCATAATAGTATAAAAATTTAATGGTTTAACTTTCACTTATAAGATACGTAACTTTCGAACAGGTTACATGTCTAAGCGGAATTTCTTTAGATTTATTGCATAAAGTACGGCTATTGTGATAAGAGGCAACACAATACAGGCAATACGCAACTGCATTTGCATTGATGAAATGCTTATCACTTCGATGAGTACGAATATATATACCACGAGTGCCAACGGGACACCGAAACACAAGCCAAGCAGTTTTGCCCACTTGCACACGATTTTAAGGCGCAAGTCACGGCGAACGGAACGCATTACTGTTGCGTTAATTTGCTCTACCGATTGTTGCCGTTTGGCACTTTCGGCAAATAATGTGTCTAATTCTTTATCGGTCATAAATTTGTCGGTGTGCTCGTAAGCACTTTTTTTAATCGTTCGCGTATGCGGTACATGCGTACCCTGATATTGTTTTCCGTCTGCCCGACGCGTTGTGCAATAGTTTGCAAAGGCACTCCTTCGTAATAATGCCATTGGATGATTTGCCGGTCGGATTCGGGCAGTTGAGTGATTGCTTTCTCCAAGGATTGTAACTGTAACTCCCTCTGCTCGTCATATTCTTCATTCGGTGGATCGGTGTTTTCATCCAACGGCTCCATCTGCCGTCGTTTCTCTTTCTCCAACATTCGTAATGCAATATGATTAGCAATGATGGTTACCCATGCGCCGAAGTTTTCACCGCGCCAACTATCCAACTGGCGGTAAGCTTGAATGAAAGCCATCTGTGTCACTTCTTGGGCATTTTCATCGTCTTTCACAAGGCGCAAAGCCGCTCCATAGACCTGCGAAGAGTAACGCTTCATCAGCGTCTCAAACGCTTGTGCATTGCTATCATGCAACACCTCGCGTATCAGTTCTATGTCTGTCGGACGAAAAGCCATGTTTACCTATATGATACAGAAATTGCAAAAAGGTTACACCATCCTTTGCATTTTTCATAAAAATCATCCACAAGAGTCGAACTGACAGCCATAGCAGAAATGCGAATATGTGGTTTGATATTACTCATATTTGCTAATCTTTTGGCTGCAAAGGTACTGCTTTTTTGCGAATATCCTTATCAGTTTTGCTGACAAAATGGGAAAATTCGTCCCCAAGGCAGATACCAGATAGCAAACCAAGCGGCGATAACTGCCAAATAAAGAGCGATGACGGTCGGTGTGAAGGAGAGAGAACTTTGGGAGGAAAAGTTCCATAAGGTATGGAAACAGGCACAAGCGACAAGACTTTTCGTGTCTCGGGCAATACAGCCGATTCCCCATGTGCCGAGCAACAATATAGCCAAAAATATCAAACTTCCGAGATTAAAGCCGATAGTTATATGCCAGAAGAACCACATCAGTCCGATAACAAGCACACGCCAAATGGTCTTCATTTCTTTCAGTTCGCCTTGCAGATAGCCTCGCCAGCCAACTTCTTCGAGGAAGGAATAGAAGATAAAACCTAATAGCGTAAAACTCAATCCGCGGTCAAAAAAGAAACAAACAAAGAACGGTATTGCAACGGTCAAGACTGATTTCCAAATAGATGTGCCTGTGATAGTGCAATGGAATTCCCGTTTGAAAGTAAGAACAGCAACAAGTGCGCCCAAACATGGTCCGATACCCCTTGCCCAATTCCATAGCCAAACAACGATTGGACTAGCGTCAAGGTCCTCATATTTTAATGCTAATGCACGCGTTGCAACTGATATGACATAAAATGATGCTATAGCTATCCATTTTGTTCTTGTTTCGTTGGCTGCCATTTTTACCTCTTTTTTCAAAAAACGATGCAAAATTACAAAAAATTTCTGACATACGCAAATTTATATAAACCATCCGCATCTACATATAAACTTTTCTTTGCACATCTGCTTATATTTCAGCACTTTACACAACTCAAATATAAATCGTAAAATTTGGATATAAATGGGTTTTTGTAGTAATTTTGCAGCAAAATTTGAAACGTTTAACAACTCAAAAATTGAAGAAAATGAAACCAAAATTTATCATTATCGGATTGGTACTCGCAGCAGTACTTTCGATGAGCGGGTGTATGCCCGGAAGTGAGAAGTGGAACATCCGTATTGCGGCACATTGCTACATCAAAGGCGGTGGACTGCAAGAGGGTGAGAAACTGATTTTTGTCAATGGTATTCAGCGCAAGTGCTTGCGTGAATGGGACGGGCAAACGTGCAAGTATGTGGCGGTTAAGTACACTTTCCGCAAGGCAAACGGCAATCTGGATCAACGCATCCTTCATCTGCTGATGACCGAACATTGCGACAGCATCATTGATTGCAGTTACGACGGCAAGGCGGAATGGGTCAAATCCGATGATCTGCTTATGCTGAGAGACATCTTTCCGCATGGAGTCTTCGGCGGCGAACGATAATGTATCACCTTATAATATATAATAATATGCAAACAAAGTTTTTCGTATTGGCAGCGGCGATGGTTTACGCCGTGTCAATGGCAGCTAACAACAAGGTTACAGGTCCCCTGCAAGCAACGCGCAGTAGGGTTGTCATTAGCGGAGTTATCAAGGACGCAGCGGACAAGACTGCGCTCATTGGTGTCAATGTCAGTTTGAAACAAGGCGACCAACAAGTTTCCGGCACGGTCACAGATGCGCACGGAAAGTTCAGTTTGGCAGCCGAAACGGGCGAGTTCGTATTGGAGTGCTCGTACATCGGCTACGAGCCAATCGGCATGAATTTAACTGTAAGCGGTAACATCCACCTCGGCACGATTGAGATGAACGAGGCTTCGACGGAACTGGGCGAAGTGGTGGTGGAAGGTGACGCGGTTATTCAGAAAGTAGATCGCCAGATTCTTCTGCCGAACAAAGAGCAGTTGGGTGCTTCTTCGGACGGAATGTCCTTGCTCCAGAACTTACAGATTCCGCGTATTGTGGTGAACCCTGTGGAAAACTCGGTCAAGACCCTCGCGAACCAAGAAGTGCAGTTACGTATCAACGGCATCGAGGCAAGCAGTTCCGAGGTCATGGCGATTAACCCCAAAGATGTCATCCGTATCGAGTACCACGACCAGCCGGGCGTGCGCTATAACGGCGCGGCGGCGGTCATCAACTACATCGTCCGTCACCGCGACACGGGCGGCAATCTGATGCTCAACGCTTCCAATGGCGTGACCATGCCCGGTTGGGGCGAGTACCACCTGGCGGGCAAGGTGAACTTCGGCAAATCGTCGTTCAGCCTCATAACGCACTACTCGCCGCGTGACGTTTATTGGACGCGCACGAACGCCGAGACATACAACTTTAGCACGGGCACGATAGAGAACCGCGAAGTGGGCGAACCGACACGTTTCAAGATGAATCCGGTGAATATCGGTTTGACCTACAACTGGACGAACGGCGAGAAAAATAGGGTCAATATCACCTTGCGCGATTTCATGAACTTTACGCCGCACTCGAAGACTAACCGTGATTCGCGTCTCTACCAAGCCACGGATAGTTTTGCCATCCACGACCACGAAAGCAGCAAGTCCATTTCGCCGTCATTGGACATCTACTATGAGCACAACCTGCCGGACAACCACCACTTGTATTTCGACCTTGTGGGCACGTATATCAATAGCAGCAACGACCGCCGTTTTGAGCAAACACCACTGGGCGAAACGGTTGCCGACACAACCGATGTTTTGTCGCGCGTCCGCGGCAACAAATACTCGCTCATCGGCGAAGCTATCTACGAGAAAGACTGGGAGAACATCGGTTTGACGGTCGGCGTGCGCCACAACCAGCAATGGATGGAAAACAGATACGCTTCGGGAATAAATGAGAAAATGGTAAATGACCCATACGGCGAAGCAGATCGTTCGACCGCAGGGAGATTAGAAATGGTAAATGTCTCGATGACCACCGCCGAGACCTACGCTTTTGCGGAAGGACAATTCCGCCTGCGGAGGCTCTCCGCCGCTGTGGGAATCGGTGCTATGCACACGTATATCGAGCAAGGCGGTCAGAAATCGTCAAACTGGATTGCCCGTCCGCAACTGACGATGAGTTATGACTTCGGCAAGGGCGTGTTCTGGAAATACAAAGGTTATGTCTCCGGTTACCAACCGTCTCTATCGGCGATGTCGGACGTAGCGCAACAGATTGACAAGTACCAGATTCGTCAAGGCAATCCGAACCTCAAACCCGTTATGTTCGTCGCCAATGAGATGCAGCTTTCGTGGCAGTCCAAGCATGTCAATCTGAATATATGGGCGAACTACTCGTACGACCACAAACCGATTATGGAAGAAACGTACGAGCAACTGATAACGGGGTCCCAAAAGACAAACTTGTCGAGTGGGGTGTCTATTGACGGTCAATCATACGCCGTACGCACATACGCCAACCACCGTGGCTTCCATCGTCTGCAAGTGGCTCCGAGTGTGCAGGTGCGCTTACTGCAAAACAAACTGATCTTTACGGTTGCGCCGTTCGCTAATTATTACGTCTCGCTTGGCAATTCCTACACGCACAAGCATTTCAACCCGGGTGTCCGCGCCAGTTTCATGGGCATGTACAAGGGTTGGCAGTTTTTCGGCGAAGTAACCACGCGCAGCAATAACCTCTGGGGCGAGACGCTGGAGTACGGCGAGTTCTACCACCATATCGGTCTTGGTTACAATGCCGACTTACGGGGTTCCCAAAAAGATGGCTCGCATGGGGTGTCTGGATGGGGCTTCCGTGCGATGCTGATGAACCCCTTCTCGGTCAAGGGCTATAGCATTGAGACCAAAGACCTCTCTGCCCTTGCGCCGAACACACAGCACGCCGAAATGCGTGACTTCCGCCAGATGCTCATTCTCAATTTCCATTGCAACCTCGATTTCGGGTCGAGAGCCTCGACACGCGAAAATAAGCGTATCAACAACGAGGATAAAGAAAATGGTATCTTGAGTAGTACAAAATAAACATCCATCCGCCAATTTTGGCGGATATCTCGTCATCTGTTTCACTTTCAAGTATCCGCCACATCTTGGCGGATTTTTTTGCCTTTTTATTCAAAAAATGCCATTTTTTTTGCTTATATCAAATATTTTCACTACCTTTGCACCCGATTTCGTCGCTTTGCCGTCGAAATACACACGGATTACTTACGTACAATATACGTATGATACACGTAGGATATACGTAATATTATGCTTCCGATATGCTAACAAAACCACAGTATCCGCCATGCTTGGCGGATCCCAAACACCACAATCAATATGGCTAAAGTCATCCCATCCCTTGCCTTTGACAATTTCAGTGGCAAACTCGGTCGCAAAGACCGCATCATCTTGCGTACCCGTTACGGCAAAACGCACGCTTACACTATCGAGAACCCGTACACCGGACCCGCCACCGAAGCGCAGAACACCATGCGCTCCACCTTCGGCATGGCTGTCAAACAAGCCTCAGCCGTCCTCAAAGATCCTGAACAGAAAGCCGATTGGGAGCGTCGTTATGCTTCCTACCGCAAGCACTACCGCGCCTCTTCATCCTCCCATTACTACTCCACCCTCCGTGGCTTCATCATCGCTACCCTCAACGCCGAACTGAAAAGAGAATCATGAAAAAATGCAAATACATTTGCATATATGAAATTTTTTTTGTACCTTTGCGCCCTGAATTATAAAATGCGGAATTGTGTACATACTCCAGGATTCAATTAACAGGGAAATAAGGCTATGGCAGATATAGAGAAAGCAGCGCAAATAGGATTAGTGCCAATAGAACTCATCGATGACTTGCGGCAGATCATAGACTCTGCTCGTTCACACGTAGCAGCAACTGCCAATTATGAGTTAACAGCGATGTATTGGAATATCGGCAATCGTATTAATCACGATATGCTGAATAATGAGCGTGCAGAGTATGGAAAACAAATTGTCGCAACAGTGGCGCGACAATTGCAAGAGGAGTATGGAACAAAGGGATTTGATGAAAAAAGTATCCGCAGAATGATGCAATTTGCTCAGACTTTTCCTGATTTCCAAATTGTCGCAACACTGTCGCGAAAATTGTCATGGTCTCACTTTGTGATAGTTATGCCGCTAAAAGACGAACTCCAACGTGAGTTCTATCTGACTATGGCAGCTAACGAAAGATGGAGTGTACGAACCCTTCAAGCCAAGATTGATGGCATGCTCTTTGAACGAACCGCTATTGCAACGAAGCCGGAAGAACTGATCAAATCGGAATTGGCCAACTTGCGCGATAATAATGTTATGACGCCGGATATGGTCTTCAAGAGTCCGTATTTCCTGGAGTTCACAGGTCTCAAGGGCATGTACTCGGAGAAATCGTTGGAAGACAGTCTTGTGGCGCACTTGGAGCAGTTTATCATGGAGTTAGGTGTCGGCTTCTCCTTCGTGGAGCGTCAGAAACGAATGATTATCGACGGCGAGGATTACTATCTCGACCTGCTTTTCTATCACCGCAAACTCCATCGTTTGATTGCTATTGACCTCAAACTCGGCAGCTTCAAAGCGCAGTACAAAGGACAAATGGAGTTGTACCTGCGTTGGTTGGAGAAATACGAAATGCAACCGGGCGAAGAAACGCCGCTTGGATTGTTACTCTGTACGGAAGGAAGCGACGAGCAGATCAGTTTGTTGCAATTAGACAAATCCGGAATCCGTGTTGCGCAGTATCTCACCGAATTGCCCTCGAAGGAAGTTCTCCTTCGCCAATTGCAAAAATCTTTAGCGGTAGCGAAGGAGACGAATCAGTCACATCCGAGCGATTGAAAGACTATTTCGCAAGGTTGTAAGTTACCGAGCGATAAGCGACGCACAACCGAGATAAAACACCAATAAGAAAAACATCATTTTAGATATGACAAAAGAAGATTTTATAGAAAAATTGCGTAATAGTACGAGCTCTCCATTTTTATTTTTGGGAGCGGGTTTCTCACGTCACTATTTAGGGGCTCCTCAGTGGAAAGATTTGCTGAAAGAGCAGGTTCCGGCTGGAAAACATATCAATCAGTATACTAGTAGCGTGGATAATCCGCATGATTTGACACAAGTAGCATCTGCAATTGCCAAAGATATAAATAATGAGTTTTGGAAATTGTCTGAGACGCACCCTGAACGTATCAAATATCAAGAAAAAGCTGATAACCCGAGTTATGTACTAAAAGCAAAAATTAGTGATAAATTACTTGCATATCCATATAGTGAAACATTAGAGACATACAAAGATGAAATAACCCTACTGAAGCAGTTGAATATTGGAGGTATCATTACAACGAATTATGATTTATTAGCGGAAAAAATATTTGATAAATACAAAGTCTATATCGGCCAACATCAACTAATTACATCATCCTCCATGGGGATAGGTGAAATATACAAAATACATGGATGCGCTACTGATCCTAATAGTTTAGTGCTAACTAAAGAAGATTATGAGGCTTTTGACCGAGAAAATCCATATTTAGCAGCCAAACTTCTTACTATATTCATGGAGCATCCCATCATTTTTATTGGTTACTCTATTTCTGATCCTAATATTCAAAGGATATTAGACTCTATTGTCAGATGTTTGGATGATGCTTCGCTGGGGAAGGTGCAAAACAATCTTATTTTCGTGAATTGGGTGGAAGAAGACACAAATGAATTAAAGATTGATTCCACATCGCTTAAAATGCAGAATGACAAACTATTGCCGGCTATTAAAATAGATACTCATAGCTACAAACCTTTATATGAGTGTTTGTCTAATTATGAAGAACATATTCCAATCCATATATTGAGATTAGTTAAGGAGCATTTCTATAATATTATTTTATCTCAAAAACCAGACAAACAATTGTATGCGGTTACTACAGATTTGACGGAAGCTAATATGAAACACATGCAGTTTGTGTATGGAATAGGAGTGATTTCTAAATTTAAGACTCCTGTTGGCTATACTGGTTTAAAGCCTCTTGATATTTATAATGACATTTTGGATAATAATGGTGGCTTTGACGCTCAATCTATCCTGCATGAAACACTTCCGGATATAAGCAGAAGATATCCTTCTACTTCTTTACCAGTGTATAAATATTTACATGAGGTTGGTATAACGAATCAAGACGAGTTTGAACATAATTCTTTGGATATTCATGTAGAGATAAAATTACGTTCGCTCTCTGATTTTCAAGTCTATCCATCGTTCAAGGATGAGGAAAAAAGAAAAACTCTTGATGAGGTAATTGCTAATTATGGTAGTTTTGGATGGAAAACAGTAGCACTCATTCCATATTTGTCGATAACGGAGGATGAACTGCCCAAATTACGTGATTTTATACAAAATCATATTACTGATTTTATTGCCACTCCAAAACCAAGATATAATCATTATTCTACACACATGCGCAAGTTAATCTGCTACTATGATTGGCGAATGTATGGTTGGGAAGACATAACTAATGGATTATAGATTTAAAAGAATCTGAAGCTGATAATTTTCCTAGCATTTTAATTGGATGAAACAGATAGAAGCTAACATACGGGAAGAAATCAAGCAATGTCAATACAATGTATGCTGCATGACATTAGCTGTTAAGGAATATCGAAAACGAGACAATATTTATAATTGGGCAGTTGCTCTGTCGTCATTTGGAAGTGTTACAGCATGGATGATAAATGCCGAATCTGCCATGATCGATGCAATTGTAATAGCTATTTCACAACTTCTGTTTGCAGTTAAACCATTATTCGCATTTAGCAAACACGTGCATACACTCAATAAGCATTGCTATACTGAAGAACTTTTATTAGTGGAATTATTAGAATTGTGGGATTTGGTCAAAAGAAAGAAAATTGATGAGGATTATGCAACGAACTCTCTTAATGCACTCAGAAAAAGATTAAATGAGAATGAGTTCTTTGATGACGATGACGATTTCGAATATTCGGAGGAACTTCTGACCAAAGCACAACAGCAAGCTACCGATATATTAACAGCAAAATATAAAATATCAAAATAATTATGTCTAGTTCAAAAGATTTTGAAGGAATTTTCAAAGGAGATTCCCATTACATTGAGAATGAGAAGAAGGCACCTGTTTTTAGATTTCCAGAAAATCCACCTTCTCGAAATAATGATAAATAAGCGAACCTTAAAATAACGTAATATGATACGAGAATTTAAGATAAACGCCACAAAGGACGTAGAAAACTTTCTACAATATTTGGCTAATCCGCAAGGGCTAAATCTTGGTATGAGTATCCACCCAGACGATGCTTTTGAAGATTACATCAACCACAAAGGCGAACGTGTGTTCACAAATGAAGAGGCTACTATGCTTAATCAAGCAATGTTAGAGTGTTTCCATGTGTGCGAACGCAACCAGACAGACATTTATGAAATCGCTTATATATACGCAACCGCTGCATAAATGACGAAAAAATATACTTTCATAGATTTATTTGCAGGTATTGGCGGTTTTCACCAAGCCATGCACTTTGTTGGAGCAGAATGTGTGTTCGCAAGTGAATGGAATAAATACGCTCGGCAATCATATGAAGCAAACTATAAAAAGATAGCTCCAAAAGTGTTTGCAGATAATGCACAACTGTTTAACGAAGATATCCACGACGCAGATCCAAATATAATACCGAATTTTGATGTGTGCTGCGCCGGTTTCCCATGTCAACCATTCTCTATAGCTGGACATCGTTTGGGATTTGAAGATACACGCGGAACATTGTTTTTTGAGATAATGAGGATTGTTAAGGCAAAGATAGAAACTGGATATCCTCCTAAAGTATTGTTCTTAGAAAATGTTCGAGGGTTAAAGAACCATGACAAAGGCAATACACTTAAAGTTATATTAGCAGCTTTAGACGATTTAGGCTATGATTGCTCAATTGAAGTGCTGAATGCCAAATATTTTGGCGTTCCTCAAAATCGTGAACGTCTGTTTATTATCGCGTGGTATCGTGATTTGATAAAATGTGATGGCTTTAAATTTCCTTATGGCATAGACGAGAAGGGGAATCCTATATATGACAAAAAAGATGTCGCAGAAAAAGCAGTCAAGACTCATGTTTCTGCTATATTTGAGCCACAAGAGACGATAGACCCTTACTACACAATTAGCGATAGAATGTGGATTGGGCATCAGAATCGAAAAGAAAGAAATCGTCAAAACGGTAAAGGGTTTGGCTATTCTCTTTTCACTGGAGATAGCCCATATGCAAGCACTATTTCTGCACGATACTGGAAAGACGGAAGCGAAATTCTTATTGATCAATCAGAATTTGGTTTAAATCCAAGGAGATTAACCCCAACTGAAGCAGGGCGTTTGCAAGGATATAATATTAAAGGCAATGGATGGGCGAATTCGCCAGACCCAATTATATCCAAGCAAGAAGAATATACAATTGTTGTTTCCCGAAAAGAAGCATATCAACAATTTGGGAATAGCGTTGCTGTCCCTGTAATAAAAGCTTTAGCAAAAGAAATCTTTAAACAGCTAATATAATATGAAAGACCTGTATTCTTTTTTAGACCAAACATCTAACCAAAGTGATTTTAAAGCTAATCTTAGTAATAGAGGTGGTTTTATCACTTTTAGCAACTCTGGGCGCCGTGGAGGAGTAAAATATTTCCAGATAGGTCTGGATAACTTACTCCAAACGCTCAAAGATATATTAGAAAACTTGGATGTTTTTGCCGATTTAACAGATTACGTAGAGAAATCGTGGAGAGATAATGGGTCTGCATATTTTACAGACCCTGTTGCAAATGCAAATTCCACAGTACAGACAAAACCTCTATTCTCTACTTTAAGCAAAATCATCATATGGGCGAATCAACCCGATTTAGATTCAATTAACCCTGACGAGCAAATTATATTAACAGAGGATTCATTGTCTAAAGCAATTGAGAAGTTAGAAGCAATTGCAGAAACATTCCGGCCAAAATCACAAAAAAGGACAGAAAGCCTAAACACAATATCAAGCCAAGTTTCCGATTCTTCTTATCTTCCCTATTTGACGGCGTTGCGGACGAAGCCTTTTATGCTGTTGGCGGGTATATCGGGAACGGGCAAAAGCCGTATCGTGCGAGAGATGGCGAAAGCATGCTGGACTCCTGAGGAAGACGAATATGGAAAGAACTGCCCGAGGAACTTCTGCATGGTTCAAGTCAAACCTAACTGGCACGACTCATCCGATCTCATCGGCTACGTGAGCCGTATCAACGGGGAGAAATATGTGGTTGGTCCGTTCCTGCGCTTCATCGCCAAAGCAATGCAAGATTCCAAACGTCCGTATTTCCTTTGTCTGGACGAGATGAACCTTGCGCCGGTGGAGCAGTATTTCGCGGAATACCTCTCCGTCATCGAGAGTCGCAAACTGCAAGACGGGCAGATTGAGACCGATCCTATTGTGCCGTATGAGAATACAGAGGCGTACGGCAGTTTGATTGACCAACTATTTGAATCCGACGAGGAGCGCAAAGCCTACAAGACCGAAGAAGGCGGCAAACGGCTGACTATTCCCGAGAACCTTTTTGTGGTCGGAACCGTGAACATGGACGAGACGACTTTCTCTTTCTCACGCAAAGTGCTTGACCGTGCGATGACGATTGAGATGAACGAGGTGAATCTGCACGGCGGGCTGGAAGCCGGCGGTGCTGCCGAGTTCGGCTATATAGGCGAGGATCTGATGGGCGAAACAGCCGAGGGACGCGATATCTATGCGGACAACCAAGCGCTTTGCGAGGATGTGATTGCTTATCTGGGCAAAGTGAATGATATTCTGGATGGCACGCCGTTCAAGATAGCGTACCGTACGCGCAACGAGTTCCTGCTCTATGCCGTTAACCGGCTACATTTCGCGACAGACTCTGAACTATGGCAGACTCTGGATGAGATGACATCCATGAAGATTCTCTCGCGTATCGAGGGCGACAACGAGCGTTGCGAACGTGTGCTCCAGGAGATGAAGCAACTCCTTACCGAAACTGTCGGCGAACATGCTCTGGACAGCGTCTCGCTCAAGAAGATTGACGAGATGCTCGCCAAACTCAAATCCGGCTACACCAGCTACTGGGCGTAATAACAGTTAAATTTTGTATCTATGAGCGAATATATTATTCCTACATTGCCTCTGCCTTATGATTTGGAAACAAAAGAGATCTTACGCCAAGTCAACCGTGCTAACCGCAAACTGGCGGAGCTAAAAGGTGTGGCACTGACTATTCCTAATGAACAAATACTGATTAGTTCGTTGACATTGCAGGAAGCCAAAGACAGTTCCGAAGTGGAAAATATTGTAACTACCCAAGATGACTTGTACCGGGCAGAGTTGAATCTCAAAGAAACTGCTATCAATGCCTCGACAAAAGAAGTGTTGAATTATAGGCAGGCTATGCAAAAAGGGTTTGATTTAGTGCGCAAGAATAAACTGCTGACTCTTAATTATATCAAACAAATACAAGAGGTATTAGAAGAGAACAAAGGGGGCTTCCGTGCAGGACCTGGTACCACGCTGCAAAATCAACACAAAGAAGTAGTATATACACCGCCACAGAGCAAGGTGCAGATAGAGCAATTCATGCATAATCTGGAACTGTATATTAATGAACCGGAGATGCAGGATATTGATCCATTGATTAAAATGGCTATTATACATCACCAATTTGAAAGCATCCATCCATTCCTGGACGGTAATGGACGGACGGGACGTATTATTGCTATTCTGTATCTTGTTATTAATAATCTTTTGGATCTCCCTATTTTATATTTAAGTAGGTACATCACTCACAATAAGGGAGAGTATTACCGACTTATCCAAAAAGTAAGGGATGCCGGTGAGAACAACCGGACGGAATGGGAAGAATGGATATTGTTTATACTCAAGGGAATAGAGGAAACAGCGGAAGAAACTATCCGCTTAATCAAAGGTATATCCCAATTAATGGCGGAATACAAAAATATCCTTCGTCCCCTGTTCGGAAGACAATATAAACATGAATTACTGAATAATCTGTTCTACCATCCATATACAAAGATTGAATTTATACAGCAAGATATGCTGGTACAAAGAAAAACAGCTACCAAGTATTTGGACATGATAGTTGAAACGGGATTATTAGAAAAGGTAAAAATCAAGCATACCAACTATTATATGAATGTGCGGCTCATTGAATTATTTATGAACCACGAACTCCCTGTAGCAGATAAAAATATAGAGATAATAGAATCGGTTTCTTCTAATCATTAATGTACCCATATTCCACAAAACGGATACATAAACCTACGTAAATGTACCCAAAATCGCCTTTTCGGGTACATAAAAGGGCTAAGATGTACCCAAAATCGCCTTTTCGGGTACATATCATGTTAAAAAAATCGAAAAAAAGTAACACGTTATAGTTTTCATGTTACAAAATTTGAAAAAATGTAACATATAACATTTATGGACATACTGCGGATTACACATACGGATTTTGTGCTGACCTTCGAGTGCAACTCGCTCCAACGGGTCTGGGAGAAAGGCTGCCAGAGACTCGGAGCGCACCGGCTGACCTCAACTTACACGTGGTCGGACGAATGTTCTGTGGAGCGGACGGATGAATACGAACGGAAGACAGCTGCTATTACTCAGGAAGCGAACAATCAAGAAGCTTTCTTCTTTGAGCAGACCGATTATAGCATCTGGATTGAGTTCAAGGATGGCACTACCGAGGCGGAATTAGATACACCGCGCCAAGATGTCAACGAACGCTTCTCGTGGAAGAAGACACAGCGTATCCTAATGGGTTTCATCAATTACGGCAATGAGATCGGCCGCGCGGATTTCCCGATACAATATACACGGAATGGCGTAAAGAAACGCTTTGTATTCTCTTACGATGTGCTTTCCGCCAAACTCGATTACCACCACGATTGGAAAATCATCCTCCGCGACATTGAGTCCGAGTACCGGATGTTGTCACTAGACTACCTCCGCAAGACATATCATGGTATCTCCGAAGGAGAAGGAGAGTCGTTTGACTTGATTTGGTGGAATATCTTCCGTAGTCTGCAAGAGCAATACATACGCGCGTGCAGGAATATTATTGAGCGCCCGCGCCATCGCCTGCGCGCGGTTAACACATACAAACGTGCAGACCAAATCAAGCGGTTTACGCCTGTTCTGGAACAACAGTTCGCGGAGCATAAAACAGAGGAACAGCACCTCTACTATGTAGAGGAGCAACAGACCTCACACAACACGCTGGAGAACCGTTTTCTCAAATACACATTGACCGTCATCGAAAAACATTACCGCTCATTGGCGGACCGGATTCTGTCGGATTCGGCATACCAGATTGCAGACAACGAAAAGGCGTATATCCGTCAGACAAGAGACGAACTGCAACACCTCGTGCGCAATCCTTTCTTCCGCACTATCGGCAAATTCGAAGGTCTGAAACAGGAGTCTCTGGTATTGCAACGCGACGTGAACTACTCCAACGTGTTCCGCACATACATCATCCTGCGCAAGTCCTTCAATCTCAACGACGGACTCTACAGAATGGAAACCAAAGATATTGCGACACTCTACGAGATCTGGTGTTTTATCCAGGTGGAGAAAGTGGTAAAGGAATTGTTCGGTGACTCTGTTTCTGTCGAGCACGCAAGCCGACCAGAGATGAACGGACTCTTTACACGCGACCTGAAATGGGGCGAGCAATCCAAGATCGTCTTCAAGCAAGGCGATATCACTTTAGCCGAACTATTCTACAATCCGCAACACGGCGATTCCGTCAATGGTCTGAAGGGTATTCAAGGTCTCCGGACATATACTGTTCCGCAACGCCCGGATATTGTGCTGCAACTGACAAAAGATGACTTGCAGCGGGGTATGCAGATGACCTATCTCTTTGATGCCAAATACCGCGTGGAAATGGCTCCTAACGGTGTCGAGATGCCGCCACAGGACACCATCAACCAGATGCACCGATACCGCGATGCTATTTATTACAAACGCACAGAAGGAGAGCCAAAGAAAGAAGTGCTCGGTGGATACATCTTATTCCCCGGCAACATGTCTGACTCCGACAAATACCGCCGTTCCGTGGATGAAGTCAATATCGGTGCATTTCCGATGCAACCGGGTGATCAGGCTCACGCGATGCTGAAATCATTCATTCACGAACTGATGCAACGCAATGCCGTGCAAATCATTGAACAGGTCATTCCGCAGAAAGGCACTTTTGTCGAAGTAGGCAATCGCGTACTGATGGGATTAGTCAAGCCAAGCAAACGAAGAGGGTATTTCGAAGCCTTTGAGAATGGCACAGCGGAACTATACTATACCGGCCCGCATTTCCCGACCTCCGTTTCGTTACACGACTTACACTTTTTTATGCCGATATTGAAAGAGAAAGGTGTACGCGATGTGTATGAGGTAACGAAGGTGCGAACAATCACAAGCAGGGAAGCCCATCAAGTGGCTAGCGATCCAGACAATGATATGCGCCTCGCCTTCACACTGAAATTCCACCATCGCCAGTTTGATGATTTCCGCAAGATAGATGTACGCCAACTGAAGGACTACACGTTTATAGACACCACTTTTGGCGATCTGGATTCAGTCATATTAGATTAGTATTATGCCCGACATCCTGACACCCACCCAACGCCATCGCTGCATGTCGCATATACGCAGCAAAGCGACCAAGCCGGAAATAGCGGTGCGGAAATGGCTGTGGGCGCATGGGTATCGGTATCGGCTGAATGTCAAGAGCGTACCGGGCAAACCGGATATTGTTATGCGCAGATACAGAACGGCGATTTTCGTCAACGGCTGTTTCTGGCACGGGCATGAGGGATGCAGACAGTTCGTACTGCCCAAGACCAACACACCTTTCTGGCGGGCGAAGATAGACCGCAACCGCGAACGGGACAGACAGAACTACCAATTACTGCTTGACGCCGGTTGGCAGGTAATCGTCATCTGGGCATGCAACCTCACCAAAGACAAGACAGAACCCACCATGCAGCAGGTAGCCGTCACCCTCAACCGCAATTTTCTTGCTCTCGCACAAAAAAATGAAAAAAAGTTGCTTTTGAGGTGATAGATTTCAGGCCTTTTTTGACTTATATATGGAGGGGTATATAAAACACGAATCTATTAACACTAAACACAACCGCACATGAACACAACAACACATTTTGACCCTTGGCATGACAGGCACACAATCAATATGGAGCCGGAACAGATGGACAAGTTCTCGGACGAGGACAGCCTGTTTGCCGGACAACCAAACGAGAAACAATACGCCATAGCCGATGCGCTGGACAGCTTACCGAATGAACGCTACCGCCGCCTGCTGGTCGGACTATACCGTGAGCATTACACACCGAAACTGATGGCAGAAGAAATGGAAGTCTCTCTTCCTAATCTGTACAATCTCCACCGCCGTGCCCTTGCTTCCCTGAAAGCGCACATGAGCAAGGCTCAAGCCTGAAAAACTATAACGATAAAATACGGCAAAGAAATTGCCTTTTGACCAAGCAAACTAAATAAATCTCAAATTATGGAATATGACCTTAGAGATTCCTATGCTTACCTTTTGGAAGCAATGATTTTCGCCAAAGCGGCAGCTGAGAATGGCGGAAAAGTGGACATGCTGACTATTGATTTTACCACCGAATTTGGTTATGGAGAAGGGGAGATGTTTTTCCAACATTTTCTCCCGCAGTTCGGCAAAACAGATGATTTTGCCATTAATGACAACGAGAACGACCCCAAGAAATGGAAACCTGTCTATTTTGAGTTAAACGAACAAGGAAAAGAATTAGCGAAACTGGCCTTATTAGTGGATACAACATTCAAAGATAAAATACTTTCTGAACAAGAAATATACGCCATAGTTGATCAATACGAAAGTCAAAGATATTAATAACCATGCCATGTCCACATAATAATATTGACTGCCCATGTCCCAAAGATTGTCCCCGTCACGGAAAGTGCTGCGAGTGTGTCGCGCATCATAAAGCACATGGAACCAAACTCCCCGCCTGCTTGCGTGGTATAGATTGGGAGAAATAATAACATAGCTTGTGTCTTTTTTCCTCAAGTTCTAATCTTAGCTTGTGTTTTTTTATCTACAAATTCTCTTTTATTCACAAAAAAGACACAACCCCTTGCACAAATCAAATAATTTTTGTACCTTTGCACAAAATTTAAACATCCCGGTTTTGGTACCACTGAAAACATGAATAAAGTTCGCATCACAGCTATTCGCCAAACTGTCTATCCTGACCTGATAGCGCAGTACGAGAACCCCATTGAGCACGCTTGCGACATCCGGCAAGGACAGCAATGGATCTCCATCAACGGCAAACGACCGGAAGGATTATGTCCTTCTGTGTGGGACTCCATGCGCCCCTTTGTGGAATCGCTTGCACAAGGAAAAGGCAACTTCTTCGACGGCTGGATGAAGAGTCCCATGAGCGCGATGATCAGTTGCAACGACGGTTTCCGACCGTTCAGTTTCTATATCGAAGTCATTGAGGAACAAAAACCCGATGCAACAGAAACTTCTGAGACAAGCGAAACCACCTCACTCCACCTTATCCCAAAAGACAAAGAAGAAGCTCGCGTGTATAAGTTAGTACTAGTGCTCGGCAAACAAGTCCTCCCTCGCCGACAAATAATCGCGGACTTAGGTATGCGCCAGCAAAGCCGCCACACTTTTATTAACAACTACCTCCGTCCGACATGGGAGCGAGGCCTCATCAACCATGCCTACCCTAAAACGCCTAACAAACCCGAACAAGCCTATCGCCTCACGCCTAAAGGTCTGGATCTCTTCGCCCAACTTACAGACGACACCAATACCCACATCTGAGAAAGGCAGGATTCCCAATAATAGCTTGTGTCTTTTTTACCAACAATACAGCAAACGACACAAAAAGACACAAGCAAAAACTACAATACCACACAAAAAACACGGATTAGAATTGTAAAAAAGTGAACTGATGCCCGCGACACCCCAAATAGAACGTCATCCGTTGAAGCCGTTTCTGCCGGCAAACGCACAGCTGCTGATGCTCGGCAGTTTTCCGCCACCCAAAGAGCGGTGGTGTATGGACTTCTTCTACCCTAACCCGCAGAACGACATGTGGCGGATCATGGGACATATTTTTTATGGCGATAAGACGCATTTTGAAGAACAAGGGGATCTTACGAAAGTACCAAGAGACCAAGTACAAAGTACAAAAGCAGGCAGGAAGGTGTTCAACCGTGAAGAAATTGTCTCTTTCTGCCAGGCGAAAGGCATTGCTATCTTCGACACGGCACAAGCCGTCATTCGCTTGCAAGGCAACGCGGCGGATGAACATCTGGAAATAGTCGAACAGACCGACATCGCGGCTCTGTTGCAACCCATCCCGCAATGCCATGACATCTGCTGCACAGGCGGCAAAGCGGCACAAACATTAGCAGAGACACTTCATTGTGTTCTGCCCAAAGTCGGCGAATACATCGAAACCAGTTTCGCCGGACGAACTCTCCGTTTCTGGCGAATGCCGTCCTCCTCACGCGCTTATCCGCTATCCCTTGACAAGAAAGCCGCTGCCTATCGGCGGATGTTCGAAACTATCGGTCTGCTATGAAAACCTTTACTACCATATATACCTCGCCTATTGGACCTATCGTCATAGAAAGTGATAGCGAAGCCATAACGAGTCTGCGGTTCTGCTGCGAGAAAGCCTCAGCCGCCCCAAAAGAAGCTCCGAAAGAAGCGGTCCCAACGCCGCCGATTATCGCGGAAACCATCCAATGGTTAGATGATTATTTTGCAGGAAAACGACCATGTAACGTACCGCGACTCAATCCGCAAGGCACCGCTTTCCAGAAGCGCGTTTGGACGGCTTTATTTACCATCTGGTTTGGTCAGACCAAGACGTACGGAGAGATAGCCCGGATGGTTGATTGCCGTTCCGCACAAGCGGTCGGACAAGCCGTGGGACGCAATCCCATCGCCCTCATCATCCCCTGCCACCGAGTCATTGCAGCCCATGGCCGATTAGGCGGCTACGCCTATGGAACAGATATCAAGAAACGATTATTAGATTTAGAGCAACTATGATTACTATTCAACACCAAGAGACCGGGAAGAACGGCGTTTTTGAGGCATGGATAAGAGCCACCGAAGAAGGGGCTTGTACTGACCCGGTGCAAGTGGGCGAAATGACGTACCAACGCCCCACTCCCGAGCGGATGATCATTGACCACACTCGCGTCTTTGAAGGCTTTGAAGGACGCGGTATTGCGCGCCAGATGGTTCTTGCAGCAGTGGATTTTGCGCGCGCCCACAACCGCCACATCATCCCTGTCTGCTCCTACGCGCAGAAAGTGCTGACCCGCACCGACGAATACCAAGACATCCTGACCTAATCTACAGCCCACCAAGGTTTTTGACGCGCTGTATCTATGCCAACGATATCCACTTCGCCTTCTTCTTTTTTGTTTCAAAACAACACATTCCTTATCAAAATCAAAACATTATTTGCTTATCTCGCTGCAATCGTGCCCTCGTGGCTAAGACGAATTATTATATCTTTGCGGTATATTTTTTGCTATAGAAAAATGAACGTTTTGCGTTTATCGGTGTATGCAGTAGTGAGAGCGCACTCGAAAACTGAATATTAACCGATAAAGATTCAACCAAAATGAATAGAAAGTATTTAATTATTGCAGTAGCAGTTTTAGCACTGGGCTGCATCGGGACACTCCAAGCGTTCACACATCCTGAAACGCAAGACCCCCAAGAAATCCGCGGTATTGTTGTAGATGAGCACGATGCCGCATGGTACGAACACCAGCAAACATTGTGGTTAAAGAAGGCACAAACCACCCCGACAGACGAGCACGCATGGGAACAGTGTTTCAGCGCAGCACGATATGCGGATATGCTCAACGAGCAGTATGGGATGACCGACCGCAAAAAAGCTGTATTGGACGAGATGGCAAAGCACATTCCTAATTCGTTCACATACAATCTCGCCATGTACCAAACAAAACGCGACATCTATGGCGAGGACGCAAGTCCTTGGGCAGAAATGGCATTGCAGCAGATACCTGCGAACATCGGTCGTCAAGACGCATCCATGCTTATTGCCTATCTGGAGATGAGCGGCAAATGTTTCAGTGACAAAAAAACGCAGGAAACCTGCCATGAACTCATCGAGTTGTTGTACAAAAACAACGCTTACCCGAGTTATTTGCTCCGTTATGCCGACAATTGTATGCGCGGTATGGAAAAGAACGCACTCTATTTCATCAACGGCGATGTGCCTTGGTATGGCTCGCGCATTCTGCAAGAAGCCTTGCATTTGCACAAAGACAAGAAAGTAATTCCTATTTCGTTCCTTGCCATCCCTGCCTATCGGGACGCTCTCTGTCAATCGCTTGGTATCAAGCCATTTGAAGCCAAAGAGAATTACGATTCCATAGATAATTTGTACCATGAGGTGTTAGAATATATCATCAATAAGAGCAAGCGTCCGGCATACTTCTCGCCGCACTTCAATTCTTCACAAGCCGATGATTTTCCTTTGAAATTATATAACGAGGGGTTGGTATTCCGTTACTCGGCAAAGCGCTATGACAATATGGCTGTAGCCC
>OCTX012183689.1_pt1 | contig 21676 bp, 22 predicted proteins | sample 1539691 | NCBI WGS metagenome assembly OCTX01 (sample SAMN02144231, study PRJEB22623) | gut metagenome | biome: sheep rumen | host: Ovis aries | place: New Zealand
GGATGAATTATGGAGATTTTAAAAACTAAAAAATATTTAGGTATGGTTGGAAACATATTAACATTAGTTGGTACATTCTTACCATTTTGTCATTTTAAATTATTTTTATTTGGTGAAAAATCAGCATCTTTAATTGCAGATGCACCATTTTGGGGAATATTAGTTTTAGCTGCATCTATATTTGCATTATTAGTAATATTCTCAGATAAATTAGCTGATAAATTTCCAGTTTTCGCAAAACTACAAAACCAAAAATTTGCTTTAATTGCTGCAATAGTTTCTGCAGTAGCAGTAATAATAAATGCACTTTCACTACCTGGTTCAACAGGTGGACTAGGAACAGTTTCTTTAGAATTTGGTTTCTGGTTATTGATTATTGGTGTAGTAGCATCAGTTGCATATCCAATCATCTATAAAGGTGACAAATAAAATAATTTATAAAATCTCGCTAAAAGCGAGATTTTTTTATTTAAAATAAGTTTTTCCAACTCAATTTATTTTTTTCTCCTATGTGTTTAAGTATATATTCTGCTCTAGCAAGTTCGTTTAAAGCCTCACTATATTCTTCCTCTTCAATCGAAGCTCTTAACCCTGTTAATTCTGTTTCTACTTTTTCTAACTCATTATGCTCAATAAAAAATGACATTGTTCTATATTTTTCATCCCAGTATTCATGTATTTTATTTATCATATCTTTAGCCTCTTTGGGCTCAATATTTTCTTGTGATATCAAGTTTTTTAATTGTTCTAATTTATCTGTAGTTGTAGATATTGCCCAACTGCTATATTTTTCTAAAATAAAATTACCTATAAAAATTAATACTATTGTTATTATAACAATAACAGCTTCTTTTTTCATTCTATCCTCCGCCCATTTTGTTTTTCTTTCTTTTGTGCAAATATTGTACCGCTTCCATCAATTGTTGCAACTAAAGCTTCTTCTGGTTTCATGTTAAGATTATTTAATTCTTTTTTTAACCATTCATAATTTTTTCCAAGAATTTTTAAATTTTGGTACATTACTTGACCATCTATAACAAGATCATATGCCATTCCTTCATATTCTGGAGTTATTCCAAAATCCTCTGGAATTGTTCCTCTTTTTCCAGGCTTTAATACTACCGAAATCTCTCCACTCGTTTCCAATATCGCATATTCAACATCTCCCAAATTCATTACATCTTTTCCACGAAGTCTTTCTTCTAATTCATTTATTGTGAACTTTTCTCTTTCAAGTGCTTGTTCATCGATTTTACCTCTATTTATAAGGATTCTTGGTTTACCACAAAGAATCTCACGAGCCTTTATACTTTTCATATTTATTGCAGATATTATTAAATGCATTACTAATAGCCCTAAAATTGGAATAATTCCATTTGTTATTGGAATTCCTATTTCTGACATTGGAGTTGAAGCAAGATCTGCAATCATTATTGAAATAACAAGTTCAAATGGCTGTAGTTGCCCTATTTCACGTTTTCCCATAAATCTCACTACAATTAACACTATTATGTATAAAACTACTGCTCTAAAAAAAGTGATTAGCATTTTTACTCTCCTAAAAAACATTTTTCTTATTTTTAACAAACGAAGTTAAAAATATGCAATTTTTTTGAATAAATTAATTAAATTTGTAAATAATAAATTAAGAAAGTTACCTTAATTGACTTATTTTCGCTACATTTTTTGGGTAACAATTTTACTTAAGGAGGTTAAGACTTATGGCAAATTCACAATCAAGAAGTTCATCTGGAACTTCTACCGCATGGCAAATAATAGGTAGATTAATAGGTTCAGCAGTCGTTTTAGCTATTACAGCTTTCTTCACTCCAGGTTTTTCTATAAATAATATCTGGTCTTTAATAATAGCTGCTGCTGTATTAAGTGTTATGGATTTTCTTATTATAAAATTCACAGGTTTAGATGCAAGTCCTTTTGGTAAAGGATTTGTAGGTTTTGCTCTCGCTGCCATAACATTGTATGTGACTCAATTCTTTGTAGCTGGTTACTCAATTTCTTGGATGGCTGCAATTATTGGCGCTTTAATCTACGGTGTTGTTGATTACTTTTTACCTGGAAATCAACAAATGTAATTTAACTAAAAAAATTCTGCCTTACTGGCAGAATTTTTATTTTGCTAATTCTATTATATTATCCATAATTTCATTTGTTATTTTGTCCAATACTTCTTTATCTTTATTTCCTTTTAAATCACTATAATCTAATGGTTTTCCATATGTAATAGTTACTTTTCTATTACCTTTTTCTCCACCTTTTATTCCACATGGTACTACTTTTGCCCCACTTCTTACCGCAAAAAAAGCTACTCCATCTTTTGCTTTGGCTCCCTTTTCAAGTCCATTTCTTGTACCTTCTGGAAATAGTGCAATACAACTTCCATCTTTTAATGTTTTTAAAGATTCTTTTAATGGTCCAACATCTTTATCATTTCTTTTTACTGTTATAGCATTAAATGTCCAAATTAAAAATCTTAAAAATGTATTATCTTTAAGTTCTTCTTTAGCAATAAATCTCATATCTCTTTTGGCAGTTGCAACAATTAGAGGTGGGTCTAAATATGACCTGTGGTTTCCCGCAAATATAACTGCACCTTCTTTTGGAATATTTTCTAGTCCTTTTATCTCTGCTCTATAATATATTTTGCACCAAATATAAATAGCTCCTCTAACTATAAATTTCACAATTCTTCTAAAAAAATTTTTCATTAACCTTCAAATCCTTTTTCTTTTATAATTTCTTCTATTTTTGCAACTACTTGTTCAATTGTTAAATTACTTGAATCTAAATAAATTGCATCTTCAGCTTGAACAAGAGGTGCAATTTCTCTTTCAGTTTCTAATTTATGTCTCTTTTTTATTTCTTCTAATACTTCTTCATAAGAAATATTTATACCTTTTTCAATATCTTGTTTATATCTTCTATTTGCTCTTTCTTCAACTGAAGCATCTAAATATATTTTGACGTTTGCATTTGGAAATACAACAGTTCCTATATCTCGACCTTCCATTATTACATTTCCAGTTTCTCCCATTTTTCTTTGTAATGGTGTTATTTTATTTCTCACACTAGCAACTGCTGCATATTTGGCAACACAACTATCAACTTTAGGAGTTCTAATTTCCTCTGATACATCTTCCCCATCTAAAAATACCACCAATTTTCCATTTTCTCTTTTCATGTCAATTGAAATATTTTCTAAAAGAGTATCTAATTTTTGCAATTCTGTTTCTTTAACTTCATTTTTTAATGCTTTTAAAGCAACACATCTATACATAGCTCCTGTATCTATATTTACCAATCCTAATTTTTCCGATACTAATTTTGTTACCGTTCCTTTACCGCTACCTGCTGGGCCATCTATTGCAACTACAAATGACATTTAATTTTCCTCCTTCTTTTCTGGTATGAACAAGCTTTTAGCAACTACTTCCAGTCTTTCAACATTCATTGCTGTAAGTTTTTCAATTTCTTTTTTTGCCTTGTCTTTAAATGTGTTTAGTCCATCTACAACATTAAATCCATAAACAATTTCAACTTCCATATACACATTTACGCCTTCTCCGAGATTATTGACTCTCATTTTTATAACTCTATGTATTGCGGGTGTATTTCCAGCTAAATAGTCTAAAATTTGTCTAAATACTGTATCAGATATTGTAAAATTTCCCAAATAGCTGAAAGTTGGTCTGATTATTGATTTTTCAGATATATATGGTTTTTGTCCTTTTCCTTTTGATTTAAAAATTTGTAATGGGTCTAATAAATATCCAGAAAATTGCTTTTTTATCTCAAATGTAGGAACAGGTATAACATGTTTTCCTTCTGTAACTCTTATTTTTCTTGCTGTTTTCATTTCTTGTTCAGTAGCCACATCGGTTATATAGATTCTTTCTGAAATAGCTGGTAGTCCTAAATTTGCAGCAATTTTATCAACCATTCCATCTGATGTTCCGAGTAATAAAATGCTTTGTGGTTTATACTTTTTAAAAGCCTTTATTATTGATTGTTTTTCTTCATCTGAATAGAACAAAGCATGTTTTACTGTTTCAATTTTTGTTGGTGCTTTTTTTGCTGATTCGCCTGCTATAACTTGATTATTATATACTAAAAGTCCATCATCTATAATAAATTCAATATTTCTTTCGCTTGCAACCATTTGAGCTCTATAACTTTTGCCTGTTCCAGATGGTCCAACAAAAGAATATACTTTTATTTTATTTGGTTGAAATGGCATTTTTTCTTTTAAATCTTTTATTATTGTTTTATCTTTTGGGAATTTTTCCTTCAAATCTTTTAATAACATTTTTTTCACCTAATTTCTCTTCATATATTTTACTATAATTGAGATTTTTTTTCAATATTTTTAATAGAAATAAAAAAACAACATATAATTGTTTTGACAATTATATGTTGTTTTTATAATACTATCTATCTGCAAATAAAAATTTTATACACCATATCCCAGATATTCCAACTAATGTATAAACAATTCTACTTAATGCTGTCCCTATTCCGAATAAAGTATCAACTAAATTAAATCCAAATAACCCAATTAATCCCCAATTTATCGCGCCAACAATAACAAGAATTAATGCAATTAAATCTATTGCTTTCATAGTTTTCATTCCTTTCCAAAATTATATATATATTTATATTATATTTCCTTTTCTGAAAATTATACATTTTATTTTTAATATACTTTTTTAAAAAATTTCAAAAAAAGTGTTGACAAGTAGCCAAAAATAGTTTATACTTTATCTTGCGTTAAGCAATTGATGCTCCCTTAGCTCAGTTGGTCAGAGCAACCGGCTCATAACCGGTGGGTCCAAGGTTCGAATCCTTGAGGGAGCACCATTTCTATATGGGCAGTTGGGTGAGTGGCTAAAACCGCTGGACTGTAAATCCAGTCTCATTTGAGTTCCTTGGTTCGAATCCAAGACTGCCCACCAGTAAAAAACAAGGAAACTTGTTTTTTATTTTAGCACGTTCGCGAACTTTTATTCGAAAGGGATTATATAAATGAATTTTAAAACAAATAAAGAAAAAGGAAATGCGGGCTTAGGAATAGCAATTGCATATTATTCTTCAAATGGATATACTGTTTCAATTCCCTTAAATGATACTCAAGATTATGACTTAATTGTAGATAAAGATAATAATTTAAAAAGAGTGCAAGTAAAATCAACATCATGTATTACTAAATCTGGAAATTATCAAGTTGCACTAAAAAGTTGTGGTGGCACAAATGGAAATACATATAAAAGAGTTATTGATACTTGTATAGAAGAAGTATTTATTTTAACTGAAAAACTCGATATGTATATTATACCTATAAAAGAATTAAAAAATAGATCTACATTAGCTATTTGTGATAAGTATAGAAAATTTAAAGTCAATTATTGAAATTGAAGGAATCAAAAAGGCTGAAAGTCAACTATTGACTTTCAGCCTTTTTTTTTAATTATGTTCTTGACTTCCTTCTGGTAATGCATTAGGTACATCTAATCTTAATCTTATCTTTGAAACATATTTGATAGCTTTAACAAATTTACTATTTTTAAATCTTTGCCATAATGTTGGCTTAACTTCAAATGTTGTTTCTTGAACGTATTGTTCAGCTTGAACTTGTTCTTGAGTTACTTGTGTTTCTTCTTCAACTGGTGTTGGAATAGATTTTAATGCATCAGCAACTTCAATACCAATATAACTTAGAGCTTTTGATCTATCTTCAATTCTTTCCATATCAATTTCAATATGTAAGTTTGATTCTAAATTGTTTACTCTAGCCTTTAATAGTTTCATTGCATCTTTATATTCATCAGATTCTTTATCTTTGCATTTTCCAACTATGTTTAATGTATCTATTATATCTTCAGATAATTTTCCTTCGAAGTTTTTTACTTCTTCTTTCCATCCTTTTTCTTGTGCATCTGCAACTTCTATAAGTCCTTTTAAATCACCAGATAAACCTATATTTTGTTCTCTTTGTCTGATTAGTTCTTCAATTTGTTTTGTATTTTCTTCAAATTGATTTGTTGCATACTCAACAAGCCCATAAGCTGCTTTATATACGCTTGCAGGAAAATTATTTTTCTTTGGATATTCTATTAAATATGCTTTTATTGATTCTATCATATCTTTAAAATATGTATCTTCATCTAATTGTACAATTTGCTTTTTGCTATTAGGGTTTATTAACTTTTGTACCTTTTCTATGTTAGATAATATTTTTTCTTCCGTGATAACCATTCTCACGTTTACTATGCCAGATCTAGACATGTAAACTTCCCTCCTTTTTACTTACGCGTATTCGACTTTGCTGTTCATCATCACTTATCATTATACATAAAACTACAATAAAATACAAGAGATTTCTACAATTTTTTCTTTACTTTTTGGTTACAGAAATATTACAAAAATATTACAAAATCGATGAACAATCTGGGGACACTTCCCAGATTGTTCAGGAAGTATCCCCAGATTGTTCATCGGTTTTGAAGAATTTTCTTCATTTCTTCATTTCTTTTAATTTTTTGTGTTGTTGTTTTTATAAAATCTTCCTCTGTAACCATTATATCCCTAATATATTTGTAAGGAGGCATTGTTTTATTTATTTTCTTAATTTCTTTTAATAAAACATCTTTAACCTCTTCTTCTGTACCAACATTATAAATTTGTCTCATTATATCTCTATCATATTGAAGTTTAGCACAAATTTTATAATCTCCATCTTCTTCTGGTAATCCGTAAACAAAAGATTCTTTAACCCCTTCTATTTTATTTACCAATGTCTCTAATTCTTCAGGATAAATATTTTTTCCATTTTTTAGAACTATAACAAATTTTTTTCTACCAGAGATAAATATAAATCCATCTTTATCTATTCTTGCTAAATCTCCTGTATGAAGCCATCCATCAGGTTCTATTGTTTCTTTTGTTGCTTCTTCATTATTGTAGTATCCAAGCATTGTTGTAGGGCCTTTTACCATAAGTTCCCCAATACCTTCTTCATTAACATCTGCAAGTTTTACTTCTAAGCTTGGGAATGCTTTACCAATTGAACCTAATCTTGTATATTTATCATCTTCTGCTGCAATAACAGGTGATGTTTCTGTCAATCCATATCCTTGAAGCATTCTTATTCCTAATTGATTAAATCCTTTTTCGGCCTCAGGATCTAATGCGGCTCCACCAGCAACAAATAATCTAAGTTTTCCACCAAAATTGTTGTGAATGTCTTTGAATACTTTTCTTCTTATATCAATTCCAAATTTTAATAAAAATTGTGTAATTTTAATTCCTTTTTGTACTTTTTCCATCTTTCCTTGTTTTTCAATTGCCTTCATTAATCTTTTATACATATTTTCATATAAAATTGGAACTGATATCATTGCAGTTATTCTATATTCTTTAATATTATCTGCAATGTGTTTAATTCCCTCACAAAATGCTGTTGCAGCTCCTTTATACATTGCATGTAAAAATGCAACTGTACATTCAAAAGTATGGTGCATTGGTAAAAATGATAAAAATGTATCATTTTCATCAATTTTTATAACAGCAGCTATATCCATTAAATTGCTTACAATATTTTTATGAGAAAGCATTACAGCTTTAGATTGAGCTGTTGTTCCTGAAGTAAATAGCATAATTCCCATTTTTTCGTTATCTATTGTAGCATCTAAAAATTCTCTATTTCCATCTTCTAGAAGTTTTTTCCCTTTTTTTACAAGTTCTTTTTGTGAATAAACATTTCCCTGTTTTTCTTCTAAATCCATAGAAATAAAATATTTTATTTTTGTACTACCTTCTTCATTTAATCTATTCATTACATCATCGTATTTATTTGAATAGAAAATTGCTTCAACTTCTGAACGATTTATTAAACTTTCTATTTCATTATCTGGAAGTGATTTATCAAGTGGAACGACAACGCCAGTTCCGCAAACAGCTGCCAAATAGGCTATTCCCCATTCATATCTATTTTCTGAAATTACAGCTATTCTTTTATCTTTTAAACCTAAATCAATTAAAGCAGTTCCTAATCCATCAATATCTTCTCTAACTTCTCTATGTGTAATTACACGAAATTTCCCTTCAACATCTGTTTTGTATATGTATGCTGGTCTATCTCCAAATTTTTCTCCTGATTTTTTAAGCATATCTTTTAAATCTGTAATCTTTTCAAATTGGTTAATTGGTTCTCTCATTTACTTCTTCCCCTTTTTATTTTAATCCTTGAATTATTGTAGATTCAAATTCTTTATATAGTTTCATAATGTCAATTTCTCCATTATTTCTAAGTTTAAAAATTAATGCAGAACAAATAAGTCCATATATTTCAGATGCTATCGCCTTGCTGTTTCCTTCCTTTATTTCTCCCGCCTCTATTCCATTTTTTACAATTTCTTCAATTTTGTTTATATACTCATAAATATGCTTCTGGCATTTTTGATTTCTAGCTTCTTTGCCCCAAAATTGACTAAGCAAAATTGTAATTAGGTCTTCATATTTTACAACTATTTTTATCTCTATCAATATTATTGCTTTTATTTTATCAATATAACTTTCAAGTTTAGAAGTTTTAATATCTATACTATTTTGTAAAAGTTTAATTCCTTCTTCTACTAAAAAATTAAAAATTTCTTCTTTGCTTGAAAAATGATAATATAAAGTACCTTTTGCAACTCCCACCGTTGCTGTAATATCTTCTATACTTGTTGCATCATAACCTTTTTCAGCAAACAATTTCATCGATGTTTCAAATATTTTTCTTTTGGTTTTATTCATTTTTGAAAATCCTTTCTAAGTCTGATTAGAAAATTACTGCATACATTATATATTTTTTTACAAAATATTGCAATAGTTTTATTTTCATTATACTGAGTGTTCAAAATTGAACTTTTTAAGTGTATAAAAAAGCATCTAAAAAAAGTAAAAAAACTTTTTTGGAGTGTCCCAAAAAGTATCAATTTTTTTAAAAAATCCATTTACAAATTTTTCTTTCTAATATAAAATAAGATTATAAAAAATCAACTAATGTTAATAATAAAAATATATGGAGGAAAACGAATGAAGAATAAAAATGAACTAAGTTATAAGGATTTAAAAATTACATGTAATCCTAATATCTTTAATTTCGAAACAACAGAAGAATTAGAATCAATTAGAACAGGAATAGGTCAAGATAGAGGAATTCAAGCTTTGGAATTTGGTCTTCAAATTGATGTCAAAGGCTACAACCTTTACTTGGAAGGTCCAAGTGGAGTTGGAAAAACAATGTATACATTGAACTATTTGAAAGAAATTGCTTCAAAGAGAAAAGCTCCAAATGACTGGTGCTATATTTACAATTTCGATGATCCTAATGAACCTATTAGTGTATCTCTTCCAGCCGGTCAAGGTAAAGAATTTAGAGATTCTATGGACGGTTTCATTAAGGAAATTAAAAAAGATATTAAAAAAACTTTTAATGCAGATGATTTTGAAAAAGAAAAAGCTTTAATTAAAAAAGAATTTGAAGAAAAACGTTCTGCTTTAATGGATAATTTAAATGCTGATGCATCAAAATACAATTTCCAAGTCAAATCAGCTCAAAATGGCATTTATATGATGCCAATTGTTGACGGAAAAACAATTGATGAGGAAGAATTTGATAAATTAGATGAAAACATAAAACAAGAGTATGAAGAAAAATCTATGATTGTTCAAGAAATGATTATGAATGTAATTGGACAAGTCAAACAAATCGAAAGAGCTTCAGACAAGCGCATTTCTGAATGGCAATCTAACATCGCTCTTATGACTGTAAATGTTCATATAAATTACCTTAAATCAAAATATAAAAGAAATAAAAAAATTAATAAATTCTTAAATGATGTTAAACAAGATGTTTTAAAAAATATTCCTGTATTCTTGGAAGAAGACAAACAAAATAATCAAAATCAAAATGGTCCAAGACCTCAACCACAAGACCCATGTTTAAATTATAGAGTTAATCTTTTTGTTGATAATTCTAATTTAAATGGTGCTCCTGTAATAATGGATTCAAACTATTCATATCATAATATTTTTGGAAAACTAGAATATGAAAACTATTTTGGTTCTCTAAAAACTGACCATACAATGTTAAAATCTGGTTTGCTACATGAAGCAAATGGTGGATACATTATATTCCAAGCAAAAGATTTGTTAACAAATGGTGCATGTTATGAAGCTTTGAAAAAAGCTTTAAGAGTAAAAGAATTATCAATTGAAAATACACAAGATCAACGTTCTTCAATGGTTATGGTATCTTTAAAGCCTGAACCAATTCCATTAGATTTAAAAGTTATTTTGATTGGTAATAGTGATATTTACCACACCCTTTTAGCAATGGATTCTGACTTTAAAAAGCTTTTCAAAATCAAAGTGGAATTTGAAGATGATGCGCCAATAAATGAAGAAAATGCAAATAAATTAGCAAGATTTGTTCATGGTTTTTGTAAACAAGAAGAATTGCCACATCTAGACAGAACTGCAATGGCAAGAATTATAGAATACTCTTCTAAAATTGCTGGCAATCACAAGAAGCTATCTACAAGATTTAATGATTTAGCTCAAATTATTGGTGAAGCAGCAACATGGGCTAAAATTGCAAAATCAAAAGTTGTAACAAGCGAGCACATCGATAAAGCACTTATTAAGAGAATTGAAAGAGTTAAAAAATATGATGCAAGATATACTCAAATGATTCAAGACAACGCTCTTTTGATAAATACACAAGGACGTGAAGTAGGTCAGATTAATGGTTTAACAGTTATGACTATTGGAGATTATACATTTGGTAAACCCGCAAAAATAACCGTTAATACTTATACCGGAAAAAGTGGTATAGTTAATATAGAAAGAGAAGTTGAACTTTCTGGTTCTTCTCACTCAAAAGGTGTATTGATCTTAACTGGATATTTGGGTGAAATGTTCGCACAAGATATCCCATTATGTTTAACAGCAAGTATCTGTTTCGAGCAATTATATAACGGTGTTGATGGAGATAGTGCATCAAGTACAGAATTATACGCATTGCTTTCAAGTTTATCTGGAATACCAATAAATCAATCAATTGCTGTTACAGGCTCTGTAAACCAAAAAGGCCAAATCCAACCAATTGGTGGTGTTAATGAAAAAATTGAAGGATTCTTCCAAATTTGTAAACTTCGTGGTTTAACTGGTGAACATGGCGTAATGATACCAATTCAAAATGTTAATAATTTACAACTTTCTGATGAAGTTGTAGAAGCTGTTAAAAACAAGAAATTCCATATTTATTCAGTATCAAATATTGAAGAAGGAATTGAAGTTTTAACAGGAGTACCAGCTGGTAAGAAAGACAAGGATGGTAAATTCCCTGCTGGAACAGTTAATTATATGGTTTATGAAAAATTAAAGAAATATGCAAAAATTAGTGAAAAAAATTAAGAAAAAAACTCTGGCTAAGCCAGAGTTTTTTTGCATTATGCTGTTTTTAATTCTAGTCTTAATTTATCTGCAATCATTGCAATAAATTCACTGTTTGTCGGCTTACCTTTGGCTGCCGAAATTGTATATCCAAATATGTTTTCTACTGCTTCCTGTTGTCCTCTTCCCCATGCCACTTCTATAGCGTGGCGAATCGCTCTTTCAACTCTAGATGGTGTTGTATTATATTTTTTAGCAATTTGGGGATATAAACTTTTTGTAATTTGATTTATTACATCTATATCATTTACAACCATTATTATAGCTTCTCTTAAATATTGATACCCTTTTATATGAGCAGGTACTCCAACCTCATGTATTAAGTTTGTTACTAAAGCTTCTAAGTTATCTTCTTTAGTTGTTGTTGGATTTACAATGTCAATATATTTTGGTTTTACCTCCTTTGATAAGAAATTATTGTTTGTTTCTGGTTTGTAATACTTTAGTTCTCTAATTCTTTTAATTAACAACTCTATGTCGAATGGTTTTACAACATAGTATTCAGCCCCTGAGTTTATGGCTTGTTGTGTTACTTTGTCTTGACCAACAGCTGATAACATAATAAACATTGGCTTTTTTTCACGATTTATTTCATTTATACTTTCTATAACTCCTAATCCATCTAAGTGTGGCATTATTACATCTAATAAAACTACGTCTGGTGTAGTATTTTTAATCATTTCTACTGCTTCTAGCCCATCTCTTGCTCTCCCTATTACTTCCATATCATCTTGTCCTTCCAAATATGCTGATAATGTTCTGCTAAAATCTTGATTGTCATCCGCAATAAGTACTGTAATTTTCTCTTTCACCTTTTATCCTCCTTCGTATAAAATAAAAATTTGCTTAACGCGGTTTTCATTATAATTGTTTTTTCTTATTAAAGCAATAAAAAACTGGTAATAATTTCCAGTTTTTTACAAAGATTTTAAATCATTTTATTTATTGTAACCAATGTTTTATTAAATACTTTATAATCATTTATATTTAAATTTTTTTCGTTAACATCCCTCAAAAATCTTTCTTTTTTATTCTCTTCTAGGGCTATTTTACAAACAATATTATCTAAATAATCTGTATTTACAATTTCAATTTCATTTATTTTACAATAATATTGAAATTTCTCAAATTGGCTATATTCAACCATGCATTCTATAATATACCCTGTAGTTTTTTCTACTTTGGTAGAAATATCAATTGCCCCATTTAGTGCATCAGAATAAGCTCTAACCAATCCACCTGTTCCAAGTAAAATTCCGCCAAAATATCTAGTTACAATGATTAAAACATTACATAAATTATTTTTTTGCAAAATATTTAACATAGGTGCTCCGGCAGTTCCAGAAGGTTCGCCATCATCACTGGATTTTTCAATGATTTGGTCATTTTCTTGCACTCTGTATGCAATACAATTATGCCTTGCATCATGGTATTGCTTTTTATATTTTTTTATTACTTCTTCCGCTTCTTCCTGACAATCTATTTTTATTAAATTCGCAATAAACTTTGACTTTTTTTCAGTCAAAACATACTCTACATTTTCAATAATCGTTATAAAATTTGACATTTTAATATTTCCTTTTATTATTATTTCCCAGCAGTATAACCTGTTGAATACGCAATTTGAAGGTTGAAACCACCTGTATAACTATCTACATCAATTATTTCTCCTGCAAAATAAAGGCCTTCAACTATTTTTGATTCCATAGTTTTAGGATTTATTTCTTTTATGTTTATTCCACCACATGTAATTATTGCTTCATCGATAGGTCTAAATCCTTTTATATAAATCTTAAAATTTTTAAGTTCTTTTACGAGTTTTTTACGTTCTTCTTTGGTAATTTCATTTACTTGTTTATTTTCGCTTATTCCTGTTTTTTCAATAATAACCGGGATAAGTTTTTTAGGTAATAACTTATCTAAGCTATTTTTAAATTGTTTATTTTTTAGTTCCTCAAAATCTCTTAAAATTCTGTTATCTAGCTTTTCTTCACCTAGTGCAGGTTTAAAATCTATTGTTAATGCAATTTTTTTGTCTTTAAGTAATTGCTCTATATTTTTATATCTAACTAAATGTGCCGAACCACTTAATATAGTTGGTCCTGATACTCCAAAGTGTGTGAAAAGCATTTCTCCAAAGTCATTATATATTGTTTTTCCTTTTTCTTCATCTACTAAATTGATTTCAACATTTTTTAGGCTTAACCCTTGTAATGCCTTGCAAAATTCTTTATCATAACTTTCCAATGGCACTAATGATGGTTTTATTTCTGTTATTGTATGTCCTAATTTTTTAACAAATTCGTAGCCATCTCCTGTTGAACCAGTTGTAGGGTAACTTTTTCCACCTGTTGCAAGAATTACTTTATCTGCTTTTATTGTTTCTTTTTCTGTTTTTATTCCAACAACTTTTTGTTCCTCTGTTATAATTTCTGTAACCTTTGTATTTAGCATTAGTTTAACTTTTAATTCATTTAATTTTTTAACAAAGCAATTTAACACATCTCTGGCACTGTCTGTAACCGGAAATATTCTATTTCCTCTTTCTTCTTTTACTTTTAAACCTTGTTTTTCTAAAAAGCTTATTATATCTTGATTTGTAAAGTTATTAAAGCTACTATATAAAAACATTCCATTTCCTGGAGTATTTTTTATAAAGTCTTCCATCTCTAAAGATGATGTAATATTACACCTTCCTTTGCCAGTTATGCAAAGCTTTCTACCTAGGCTTGGCATTTTTTCTATTAAAATAACTTCGTTTCCATTTTCTGCGGAGGTTATTGCCGCCATCATTCCAGCTGGTCCTCCACCTATTATTATAACTTTCATTTTTCCCTCTATTTTTTAAAATTTTCTTTTATTTCAATCTTAATAACTTTATTACTAACAGGATGTACAAATCCCAAGTAATAGCAATGTAATGCTTGCCTTGGAATTATTTCTGAAGCTTTTCCGTATAGTTCATCTCCTAAAAGCGGATGTCCTATTGCTGAAAAATGCACTCTAATTTGATGAGTTCTACCTGTTTCAAGCACACATTTTACCATGCTATAATCTTCATATTCTTTTAAGACCTCATAATGTGTAATTGATTCTTTTCCGCTTTCATCTATACATCTTTCTATTATACTTCCCTGTTTTCTAGCTATTGGCAAATTTATTGTGCCTGTTTTATTTTCTACAATCCCACTTACTAATGCTAAATACTGTTTTTTAAAAGTTCCTTCTTGCATTTGATCAATTAATCGTTCTTGAATATATTCACATTTTGCAAATAGAACTAAACCTGATGTATTTTTATCAAGTCTATTTACAGGTCTTATTTTCTTTTTTAAACCAATTGAATTATAATAATATTTAATTCCATTGCTTAAAGAATCTTCATAATGTAACATTGAAGGATGAACTGGTATTCCTGCTGGTTTATTTACCACTAGAATCCATTCATCTTCAAAAACAATATCTAGCTCCATTTTTGTTGGCACAATATTTTCGCTTTCTTCTTCATAATCAAAGTTTATTGTTATAATATCTCCTGATTTTACATTTTCTCTTGAATCACAAACAATTCCATTTTTCATAATATGCTTATTTTTTATAAGTTTTGTTCTAAGCCTAGTTGATATTTTAAACTGATTATTTAACACAGAATTCACATTATTATAATTGTCATTTTCTTTAATCTTATATTCTAATTTCATACTATTATTTTCTTATCTCCTGGATTGCTTTCAAAATTCCAAACTTTCCATATTCATATGTTAAACCACCTTGCATATATGCAATAAACGGTTCACGAATTGGCCCATCGCAGCTAAGTTCTATTGTTGAACCTTGTGTAAATGTTCCGGCTGCCATAATTACTTTATCTTCATAGCCTCCCATATCTCCTGGTTCAGGCAATACATTTGCATCTATTGGAGAGCCTTTTTGAATTCCTTGGCAGAATTTTATTAGTTTTTCTTCTGAACCTAAAGCTATTGTCTGAACAATATCTGCTCTTTTTTCATTCCATTTTGGTTCTACATTATAACCTAATTCTTCCAATATGCTACTTGCAAATACTGCTGTTTTCACACTGCTTGCAACAACTGATGGTGCAAAGAATAGCCCTTTTAAAAATTGTGGGTTTTGATTTAGAGATGGTCCTATTTCTTTTCCAATTCCTGGTGATGTTAGTCTTTCTGCACATAGTTCTATTAAATCTTCTCTACCAACAATATATGCTCCACTTGTTGCTATTCCTGCTCCTAAGTTTTTCATTAAAGATCCCACCGCAATATCTGCTCCAACTTCTATTGGTTCTCTATCTTGCACAAATTCTCCATAACAGTTATCAACCATTATTATTACATCTTTATTTACTTTTCTTATTTCCTTAATAATATCTTCAATCTTTTCTATTGTTAAGCTTTTTCTTGTAGAATAGCCTCTAGACCTTTGGATTTCCACTAATTTCACATCATTTGTGGATAATCTTTCTACTATTTTTTGAGTATCGAATTCACTGTTTATTAAATCAATCTCTTCATATTTAATTCCAAATGCTTTTAATGAACTTTTACTTGGATTTTCTCCTAAACCTATTACTGTTTGAAGTGTGTCATAAGGAGCTCCTGTAATGCTTATCATTGTATCATTTGGTCTTAATAAACCAGACAATGTAATTGCTAAAGCATGTGTTCCAGAAATAAGCTGTGCTCTAACTAAAGCATCTTCTGCTTTAAAAACTTTTGCATATATTTCTTCTATTTTATTTCTTCCAGGTTCATCAATTCCATAACCTGTTGCTGAATTTAAATGTGGTTCAGACAAATTACATTCTTGAAATGCACTTATCACCTTATAACTATTTGTTGCACATATTTCATCAATTTCTTTAAATTTTTCTTGAAGTTTTTCTTCTACATTTTTTGCTAAATTTACAAGTTCTGTATCAATTCCATATTTTTCTAACATATTATTACCTCTCTTTTAACTAATACCAATATTTTACTACATTTTCGCATTTTTTGCAACAACAAAAAACCTTGTTTTGGGGGAGTGTCCCCAAAAACAAGGTTTCTAATTTTCCAAAAATTAATTTTGTGCATATGGTAATATAGCAATATGTCTAGCTCTTTTGATTGCTGTTGTGATATCTCTTTGATGTTTAGCACATGCTCCAGTATTTCTTCTTGGTAAGATCTTTCCTCTATCATTGATGAATTTTCTTAATTGTTCTGGATTTTTGTAATCTAATACAAAGTTTTTATCACTGCACATTACGCATACTTTTTTTCTTTGTTTTCTGAATTTTGGATTGTAATCCTCATCATAATTTTTATTGTTATTTCTTTTATTTTGTTTTTTATCAGCCATTTTAAATTTTCCCCTCCTTATACTCTAGAATGGTAGGTCATCTGTACTTGAAGAAACTTCAAAATCTGAACCCATGCTTCCTGGAGCTGTTGCTCCAAATGCATTTTCAAATGCAGCTGCTCCTACTTCGCCTTCTCTTTTGCTATCTGCAAAATAAGCTTCTTCAGCAACAACTTCTGTTACATAGTGTTTTGTTCCTTGGTCATCATCCCAAGTTCTTGTTTGAATTCTTCCAATAACACCTACTTGTTGACCTTTCTTAAAGTATTTACTGCAAAATTCTCCTGTTTTGCTCCAAGCAACTACATTTATAAAGTCTGCTTGTCTTTCTTCACCTTGTCTAGCAAATCTTCTATTTACTGCTAAGCTAAATGAAGCAACCAATGTATTGTTTGTTTGTGTATATCTTACTTCTGGGTCTCTTGTTAATCTTCCCATCAATACTACTTTGTTCATATTTATCACCTTTCCTTACTTCAAATAAAGGCCCTTATCTTTATTCAATTTTTCTATAATTAGATTTTGATGCAAAAATTAAGCATCTAATTTAATTGTGATGAATTTTATTACTTCATCTGATATTCTGTAATTTCTTTCAAGTTCTGCAATTGTTTCTGGCTCTGCATCAAAATTGAATTGCATATATGTAGCTTCACTGAATTTTTTGATATCATAAGCTAATTGTTTTTTACCTAAATTTTTTACAGATTCTACTTTTCCTGTTTTATTGATTAGCCCTGTGTATTTTTCTTCAACAGATTTTAAACCTGCTTCATCAACTTCTGGACTAACAATGATAACACTTTCGTATTTATTCATTATTTTCACCTCCCTTTGGATTTACAACCTGTGTTTTTAACACAAGTAGAGAATTTAAATAGGTATGCTCTTTAAAGCATACCTATTTTACCACATTTATGTTACTTTGGCAAGAGTTTTCGGAAAATTATTTCAATTTCATTGAAAGCAACTTAGATATACCATTCTCTTCCATGGTTACACCATAAACTGTGTCTGCAGCTTCCATTGAACCTTTTCTGTGAGTTATAACTAAGAATTGAGTTTCATTTGAGAATTTCTTTAAATAATCTGCATATCTAAATACGTTTACATCATCTAGTGCTGCTTCAATTTCGTCTAGCACACAGAATGGTGCTGGATTTATTTTTAGTATTGCAAATAGAAGTGCAATTGCTGTAAATGCCTTTTCTCCACCTGATAGAAGCATCATATTTTGAAGTTTCTTTCCTGGTGGTTGTACTGTAATATCTATTCCACATTCTAGAATATTATCTTCATCTGCAAGTTTTAAGCTTGCTTGTCCTCCACCAAATAGTTCTTTAAACACTTCGCTGAAGTTTTTGTTTATTATCTCAAATTGAGTTCTGAATTGTTCTTTCATAATTGTTGTCATTTCTGAGATTATTTTTCTTAATTTTGCCATTGTTTCTTCTAAATCAAAACGTTGTGCACTCATAAATTCATATCTTTCTTTAAGGTTTTTATATTCTTCAATTGAATCTACATTTACACTTCCAAGTTCTTTAATATCTGTTCTTAAATTGTTTACTCTTCTTTGTGTCTGTTGCACATTATCTGGTTTTTTAACTTCTCCAACATTGTTTGGAGTAAGTTCATATTCTTCCCACATTTTGTTTATGATTGAATTTATATCATCTTCTAGTTTTGTTTTCTTTACATCAATTTTAACAATTTGAGCTTTTAAATCTTCAATTACATGGAATTTATCTGAGATTTCTTTTTCCTGATTTTCAAGCTTTTTGTTTTTTTCCACTCTTTCTTGTTTTAGTTCTTCTATCTTGCTTCCACTATTTTCAACCTCTTGTTTAATTTCTGCTATTTTATTATTTGTTTCTTCTATTGATGTTTTTAATTCTTCATTTTCTTGAAGTATTTCATCAATTTGATTTTTCTTATTTTCTATACTCTTGTTAGTATTTTCAGTTTCAAGATTGATTCTTTCAACAATTTCTTCTATTGAAGCTTCACTCTCATCGAATGATGATACAGAAATTTTCAAGTTAGTTATATCAAAATTCAAGTCATCAATATATTTTTGATTATCTTTATTAAGTTCAGCAAATTCAGTAATTACTTTATTTAACTTTTCAATTTCTTCTGTTAATTTATTTGTTTCAGATATTGCATTTTCTTTTTCTTTTTTGCAATTTTCCTTACTTGTATCTAGTTCTACTGTTTCTTTCTTCAACTTTTCAAGCCTTGCTTCTATTTTTTGAATTTCGCCTTCTATTGAATCTAGTTTTTGCTTTTTAGTTGCATATTCTATTTCAATTTCTTGTAAGCTCTTTTCTAGGCTCATTGCAAACTCTAGAGTATCTGCTATTGAACTTTCATAACCTTCTTTTTCTTCTTCTAGCTTAGCTAATTTTTCTTTTTCCTTTTTGATTTCTTTTTCAAGGTTTTCAATTTCTCTTCCTCTACCTAGAATATTTACTGTTTTCTTAGCAACAGAACCACCAGTAATTGCTCCAGATGGGTTAATTAAATCTCCATCTAATGTAATTATTCTAAATGTATAGCTGTTGTTTTTAGCAACCTTAATTGCTGTATCCATATTGTCTACAATTACTGTTCTTCCTAGTAAATTCAATATAATTTGTTCATACTTTTTGTTGTAATTTACTAAGTCTGAAGCAATTCCAACTATTCCAGGTTCTTTTCCATTTATTTTGTCTAGTTTTTTACCTTTTACTGATGATATTGGTAAGAATGATGCTCTCCCTAAATTATTTTTTCTTAAATGTTCAACTAATTTTTTTGCATCTTCTTCTGTCTCTGTAACTATGTTTTGAAGTGACATTCCAAGGCACATTTCTATTGCTGTTTCATATTGTTTTGGAACTTCTATAATATTTGCTAATACGCCATGCATTCCTTTGCCTAAGTCTTTTATATTTTCACAATCTTTTAAAAGTTCTTTTACGCTTTTTACATAGCCCTCTTTTTCTTTTTCAGTTTCTATTAAGAATTTTAGTCTTGATTCTTTTATTCTAATTTCACTAGCTAAGGTATTTATGCTAGTTTCATAGCTTTTAATTTTGTTATTTGCTTCTTCTCTTTTTTTGCTAATTTCTTGCAACTCTTCTGTTACTTTGTTTTTCTTTAATTGAATATCATAAAATTCTTTAGATACTTCTTCTTTTGTAAGACGTGTTGCATCTAATTCAGATATATTATTTTGAATTTCTTGTTTTATCTGTCTTTGGCGTTTTTCAAAGTTTTCAACTTGAATATCTTGTGCATTAATGTATGATGCTAACTCATATTTTTTGTCTGTATTTGCTTCAACTTTTTTCTTGTGTTCTTCTATTTCTAGCTCTTTTCCAGATAATTTTTTTGTTAGTTCTTCAAGTTCTTTTTGTTTTTCTTCTAGCTCTTTTTCAAACTTTTCTTTGTTATTTTTTAAGTTATCTTTTTTCTCTTCTTTTTGTTTTATTTCATCTGCAAGCTCTGTAAGTCTTTTATTTAGCTCTTCTATTTCATTTTCAAATCTTGTTTTGTTTTCTAAATTGTTAGAAATTCTAGTATTTGCAACATTTATATCAGAGTTTAACATTTCAATTTCTTTTTTACTTTCAAATCCTAAATTTGACATTTGCTCTATTTTTAAAGTAATTTCATCTATTTGATTTTTAAGTTCTTCTTTTAAATTCTTAACTCTTTCTAATCTACCTTCTTCGTCATTGCAGTTTGCTTTTAGAATTTCTTCATCTTCTATTACTTGGTTTAAAGTTTGTTTATATTTTTCAATATTGTAAATGAATAGCCCAATTTCTATGCTTTTTAGTTCTTCTTTTAGGTTCAAGTATTTTTTGGCTTTATCCGCTTGAAGTTTTAAAGGTTCTAAATTTGTTTCAATCTCTGATAAAATATCGTTTATTCTAAGTAAATTTAGCTTTGTGCTTTCAAGCTTTTTCTCAGATTCTTGTTTTCTTGTTCTGTATTTTACAATTCCAGCTGCTTCTTCGAAAATATGTCTTCTGTCTTCTGATTTGTTACTTAAAATCTCATCTATTTTTCCTTGTCCAATTATAGAATAACCATCTTTTCCAATACCTGTGTCCATAAAAAGCTCAAGCACATCTTTTAATCTGCAAGGCACTTTATTTATGAAATAACCAGTTTCTCCACTTCTAAAAAGCTTTCTTGTAACTGTTACTTCTGTATATTCAATTGGTAAAGCTCCATCCTCATTATCAAATACAAGAGAACATTCTGCAAATCCTAAAGATTTTCTATTTTGTGTTCCCGCAAAGATGATATCTTGTGATTTTGTTCCTCTTAGGGATTTCATACTTTGCTCCCCAAGTATCCATCTGATAGCATCTACTATATTACTTTTTCCAGAACCATTTGGCCCAATTACACTTGTAATTCCTGGCATAAATTCTAATACTGTTTTATCTGCAAACGACTTAAAGCCCTGCATTTCAAGTCTTTTTAAATACATCTTTTATCCCTCTACTTTTTTTGTTATTATTTTTAAAGCCTTTTCTCGTGGCAATACAATTACATGTTCACATCCAAGGCATTTTAGTTTAAAATCCACTCCAACACGAGTTATTTCCCATAGTTTGCTTCCGCAGGGATGGACTTTTTTTGTTCTAACTATATCTCCTATTTTATATTCCATAAATTCACCTTTTTTTACATTTTTCTCTTTAATCTTTTATATAATATCATAATTGATTTTATATTACAATAGTGAACTTTGCTTTTTCTTTTTGCTTTTTTCCTTTATTTATGGTATAATATT
>OCTX012261469.1_pt1 | contig 21674 bp, 15 predicted proteins | sample 1539691 | NCBI WGS metagenome assembly OCTX01 (sample SAMN02144231, study PRJEB22623) | gut metagenome | biome: sheep rumen | host: Ovis aries | place: New Zealand
CCAGGGCTATCAAAACTAGTAATTGCAGAGGATTTTTTAAATCAATAAAATTTTGTATTATTACTCGCGGTTAAATCTTCTGCGTATTGTCTTAAAAATGTAGCTTTAAATTGTAGAGTTGAATTTTCATCTTCAACAACAAAGTTATTATTATAAGGTTCTACTTTTAAACTATAGTTATTTAATTCTGCCATATTTGTTAAGGGGTATATGGCGATATTCTTAACTAGGATATCAGCACTTCCTGGATTACTAACAGGTAAATTTTGTTCATTACCTCAATCTTTATTGAATCCCTCTTGGAAAAATCAAACCTTATTTAAATGATGAAATGTTTTACCATCAATTTCAAAAATTTTATATTGAGTATTTCATTGATTATATAAGAATGGATTTCCTATCATATTGTTAGAATCTAAAACAAATTTTTCATATTTATAATCAGATTCTCCATTTGTTTTATTAAAAGCAAACTCAAAAATTAATCCGTATCTACCAGAACTTTGGGTTTGCAAAACGTCTAAATTAGTTTGAAAATCAGCTTGAATTGCTATAGCAATCATATCATTTTTATATATATCTGAAATTTCTTGATTGTATGAAAATCCTAATTTTTGACACATATGACTATTATTTGTATCGTAAATACTCTTATCATCATGCCAAGAGTGTAATCCATAAACATCGTTGTCAAAACTAACAAGATTAATTCCGGTTTTCGCATATTTTTCAAAATTAACATTGTTTTTTCCTGTTACGTCCTTAGTATAAGCTAAGCCCATGATAATTTTTTCTTTTGAAAAATTTCCTCGTGGAATTAGTACATATACCGCAGTTTCAGGCTGATATAAATCATTTTCATTTAAACAAACTGCTTCCATTAAACCACCACTATATCAAATTTGATATAAAGGTTTGTTATTTCTTAAGCCTATATTTTTTTTGACAATACCGGTAATTGTTTTGTCTACTTCTAAATTATCAACTTTATATGAGGTAATAGTATTGACAGTATTAAAAAGTGACTCTTGTATTGCTTGTCCATTTACCATACTGCACCCCCTTTTTTTCTATAAAAAAAATAGGGAAGAGTTAAAGCAATATTAACTCTTCCCTTAATATTCGCCTTATATCTCATTCTTTAATAATTAAAAAACAAAATAAGGACTTTATATTTTTCTACCCTTAAATATTTCTGTGGGCATATTGATAAGCGTTGTCGCTTAAATTAATTAATGCTCTTTCGATTTCAAAAGAATCTCGAACATTCGGGAATTCTGCTTTGATTTCTACTCGTTGTTCTATCGAATCAGTTCCCGCATTAAATGTTGGTTTAGAACCTGTGTAATTACTTAGAGAGCCTGTTCCAAGAGAAGAAACAAATTGTTTTGCAACTTTAACTGCGGCAAGTATGTTACTTGTATCTTGAGCATTAAGAACTAATTCTTTTTCGTGTAAGATAGCTAATTTACCATCTTTACCTCAATTGCCAGTATAGCCACCTGTTGCCATTTGTGCAGGATATACAGGAATACCAGAATGATACCATCGTCAAATTCCTGATAGATCTAAATATTGAGAATTTTCTCCTGTACCTCTAGTTCTTCCAGAGAATCCTCCGATGAAATCTGGAAACTTATTTCTATTACTATTAAGAGCTGGTCTAGTGAAATTTGGATCGTATAAAGTAGCCATATATTCTTTACTTCGATTATTAGTTCCATCTAATGTAAATGGTAATTCATCTGTATTTAAACGAATTAAATCATTATACGTTAAATCTATATCTTTTAATAGTTCAGATAATTGCGTTAAAACACTGGTATATTCAGTTATTGTAGCTAAATCTTTTTTAACTATATCTGGAAGTTCTTCCAAAGTATCAAGATAAGCTTTTGTGCTATTGGTTAAAGCATCTGTTTTATTTTGTGTATCATTAACAGTTTCTGCATATTCTGTTATCTTTGTCGGAATAGTTGAAAAAACCTTATCTAATTGTTGAGACAATTCTTCTGCATCTTTAGCTGTTTGGTCAAGTAATTTAGTAGTTACATCTTCTACATTTGCATCTGCTATCTTAGAATATCCAGCTAAAGCATCTAGCCAAGGAATACCAGTTCCTTCATCTCTACCTAATTTACTTAGCTTATACAACATTTCTTGCGCGACTTCCGCAACATCATCTGTTCCATTCTTTATCATAAAGCCTAAAACATCAGACAGTCCTGTGCCAGTATCACCTAAATCTTCTTGAAGATTTTGCATATATTCTCTGAATTTATCAGTAAGTTCTTGAAGTTCTTTCGCGCGCTGTTCTGCTGGTAAATTCATATTTTTACTAATATCTTCATAATCTTTAGCATAATCTTTCAAAGCTTTTGCAAGTTCTTCGGCGGTCTTTTGTCTTTGGTCTTTCGTAAGCTCATAAGCATCTTGAACAGCTTGAATATATTCTTGACGAGCTTTGGCAATATCATTTTGACTTGCGCGGTAGACATAACGATAATTACCTTGAGTGTCTCTGCGGAGTTGCATTTGATTTTTATTGCGCTGAGCATCTTCAAGTGCAATTTGTTTTTGAAGAATTGTAAGCTTAGAATTCGCAAGTTTAACATCATATTCAGACATGGTTTTTTGATTTTCTAGAAGCTTTATTTGTTCTGCCATTTGTTGACGAATTTTATTTTGTGTAGCTAAAGATGAGCCTTGAGCGCTGTTTAATAAATCATTATATTTATTTCTAAGTTGTTCAACTTCAAAAGTTCTTTCAACTTCATCTCGATAACCGTCAATATTTTTCTTATCTCATTCTCAATTTCTATCAAGATGATCTAGATTGTTTTCAGTGTTTCCAAGAACGTTATTATACATTTTTTGAATTGCAGCATCTACAGCATCGTTATATGCATCAACAAAAGCTTCTGCAGATTCTTTGGCAAGATCTTGCATATTTTTTTCTGCTTCATCCATAATTTCTCGAGCAGCTTTAGCAGCTTCTTCGTTGCCGGTTTCAAGTGCTTCTTTATATCGTTTAGCTCATAAATTATAAATATGAACTTGCTGTGATAATGAATTCTGTAAAATTTCAGCTTGTTTTGTTCCAATATCACTTAAAGCTTGATAACTTTCATCACCATATCTTATAGAATAAATATCTTTTAGCCATTCCATTTTATCAGCTAATTGTTCAAATTGATCTATATAATCTTGTTGTTTTTCATCAATTTCGTTATAGTAATCAATAAGATTATCAAGCACACTCTCTTCTTTAGACTGTCAATCTGAAACTTCTTCTCCTAATTTCTTATAAACTTCTTCATAAGTTTCTTTTAGAGCTTGAGTATTATCGCCAAATGGATTATTGTCTCCACCTAGACCTCAATTGCGGAGTCTATTAAGTTCATTTGCAAGAAAACCAATAGTTCCATTTGCTAAATCACTATCTGTTAAATTTGCTATTAAATCATTAAAATAATTTATAGATGTTTGAGAAGTCATATCTTTTTTCATACTTTCTAAAAATGCTGTAGCATTTTCTTTAGTAATTTTGAAAGTATTATCTAATATGAATAAATCTTCAGTCATTTTTCTGAGTGGACTATCTGTATTAAATCCAGTAAAGACTCCCGCAAAGCTGGCCGCAGTTTCATTAATTTCTTTTAAATTATCAAGAGCGTCAAGAGAACCTTTATAAGCTTCAATTCTTAAATCTTCAATTTGATCTTGTAAATCTGCTATAGTGTTCTTTAATTTTTGAGCTTCAGTTTGAAGGTCATCATATCTTTGGATATTTTCTCGAACTTTACCAGCTTCTTCATCAAATTTACCAATAATTTTGTCTAAAGCTTCAATTTGTTCTTTTGTAGTATCACTATTTGATTTATTATAACTATCAATTAATTCATTATATTTCTTTATTAAATTATTTTCTGTATCATCTAAAGCTTTAGATATATCTTCGAAATTCTCAATAATTCCATCTTTATCAACGTCAAGTGGAACTGGAATCTTTCCATTAATAAGGCCTTTAGCTAAGCTATCAAAAATTGTCTTTTCAGCTTTAGTTAAAGTTTGAGTTAGATTGTTTATAATAGTTGTAGAAGGATTACTAATTTGCTTTCAAATATCTGTTAATTCTCCACCATTTTGTTTTTGTAAAATATTTAACTTATTTTGTTGAAGATCAATTTCCTGTTTAAGAAGAGCTATTTGCTTAGCTTGATTTTGTCTAGCTTTTTCGCCAATCAGTCTATCTTCTTGTTTTTCAATACCAGATAAAGTTTCTCCAATTTTATCTAATTGAGAATCAACTTGTTCATAATAATCTTTTTCATGGTCAATTGGCTCTTTATATTCCATGGTGTTGGTATTACCGCCACCACCACCGCCACCGCCTTTGTTGTGTGCTAGGATTTGATTGCGGCCAACATAATAATTGTGATTATATGAAACCTCGAAGTTATAAACAAATAATGTTTGAACTTTAACTTCAATATTAGAGATTACATGTCAAGTACCATCTGCAAATAATACATAATCACCAACGTGTAAATTAGAAGCAGGAACTCATTCTATATTATGTTTACGTCTAATATAAAATCTGTGAATACCCGTTACACTAAGAATTTCATTTTCAATGTATAGGTCATAAATTTCTTCTGTAACATCGTGAATCATTGTTTGAAGAACAATGCTATATTCATTCTGATGAATTTCTTCATTATATGAAAGAACAATATCTCCAACTTGGATATTTTCAATTTCTTTGAAGGAATCTACGGTAGATACAAGAGTTCCAGCTACGAAACAACCTCCACCTTTACCACCAGAACTGCCAGTACCGCCAGAAGAAGGTGAACCTTTTTTAGTAAATGTTATTGTTGGCATAAGTACAGGAGTAGAATCTCTAACTGTAGAATTAAACTGAATTTGTTGAGCTGTTGTAGATGCTTTTCCAGCTGCTACTGGATCACTTGTATCAACTCCAGAATATGCTTTACTATAAGCTGCTGCTAAACCAAATGCTTTCTGAGTAATTGTTGTTTCTGCATTGGGTAAATATACAGTTTTATAATCAATTTGAACATCGAACCCAACACCACTAAATACATTTTGAAGTTGTTGAGCTGTCATTTGTCCTGACATAAGCATCTGTTGCAGTGCAGCTTGATATTGACTAATGTCTAATTGTGCTCCAACTTCAATATCTCCATTTTGTTCAATATCAGCTATTAAATCATTTATTACATCCATGTTTCCTGTGAAACCTGAATTTTCAAGATAAGCTGTTACATTAATTTGACCATATTGAGTTCTTAATTCATCAAGAGCAGCCATATCTCCTTCGGCTATTCTTTGAATATTTGATTGAACGTCGGCATTTTGCATAAATTCTTGAGTAATCGCACTAGAATCAACATTTAAAATATCACCTAAAATTGGCTGAAGATTTTGATATCCTATAACTTGGTCTGCTGTATTAGTGCTATTAATATTTTCTTGAATGCCTTTCCAAGAACTACTTAATTGTTGCATACCGTTTCTAGTTTGTAAAGAAGCTAATGCAATATTTCTAAGTCTATCTTGAGCATCTGTTAACTGCTGATTTAAAACTTGTCATTGTCTTGAACCCTCTTCTACTCCTGCCATTTCATCATTTAATGTTTTGATTTCTTCTGTAAGAGTTTCAACTTCATCAGCAGCTTCTGCTCCAGCTCCACCCATTTCCAAGAAGCTGTCTACATATTCATCTACAGATACGCCTTCAAGACCAGCATTTTTAAGTATTTTTTCGGCTTCTTCTTCAGTATAATCTAAATCTGTATCAGCTTGATCTCAATTAAATTCAGGCTGTAAAATAATATTAGGATTAGCTATAATTTCTTCTAAAGAAAGGCCATTTGCAAGACCTTCTCTAATTTGAGCAACAATATTTCTTACTTGTTCATCTATATTATCAGATGATCAATCAATCATTTCAAAAAGACTCACTTTTTGCTCATCAGAAGCACCTAAATTATCTAAAACATTATCAAATCGATCACTTCAAAACCTGATTTCATCTGTATTGGTATTGGTTAAAGCGGTTGAAGCTACCGCAAAATCAGACATACCATCTGCCGCAGCTTCTAAATTACCTGCAGCAACTAATGCATCATGAGCTAATTGAGTTATTTGTGCATCAGATAATTCTATACCATTGTTTTCTGCAAGACGTTGGACTTGTGTATGAGCTTCTTCTCATGATATATTATCAAAACTTCTTTGACTTCCTAATGCTAAACCTGTAGTTAAATTTTGAGCTTGCTCATATCTATCATTATAAGCAGCTTCATTTTCCTGCATTCAAGAATCAATATTATTAAATTCTTCTTGATTAGCTTGCATTTCCGCATAACGTTGTTGATATAATTTTTCATTAGTTGCGCGATCTATTTTTGCTAAATCAGCTTGTTGCTTTTGAATCTCTTCTAAAAGTTCTTGTCGTCTTGCCGCTGCATTTTCGTATACTTCCGCATAATTATCTACTTGATAATCTACAATAACTCCGCCATTACCATCACTAGAATAATCAGTGCTTATTCCTAGAGAATTTAATGTATCTTGTGAAAAATTGTCAAGTCCTTTATCTGAATATTCTGGCTTATCAGCGTAATCTCCATCTCGTAAAACAGCATTATAATACAGTTGTGCTGCAGTAGCTTCTTCAATTCTTTGTTTTAATGTATCATAGTCATCAGCTGCAGTAACGACAATTCCAAGAGCTTCAGCTTGATCTTCTAGCGCTTGACGTAATTCATCGGCGCCTTCACCAGTTTCTTTTCAAGCATCGTACATTTCATTAATGCTGTCTAACGCTTGTTTATTAGTAGCAACCAATTCATTAGAAGCATCTACTCGTTCTTTATATAATCGTTGTTGTTCTTTTCTATAAGCTTGATATATTGAAATGATTGCCATTATAGCTGTAATCGCAATAAAGGCTCCAGCTCTTATGACTGCGGCTTTTGCAGCTTCAGCTGCTGCAGCTTCTTTCGCAGCGTCCGCGTGTGCTTTGTTTGCAGCGGTAATTTTTGCTTCTCCTGTCGAAGCTTCTTGTTCAACTAATAATTGTTCTTCTTCTGCTTCTGTAACGGCACGAGTTGCTTCTTCTAATTCTTTTTGTTTTCTTTTTACATGTCCTTTAGACGCAGCCTTACTTTTATCTGAAGCTTCTTCGCTTGCTGAAAGAATATTATATCTTTCTTCTTGCGCAGCTAATGCTTCAGTAGCCTTTTTTTCTGCTTCCTTTGCTGCAGTTACAGCAGCTTTCGCCGCAGCTCGTTTCTCATCTAAATCTATAGACGCTGTCGCCGCAGCTTCTTCTGCAGCGGTTACGGCGTTTTGCGTTGCTGTAACTTCATCTTTTAAAGATTTTAAATTAAAAAAGGCAGAAAAACCTTCTTGAATTTGAGAAAAACTTTGTATTCCTGTTAATTGTTTAAAAGAACTTACTAACATAGGAACAACAAATGTTAAATTTGTAATCGTCTGTAAAAGTTTTTCACTATCTGTTAAATTTTTATTTGATCAAATTGTATATATATGTCCTAAAGACTGTCAAGCACTCGCTAATTGACCTACTGCTCCCACCATATCTAATATTTCTTTTCTAGAGGCAGCAATTTTTTGAGTATCAATATAACCTTGACCTAATCTATCTATATTATCTTTTGCTCCTTGAGTTGCTTGACGATTGCTATAAGTTCTATCTAATTGATCGGCTAAAGCTCTAACTTTTTCTGGCGAAATAGATTTAGATTGACTAGCTAATTGTTCTAATATTTTCCTTAAATTATCAGCTCCACCAGCTAATCTTTGTATTTCAGCTAATGTATCTTTTGCTTCATTTTCTCAATTTTCTGTTTGGGTATCTATATCATTAATAGAATTCTTTAATGCTTCTAACTGTTCTTTAGATAACCCACCAACCCTTCCTATTTCAACTACAGCTTCTCGAACTAGCTGAGTTGCATTTCTTATCCCTGGAGATCCTTCACCGGTAGAATCTTCTGTTCGCTTATACTCTTCTATCTCAATTTCTAAAGCATCTAAAGCTGAAATATATTTTTTTACTGCTTCTACTGCACTATTTATTTTTTCTTCATTGCCTTTAAAGTCATCATCTTTTAATTCTTTTAAAACCCCAGTAAGTAAAGAAGTATTTAACCCATTCTCATCAGTAAAAACAGCATCTGTTTCTTGAACAGTTGTTCCTAAAATTGCATTTAATGAACTTAATGTATCTGAAAATTCTTTATGAGCATTTTCTGCTGCGTTAGTTAAACGAACGTTTTCGTCTAATAAAGAATTATATTGTTTAAGTCCTTCTTCAGACATGTTTGAAGCAAGTTGAGCGCCCTGTTGAGCAAAATTTAATAAACTTTGTGTATTTTTATTATTTGCATTGGGATTAGCTAATCCTAATTGACTTAATGCGGCAGGAGCATTTTTATAATTTTCAGCTTGAATTTTACTTAGCTTTGTATTCATTGATGCATCGGTAATAGCATTCGCTATATTTTTACTAAATAAACGAGTAAAAGCAGATGCTAAACCAAGAATAATAGTTGGTCCACCGCCTACAGATTTAAATAAGGTATCTACCGCTTCAGCCAATTTAGTTAAAGCATCAATCAATGGATAAACCATATCTGTAGTAAATACATCATTAAATAAACTTTCAAGAGTAGCTTGTAATGTCGCCATTCTACCTTGTAAAGAATCCATATATTCTTGATTCATTTGTTCAAGAGTACCTGCAGCACCTTCTCCGGTTGCTCCAAGATATTCTTGATACATATCCGCATTATCCATTAAAGCGGTAAAACGGTTAACCTGATGCTTACCTGCTAATGTTTGTGCAACAGCTTCCTGAGTTGTATCATCTAAGTCTTGCCAAATAGCCATTAAATCTTCCATGATATCGTCCATACTACGAACGTTACCAAGAGAATCTAATACTTGAACGCCGATACTTTCAAGTGTACCTGTTACTTTACCTAAAGTAATACCATCTTCATCTTCTTTACCTAACTGTAAATCAGAAAAACGAGCATACAATGTCTTAAGACCATTACCAATTTGCTCTGGTGCTTCTCGAGTAACAGATTCAATTGTAGCAATTTGCGCGGCTAGTGCTTCACCACTTACACCAACAGCGTTAGCCATTGATGCAGCTCGCTGAGATGCTAATGCAATTTCTTCAACGTCCGCCGCAGAAATGTTTGCAATTAATGCTCAGTTATCCATTGCTTGCGCAAGTTCTTCCATATTATCTTGAAGTCCATACGCATTCATATAAGCAGTAATCTGATCAGAGGTTGCGGCGGTATCTTGTTGAGAAGCATTTGCAAGTTTAGCAGATAAAGTTGCTAATTGCTGGGATTGATTTAAATCATAACCTTGCTGAGCGAAAATTAATGAAGCATTAGTCATACCAACTGTAGTTTGACCAACTGCTTTTGCTGCTTCATTAGCTGCTTTAGCATATTCATTCATGCTATCACGACTATAATCAGTAACAAGCATGATTTGAGTTAATGAATCATCCAATTCTTTAGCATATTCAACTGAACTATGAATCGCATTCATGAATTGACTAAAGAAACTTGAAATTACTCCCCAACGAAATGTATTTTGAAAAGTAACAAACATCTTATCAACGGCGCTAGACGTGCGAGTAATTCCCGCATCAAAACGACCTAACTGTCCGATCAAACTATTAAAAGCAGTTTGACCTTGAGTTCCAGCTAATCTAAATCCGGCAGCTACGCTTTCTAAATCTACTTTTCCAGCAGCTAGCTCAGTTCTAAACTTTGATATATCAATAATTCCAAGAGAAGGATTAAAAGCATTTGTTAAAGCTTTATTTAGTCCTTGTAGACCATTTCTTGCCTTTTCAATAGTTGATTCAAAATTTCCTGCATTGCTCATTTTCTGCAAAGATAGCTCAACTTCTCTAATTTGAGTTTGAAGTTTAGTTAGACCAGCACTGTCAAATTTTGTAGAAATGTTATATTCAATACTGTTAGAATATTTCATTTAATTAATTCACCTTCCTCTCGGAAATGTAATCCTTATATCTCCTTTTGAGATAACAATATCTATTATTAAGTAAAAAACATTGTATAAAGATAATAAAAAAAGACCCTACAGCTATCAGCCACAGGGTCTTTTTCTTAAGTGAATAAACTATCTAAAACTTCTTTAGAATTTACAGGATTTTCTGCTTTTGGAGGAACTCTATTCATTCCCCATTCATCTGCAATTCTAAGTGCCTCTTTAACATCCTCGTTATTAGTTAAAGTTTGTACTTGTCCTGCCATATTTTGAAGAACTTCTGAACTGAAAATTTCAGCTTTATTAAGCACTCCTCCAATAGAAAGAAGATACTTTTCATATGCTTCAAAGTATTGTGCGGCAACCTGTCCAATGTAATTTACAGTATCTTTGTGATTGGCAATTAGCTCATTAATCTGTCCTTGCTCAAGGAACTGATCAAATGCAGTGAGTGGATTCTCTGCAACACGGGACCCTGCAAGGTCATCTAAATCTTCAACTAGATTAAGAATTTCATGACAAACTAATGCACGTTCAAATACAAACTGATTAAGAAATCCGTTATCTTCCGCAGCTTCAAGACATGAATTAATCATATCATACATCTCTTGGGAAGTTAAAGGACAATTTTTGACTTGTTCTAAGTTAATCATAATCAACTCCTTTTGTCTCTTATATGTTTACTATTTAAGTATAGCATAATTTTCTATTTTTGTCAAGGCTATTTATTTAAAGCTACTAAAGCTGCTAATTCTGAAATATGCAATGTTATTCTAATTTTTGTATTATATAATTTTGTATTAATTGCTTTAAAAGCTATATCAGAACGAATTTCAGCATCTTCACTATTCGCAGCTTCTTCTCCCCGCCATTCATTTAAAGCGTTATAGTCTTCATATTCTAAACTGCCTTCAACAGATTTAGAATCAACCATCCAATTAACATAATTTTGAGTGGTTTCTTTTAAAGAATCTATAATAGTAACAATATCATATAAATGATCATTAATTAACATATAAAAAGCTGAATCTGCTAATTCATTGGTAAAACCAGCCAGTGTTGCTAAGAAAGCTTTATATTTTACCACTTGTTTAACAGCATTTCATTGATTAACCAATGCATCGTTATATTCACTATTAGATCCATGAGCAGCTAATAGCTGAACTATAGAAAATAATTGACTACTATTTAATCCAGCTTCTCTAGCTAATAAAGTCAATAAAGGAGTACCTCTTTGAAGAACAAAATTCGCAGGACTTGGATAATTAGGATCAAAATTTAATTTTCTATCTTTTTTAATGGTAATGCCTTGAGTAACAGTAACTTTTGCATCGTCTTCCCCTATTGAAATAGACATAGTGGCATTATCGCTTTTTTTAGCTCGACGAGTAGCATTAGCATAAGCTTTTTTATCAACTGCATCAAAAAATGCTTTTGAATCAGAAAAATCTACTGTTGTCGTTATATTACCAGCTCCGGAAAAATTTTTTATAGATTCATGGACAGGTTCAACTTCTTTTCCAACTCTTTTATGGGCAAGAATAACTCCTTGTCCAGCACTAGCTTCTAATCCAATTGCATCCATTTGATCATAATAATTTCCTATTTTATCAAAGAAAGCTTTTAAAATTTCTGCAGTATCTTTAGTAAAATGCTGATCTCCATTTCCATGACTGATTGTAACTCCTTTTTCACTCAATTGTTGTACATAAGCAGGAAATTGCGGCTCTCGTAATAATGTTAAAGCAGTAAGTAATTTTGTTTTATCTGCAGTTCATTCACTAAATTTAAACTTACCACCATCTTTATATCTTCCGCCAGAACTAAAAAAAGCCTGATTTTGACGACTCAAAATTGCTTCTAGAGCTCTCTGTTGTCAACCTGTTTTTGCTTCACTTCTTAGTCCACTCATAGGAACTCTTGTAGTAAAAGCTTTTCCTAAAAAATAATTTTCTAGTAAATCAGCATAAGCTTTAGTCATTTCTTCGCTAAAATTAGGAATATGTCTTTCTAAAGCATCTTCTATCTGCTTTAACGATTCACTATTTGTAACAAAAGTGTCTATCGCATCTTGAATTGCATCTCCTGCTTTATCAATATCAATATTTGGAAAACTTAAACTTCCTCCTATTGTTGTCGCAGGCTCAAAATTTTCCAATCAATCTGATCTCATTAATAAATATTCTATGTCAGCAGCTTCTTTTAAACTCAATGCTCCACTAGCAGCTCATGCTTGAATTTGCTGTTGCTGTTTTGCTCTTACACTTGAAACTTTATGCTTAGCTTCTTCTAAAATTTCAATAGGAGATTCATTAATTAATGCTTGACTAAAAACCCAACTTTGAACATTAATAGCATAATAATGAAGATAATTATCACTTTTAGGTATATGTGGTTTATATAAAGTTCCATTTGCGGCATTAACTGCAATCATATTTTTCACCCCCTAAAATCTCTAATAAAAAAGAGGGGCACCCGCAAGGGTACCCCTCATTATGGAGACTATAAGGGTCTCCCGTTATTGTGCGTGGTAGCAATTTGACTTAGAGCAATAACCTAAATTATTTTGGTTCTAGTTACCAGTCTCACCAGTGGTACCTTCACCACCAGTAGTACCTTCAGTGTCACTATTTACATCAAAGATACTGTTAACATAGGGTTTATCAAGAGCAGTTGCTTCCTCTGTTAAGCCCTCACCATAAATATCGGAACCCTGAGTACGTCCTACGTGACCAAGAACATGCTCATTAGCATAATTGTGTCCACCAATAGCAGTAGGATCAACAATTTGAAGAGCAGCCATTACTTTCTTAGACTTATTAAACTTAGTATAAGCGGGGAAAGCATCAATGGTAAAGGTGAATGTTGAAGGATCACCAGAGTTGGCCATTGTGAAAGTGAAGTTAGATTGAATCTTACCGCGAGGAATAATGAACTGAGCAGGTAGATCTTGACCAGTTACCTCATCACGGAAGAGAGTATCAGCTTCAATGTAGTAATAACCAGCGAAGCTCTCAGCGTCAATTTGAATCTCTTGAGCACCATCAGTATGAACAGTATAGCAGTCAATACGGACAGTATTACCACCAGCTACTGATTCATCGGTGTAATTAGTTGTTTTATCATCAAGTTTAAAGAAAATATGAGATTCTGGTTTAACAACATCTGAATCAAATTCACCGTCAGCGCCAAAAATAGTAGTTCCATCAAAAGCAGGAACTGCAGTGGTATCAGCAGCAGCAATTTCATCCACAGTAATCGCAGATAAGAAAGTCTTAGGACCACCAGCACTGTCTAAAACGGTAGCGTAAACAGGAGCTTCTTTAGAAACTACGATAACATCACCATTACGAACATCAGCAGGAAGTCTAACATATTTAATAGCATTATTACCAGAGCCGCTAACCTCAACAACTAAATCATAAACTTGGTGAGTATAGATCTTCTGAACGTCACCCTCAGTAGAACGACCTTTAACGATGCCAGCACCAGAAAGCATTGAGAAACTAACGGGAGAAATTAGAGCATCCTCAACAGTAAATGTTAGAGTTTTCTCGCCGTCCCAACCAATTAGTCTGGGGTTGCCTTTTCCGCCTTGCGCATAGACTGTGGTAGAAGCACCTTCAAGGGAGCTGGTCTTAGCTGTATCTAAATAAAGAACAGGTTGACCCGCATCAAAGTGCTGGTTACCAATATCTACGGCAGTTAGAGGACGAAAGACAACATCACAGATCTCGCGTACACCCATTCGCATAAGCGGACCTCCTTTTGTCTAAAAAACGAATAGAAAAAATTGTATACAGTCTTTTCCTTTTTTGATATTATCTAGGTTCGCGCTCCTATCTAATATCTCTTATATTCACCCTATCAAGGCTTAGGGGAATTAATATAATGAACGATATCAGTCAGGTGGTTCATCCATCTTTGAAGCATCCATAAAAGGCATAGTAGAAACCCGCATATAAAAATCATATTTTGATTTTTCAAAATATCTTCTATAGGTATCAAATAATTGAAAAGGAGTATAATTATAAAATATATTTATATCCATACCCAATCCAATAGATAACACAGAACAATAATCACAAAAAAGAGAATGCGCACCTTCAGCTTCTGCTTGCATTGCATGAACTTTTTCTCGCCCCGCTTTAATTTTATCTGCAATTTTTTTTGCTACATCATTCGCGGGATTATAATCTGGTTCTTTTTCATTTTCAATATGAGGAATAAAAGCATCTTTTAATACTTTTTGAAAATCTTCAAAATTAAAAGGATGAAGTTTTCCTACTAGATGCTTTTCTTCTTCCTGTTCTAACAAAAAATCTATTGAATTATCTGTAATTTCAATTTTGTAATCTGGAAAGATTAAATTAAAAAGATTTGTGACTAACTCTTTTACTCCAGAATCCTGACTAATTATCATCAATAATAACTGAAAATCTGACATAACCTCTAAATTAAAATTACCCCTTTTTACCATCTCAGTAAATTGTTCCATATTAGATAATAATTGAATAGTAGCTAAAAAATCTTCTTCTCCAAATAGAACAATATCTTTTATTTTAGGCTGCATTATAAAAATATTTGCACTTTCTATTGGCAGAGGCTGACCTGATAGAATTAAACCTAATTTTCTTTTATCTCCTTGTATATCCATAATGACCTTCTAATAGACGCCGTTTAAATCCTGATAAGAAGGTAGTGTAGGATTAAGATTTTCACTATCATCCGCATTAGAATGAGTAGCAATATATCGTAAAACAATACCACCAAGATATTCATTCATTACGATTTCACTAGCTCCCATAAATTGCAAAGTACCAATACCAGATAATTTAGTACCATTTAAAATACCATCTATGTACCCCGCAATTTGATACGGACGAAGTTTATAATCATCTAATTCTCAATAATCAAGATGACAAATAATTGAAAAAGTAATAGTACAATCACGATATTGCGGATTATTTGTTGGAATAAAATCATCAAATTCTAAAAGAACATAAGCTTTAACCTCTTCATGCTCTCCAAATTCAAGTTTAGGAACATTTTTAAGATACTGCTTGTCTTTTAAATCTTGAAGATTCATATTATCAATAATTTCTTGATATTGCACTTGTGTATTATCAAGGCAATCCGCAACATTAAGCACTAAAAGTCGTTTTAATTTATCAGAATAGGGGCGACTTTCTACAAAAAGTCGCCGCCAGATTGTCTCTTGATCAGTCTCGCAGGAGAGAAAAGTAGATTTAAAATTATTAGCTAACAATGCCGATGCTTTTTTCATTTTTATCTCCTGTAAACGATCCAATAGTAATAGGTAAAGTATAAGTTTCATTATTCTCAGTAACACATGTCAAAGTAAAACTGCCTTTGCGACCAGTTAATACTTCAAGTTCACACTTAGTACCGTCTTGAGAGTTAATTCTAACTAAAGAAGAATCTACACTAAATGTACCCTCAGCTTCATAAGTATAAATACCATAAGGAGCAACAGTATCCGGACCATCAATATATTCTCTTTGCCAATCAATTGTTACTTCTAAACTATACTCACCATAATTAACAGTATAAGTACCTATTGCACCATCATGAATTCTAACTTTACACATATTTCCATCATTCATAATGTCTACAATCTCTACTCTTGGATTGTCAGTAACAGACCAAGAGAGAGAACTTTGTAAATAAGATTTAGGAATAAAGTAACCAACGGTACTATCTTGCGGGACTAGTGTTTTACCTGTAATAACAGACTCAATATCATCTGTTTTTTTGATTTCTGGGAGCTCCGCAATAGGATTATCATAATATTCTTGAACTTCTATTTCAAGAATACCTGGAACAGAAATACTATCTGTAACTTGAACTTCTCAGATATGTCCATCGACTTTAATATGAGTAAAGCGTTCAAAAAATTCACGAGTTTGCTTATTTAATTTTATAAAAATAGTGCCAGAAAGATTTAATTCATTAATATTGATTCCACGTTTTTGAAACCAACGAATATCTGTTTCTGTTGGACCTTGAAAATAAATTCAATATTCTGTATCATCAATTGTAATAGTATATCTACAACGAATAATTTCTGAACGAAGATAAGCCGTTTCAGTTAAAATGGGAAGATATACCATTCAATGGGTACAATCATCTAATATTTCAAAAACATCGCCAGCTTCAAGACCTGCATCATATTCAACAGATAAAATCTTTTTATCATAATCTGGCTTTAAATTGTTTAAATTAATTAACGCAGGTCAAGCATCACAATAGGGGGTTTTAATAAGTCGAGAGTTATAATCATTTTTTAGTGCAGCCCGCAAGCTATTTAATTTTTGCTGATTAATTCTCCCTAACGCACTTCCACCTTGATACTCTAACCGTGCGGCTAAAGTTTTTAAAGACACAAACCCCCCTTTCTTAGTTAGAAGAGGTTTCTTCTTCTTCTTTTTCTTCTTCTTCTATTTTTTCTTTATCTTGAGCTGTAGCTTCTTGTGAAAAAGCTAATATTATTCCAATAGAAAGACCAACTACATTAACTATAGCCATTGAATGCGTAGGATCGGCCATTCCTCAAATAGAATCAACGCCATTAAAAATTAATGCTAAGCATGGACAGCCGATAAGTCCCAACCATTTCAATGTCTGATATAGTCTAGAAGAAATTAGGCTTTCGACATTTCCATTACTCATTTTACAAACCTCTTTCTTTAAAAATAAGTTCTTATTTTATCTATTAATCCACAACATTCAAAAATTGTTCTTCGATAAAGCATAAAACTTGCTTCATCATCCATTTCAATTAAACCTTGTAATTTACATACTAAAGCAATTAAATATTCTAAGTTAGGAAATAATCCTTGCATGCCCAAAAGCTCAAGAATTATTGTTTCTAAGGGTTTGCTTCAATCTTGCTCCTCTTCTCTCATGGGTAGAAGTTTAAAAATTTGAGATTGAATTCTAACTAAATTATTTTTAATTGCTTCGTTGTTTATATCAATATTATATACACTAATCATAATAATGTGTATCAGATGTATCCATGATTCTAGCAAAAGTAGAACCATACCCTCCGCCTTGTAATTTCTTGCGGCGATTGTAAAGTCTTTGTAAATGGAACCCCTTTGTCTCATACTCTTTTTTAAGGGCTACTAATTGTTTAATATGACTGGCTTGAGAAGTAAATTTAAAATCGCTTCCACTATATTTTTGACGAACCAAATCAATATTCGCTAATTGATATCCAAGTCATTCACTAATCATATATTGACGAAGAATCATCATTTCTTCTTGCGTTAATTGAGTGGTAAAACTTTTTGATTCTAAATCCATGTCAAAAAGATTCTTTCTTGGAAATTCAAAATGCGGAATTGCAGCCATTAAAATTTCTTCTAACAAAGCTTCTGTATCTTCTTTAGTCATTTCCATAAACATATCATCGGTAATTCCCGCAAGAAAGAAATCATACATTTCTTCAAAAGAAGTAGGGGAAGAAGTATCTGACATTATACCCTCCTTCCTATTTAACTCTAAATTACGCGGCGTCCTGTTCTAGTTTGTGTTGTATTTTTAACTCTGCGATGAGAAGGAGTTGTATCCTCTGCCGCATTGTTATCTACTAATTCAGAAAATTCAATCTGTTTATCTATATCAATACCTGTCATTTGACTAATAACTTTTCTTTTATTGCTATCTGGAATTCTTCAAATAACAGCGTAGTCTATAATCATCTCACGTATTCCCTCTGGAGCAAAATCAAGCGCATCTTGTAAAGACTCAATTAAAGCATTGTTATCTAAAAGAAGATGCTTAATATCATCTAATTTCCAGTCATATTCAATTTGATCTTTTGGAATTTCAAATTCAGCTCTTAAATCAGCATTTTCTACGCATAAATAATCATGGAGTAAATTATATCCACCTGTTGTATAATGTAATGCGCGAAGTTCTCCTGCGGGAATCTTCCTCTCTTGGAATGGTTCAAATACAACTTTACGATTCCAATCTGGAAGAACATAAACAACTTTATGGTTTACCATATTTCGTATGGAAACTAAAGTATCATCTGTTAATCTACTCATTTTTTCTCCTTTTATCTCTATAATATATAAATAAAGGAGGAAGCATTAAATTACATGCTCCCTCCTTATTAATGTTTAAACTTTACAAGTTTCAATTTTTCTAATTAGATGACCGCATCCAACTCGTGTATCAACATAACAAGGAATATTGTTTTTACGAAGTTGTTCACAGAAAAATAAATCTTCTGATAACATCCCTTTATGAGAATTATTATAGTTTACTCAATCAAATCAAGGATAACTAATTTTATTAAAAACAGAGGCTTTAATAAGAATACACCCCATTCCTCCACCATGAATTTTGACTAAATATTTGTTATCATTGTGGAGTTTTATTAATTCTTCTTTAGTATATGCACTTTCTTTAGAATAATTAAAATATAATTTATTATGCTCATCTTTAAGTTTATATACACAAGTTTTATTTAAAGTTTGATCATCAAAATATCTACGCAGATAAAAACCACTCACGACGTCAACATTATGAGAAAGAAGATTGAGAAGAGCATCTTTTGGAGGAGTTACATCATTATCAATCATAAATACATAATCATAATTACCATCTAATGTTAATTGCACAATTTTATTACGTGCAGTTGCGCAATCATATCCCCGCACAAAATTAAAAGAACATTCATTATCACCTTTGTCTAAATCCCAAATAGATTTAAAAGTGTCTGGTGTAATGTTTTCAAAAGTTGGAATTGCAATTAAAATTTTCATTTTATTGTACTCTCTTTAAATGTTCTTCTAAAGCTGTTTCTCAATCCATCTCTTTATATATTTTTATATATTCACGTCGTGGAACTCTGATTGAATTTTGTCAATCTTTATATCCTGCAAAATGTACAATTGCAGGTGAATCAGTATAACCGGTAACTCTGGTTTCATTATAACAAACAGGAATCCTAGAAACATGAGTAGCAAAATAATTTACCGCATCTTGATCTACATAAGGTACTTCTTTAGTATTTAAAAAATGAATTAATTTTTCATCTTTTTTAAATTTGCGCATTCTATCTAAATCAAATAATGCAACTCCCGCGTTATAATACAGTGGGCCATATGGTTTGTAAGTGGACAATGTTTCTTCTGCCATGGCAACCCAATCATCTTTTCTTAGAAAATCTCAAATAGGATCAATATCTTTTACACAAATAGTATCTACATCAAGTTGAAGTATTCTACTAACCTCTGGTAATAATTGAGTATAACAAACTCTAATCATAGCCATATAAGTAAATTGTGTTTTCATATTGGGGCCGTCTTTAGGAAAAAATTTTTGTCCACTTACATTATGACATTGAATTATATCTGGAAGTTCATGCGGAAAATTATCATCCTCAATGAAAAAATGGACTGTATCTACTGAGCTATTTGCAATAAGTGATTTAGCCGCAGTTTCCATTGCATCATATAAGTTTCTTGTACCTGTATATGCCGCATGCTTTTCCATTTAATTAATTTAACTGATTAAATTAGTTGCCAGTTTCACCGGTAGCGCCTTCAGCGCCAGTCTCACCTTCGGCCTCTTCAGCGGGAAGGTTATGAACACGGCTAGCTTTTACAAGATCAGTGTTACGATAGCTAAAGATAAAGTTAGTGAAGAAAGTAGCAATACCAAACTTCTTATAGGTCTGGAAGTCGGTGCTCCAGTCATCATTATCCTCAACTGTACGAACAGCTGTAGGACCTTCAAAAACAATCTTAACAGGCTTGCTATCCTGGCCCGCAGGCATAATATAGGCTTGAGCAGGATCAATTACCTTCTCTTGGTTGGTTTCATCAACCATGGACTGAGGAAGGATAATTACATTGTGACCCTTATAATTACCAAGTCAACCGTCAGCCCAGAGACGATTCTTCATATCATCAGAAACCCAATTGGTCTGAGGAAGCATCTTAGACGCAAATTCAAAGGTGCAATAAATAGAAGCCTTACCACCATAGGTATCAGCGATTTGAAGTAGTTCATCCATGGTATCTTCATCAAAGCCAGCTACCTCTGCACGATTGTGTCTAGGAAGTGTAGCAACGATAGCCGCAAGAGCCTTAGCAATCTCACGATAAATGAATTCGTCCATGCCCTCCATAACAAGAGCAGTTAGTTCAGAGAATTGAATACGACCGTCGAGCATTTCCTCGAAGCCAATACGAGCAGCGCCACCAATAGCGCTAGTCTCAACGGTAAGAGACTTACCATCAAGCATAAAGACTTCATAACGGCCAGCTAGACCAACGCGGGTAACAAAAGTCTTAGCGCGTTTACGAGCAGACTCAGTAATGCGAGTGCGGAAAACAGCTTTGTCACCATTGGCAACATTACGAACCTCTGCAAATTGAGCATATTGAGCCTCAACACGAGCAGGTAGAACCTCATCAATTGTTTGCTCGATTAAACGGAAAATTGTGTTTTTATTCTCGCGATAATCGCTATAAGTACCAGCTAGACGACGGAACTCTGTCGCAAGAGCTTCATTAACTTGATCAAGAGTGTATTTTTCCTCGCCAAAAGAGTAGGCTGTAGGGGCAGAAGGATCTGCATTAAGAGCGATACGAGCTAAAGATAAAAGATCATTGTACTCCATTTTCTACATCCTCCCTTCATTAAGCCTTGATGCATTGAAGCTTAACAGCAGGCTGACCATCAGGAAGTGTATACTCCTTGACAACACGGAATATAACATCGCCACTCTTACCAGCGGTTAAGAAACCGTCAGTACCAGGAACAACGTCATCGCCAACTGCTAAAGTTTCATTATCTTTAAATGTGTTAGTAGTAAAAATATCACCAGCAACAATGCCAAAGACACGAGGATAGATCTTACCATCATAAGAATCTTCTACCTTTTGTGCCCAATCCTTGTGCATCTGATGACGCTCATCATAGAGCTTTTCCTCGTTATAAACAAGCATCCATGCACCTGCACCATCAAAGTTGACCTCGCCAGCAGCGTAGTCATACTTTACAAATTGACCATTTTCAAGAATGGTAATATCATCAGCAGCAGGGAGCTGTGCATAAACACGACCGTCACGAGGAGCAGAAAGGTGGTTAGGCTCAACTTGGCCATAGCCATCTCGTTTAAATGTAATAGCCATATTACATTCCTCCTTTTACTTTAGAAATTTTTAGTTTGACGAAGTGCTTCAAGGAAAGCGGGAACGCTCTCAGATGCTTCTTCGTCGAGAGAGAAGGTCATAGTAGGAGCCATTTCAGGCTCGACCTCTTCTTGACCATCAATCATGTCAAAATTAACATTTTTCTCAACATAAATAACAGCTAGTTTAGCTTTAATTTCATCAAAACTGTATTCGCTCTTATGAGCAATAACATCAGCTTTATCCTCGTCAGAAAGCATATGATAAGAAGCAATTAGTTTATCTTTCTTTTCATTTTCGATATTTAGCTTAAAATCACGAAGTTCAGCAATCTCTGCGCGAAGAGATTCATTTTCGCTAACTAAAGCCGCATATTCTTCTTCTGTACGG
>OCTX012258166.1_pt1 | contig 21639 bp, 11 predicted proteins | sample 1539691 | NCBI WGS metagenome assembly OCTX01 (sample SAMN02144231, study PRJEB22623) | gut metagenome | biome: sheep rumen | host: Ovis aries | place: New Zealand
TAGCTACAAGTATGTATATGTACTCTACAACGGTGCCAACACCGGAGCCGTGACAAAGAACCTCTTCGGATTCATCGCTGAGGACGGTACGGAATATCTCTCTGACAAGACCACATTCCCTGTAGGCGAATGGAACGGCGGCGAAGTGACCTTCACCCTTGAGGAGGAGACCACTGGTAAGTTGTCAGTCGGCTTCATCGGCGGTGGCGGTTCAGGCAATGCACCTCATCTGTTTGTTGACTTCATCGACCTTGAGAAGATCGACGAGGCTGACGTGGCTAAGGACGAACTGGAGAAGGCAATCGAGGCTGCACAGGCTAAGGAATACGTGATTGGCGACGAGCTCTTCCAGTATCCTCAGTCTGAGATTGATCCGCTCGACGAGGCCATCGCAGCTGCTCAGGCTGTTTACGACAACGAGGACGCTACAGTTGACGAAGTCAATGCAGCTACTGAGACGCTCAACAACTTCATCGAAACCTTCGATCCGGCTTACAACGAGCCTGAGGACGGCACTCCTTACATCATGACCCTGACCACCTCAGACGGCCAGTTCCCGCTCGCAATCGACGGCACAGCCAACAAGATTGTTGAAGAGGGCGAAGAGACCTACATCTACTTCGACAAGCAGGAAGACGGCACATGGGGCATGAAGACCGAGGACGGCGACTACATCGCTTACGAAGGCAGCAACAAATGGACCATGAGCACTTCAACAGAGCCTTACGGATGGACCATCGAGGCTCTGAAGGACGGCGGTGTGTCGGTAAGCGGCACGAACGGTCTTTACGGCACGAACACCAGCGACGGAAACGCAGCCGGATCTGCTATCTATGGCGACAAGACCACTGCTAACGGCAACTACATCTGGAACATCAAGCCCGCCGAGCAGGAGCCGGAAGGCACACTGTACAACGGAACGCTGACCCAGACCCTTGCTATGGCTGACGGAACCGTGATGGGCGAGGAAGTTGACATCGACTACGATGTATTCATTACTGCTCCTGATCCAAACAACGGCGTTAAGATCCAGTTCGTCGACGGATTCACCTTCCCGGTTATGGGAACTGTAGTGCCTGACCTCATCGTTGACGCACAGATGACAACCAATGAGGATGGAAGCATCTCTTACAGCAGCGAGCCCTTCACTGTCAGCGTACCACGTGGTATGATGACCGTGACATTCAACGCAACCCTCACCGGTACGCAGGAAAATGAAAAGGCAAATCCTGTTATCACGCTTACTCTTTCTCAGGGACCTACAACCAACACCGTTGTCTTCGGACCACGTGAGGAAGGCGTCTATGTCGTAAATATCGACGAAGCCATTGAGAACGGAACCGTTGAGTCAGACAAGGAGACAGCCAAGGAAGGCGAGACCGTGACCCTCACAGTAACTCCTGACGAAGGCTACGAGCTCGATGTACTGAGCGTCACCTATCCTGAAACAACAACAGAAGCTGACGGTACCGAGTCGACTGAGATGAAGGAAATCGAAGTGACTGAGACCGCTGACGGCTACACATTCACTATGCCGGCTGCTGACGCTTTCGTTTCAGCTACATTCAAGGCAACTGAGCCTGAACTTCCCGACTACGTATTCGTAGCAACTGAGTGGCAGGCAGGCGACCCTGCACGTATCTCTGCTGACAACGTGACTGTCGACGAGACTGCAAACACAATCACTGTGAACAAGGACGGCAACCAGAACGTGAACCTCCAGTTCAAGGGTATCGACTACAACGTGCCTGCTGAGAACAAGTACTTCGTAGTACAAGGTACCGGCATGACTCCTGACGGTGCTCAGCTGTGGTGGATGAACAACGACTGGATTGGAACTATCCAGCCTGAGGTTTACACCGTAGGCGACGAGACGCTCTATGCATGGCCTCTCGAAGGTCTGAAGACCAACGGTGGCAGTGGTGAGCCTATCACTCTCGCATCTGACACAGAGGATGCTCTCTTCAATAACAACAGCCAATGGAGCACTTGCTTCGGTCTCACACTTGCTGACCCGAATACTCCGGCAGTCATCACGAATGTAGGATTCCTCACAGAGATTCCTGATAACGCAACTGGCATCAACCGCATCAACATCGACGGTGCGAACTTCGCTGCAACAATCGACAACGCCCTGCGCAATGGCAAGGTATTCGATATCTCTGGCCGCAAGGTTAACGCAGTCGTGAAGGGCGGCATCTACATCGTTGACGGTGTGAAGATGGTTGTCCGCAAGTAATAGGTTTTTCTAGATTTTCTAGATAATCTAGATATTCTAGTTTTTCTAGATACGCTAGTTTTTCTAGACTTGCTAGAGAATATAGCTAAATCAGGCGGCTCGGTTCTAAACCGGGCCGCTTTTTTAGTTTTTTTTTCTGTTAGCACAATTATTTTGTTAAAAAATGTAATGTTCTCGGATTTTTTTTGTTAATTTGCAGTGATAAAAGGTTTTAGGAAAGTTTTCCTGGAAAGTCCGGGAAATCCAGATAATCCGGAAAATCCGGAATCTCCGGAAATTCCGGAAAATCTGGGATGTCCCCCCCATATACTATAGCTGATAACTAAAAACTATAATAAATATGAAAAAACTATTACTTTCTATTCTGATTTGTGTCAGTGCTCTTGTTTCGGCCAGTGCACAGAAAACATTTGAGTGGGGAACTCCAACTTGGAATATCGAGGACGGTTGGACCTTCGAAAGTTATGAGGATTATGCTCAGGCGGGCGTTGTGCTTACTTATTCCAATCCTGCAAACTACACACTGACATTCTTTAATATCATAGCTGTGGACTATTTGGTCTACAAGGACGGTGTGGAGGTGCCTGACACTGCTGTGTCAACCTGTCAGGGGAATGCAGCACGTAAAGACATGCCCGTAGAGCTGGATTATGGCTTTATGGAGGGACACACTTATAAGGTGGTGACGACGGGGGCGAAGTTGGCTCAGGCAAACTTGGCTACAAGGGTGACAGACACCATCTCGGTTAATACGGACTCCTATACCATCTCTTTCACTATCAAAGGTCCGGAATTGGTGAAGACAATCAATGTGGAGCAGCGTATGTCACTTGCGATAGAGAACCAGGAGGATCCGTTGACATTCAGCCTGATAAATACGAATGAGGTGCTCGAGTTGCTTGGGATTCCATCAATCTATGACGCTACGATTTACGGGTTGCAGGCAAATGGCACTTATGTCTCATCTGAATGGTACGGGCCGGCTTACTTTGACGGCTGGAGGGATGCAGACGGCAATTACACTAAATGGAATGGTGGATGGAATAACTTGACTGGAGGAAATGCTCATCCTGCGGTCTACAGCATCAAGCTGAACGAGACCTGCGACACTGTGAAGTATTATTTCTATGACTACTGGCGGGATTATGACCCCGATGAGCCAGAGGAAATGGGAGGGTCAGGAATTAACCCGGTGAAGGGCCGTGCTCCAGAGGCTGTTGACATCCGCAAGGCTCCCGACACTCACTACAACTATGTTATTGTGGACTGGTATGATGAAGAGAATGACACGCTATACCAGTATCGCCGCAACTATCGCTGCGACGTGGGCAGTGACTACAAGGCATCGTTCGTGGTGAAGACGAGCGAGAAGTACGTTCAGATCAATGCCACCATGCATTTCGTGAGCGAGGAAGATTACTTGAATCCACCAGTGGCTGGCAAGAAAGGTGATGTCAATACGGATGACAAGGTTGATATCTCTGACATCGTGGCCATCATCAACCAGATTGCAGGCACGGCAAGCTATGAGAATGCCGACGTGAACGCCGACGAGAAGGTGGATATCTCCGACATCGTGGCGGTGATAAACATCATAGCGAGTGGCGAGTGATTGCTTTCTTTCATCATAAAAAAGGCTCCGCACATCCTTGTGCGGAGCCTTTTTTATGATTTTCTGGAATCTCGATTTTTCGTTTTCTTGTTTACTCGATTTTTCGATTGGCGGTGCTTCGAATTTCCGAGTTCTTGTTATTTTGAGATTCCGATGTTTTGAAAATACTTACTTCTGCTGATTCGGCATTTTTCCGTCCATGGCGTCTACAAGCATGCCGAGGAGTTCGTCAGTGGGGCGGGAGAGCGTCATGTTTCCGATTTTTGTCATCGGCTGACGGTTGCCTTTCTTGATCTCCTCAATTCTGTGGAGCAGAATCTGCTTCATCTCCTGCTTGTACTTGGTGTCCACGGCCGGGTCGGCGAACGGCTTCACCCAGTTGGCGAGCTGCATGTCGTTCGCGTCGATGGAGTTGTCGGCGAGGTATTCCTTGATGTATTTCAAGTAGGAATCGTAGTCCTTCTGCTTTTCAGCAAGCAGGATAAGCGGTGTGAGCTTGAAGTGGTTGGCATTGCGCATTCCGGCATCCTTTGTCAGCTTAACGAAGGCATCGTAGTTGGCCTGGTCGAGAGTGGCGCTTCCGTCTTTCTCCACAACAAGCTTTCTCATGTAGTTTGTCAGTACGTTCTGGACCTTCATGTCTACGGCCTCGCTTCCAACGGTTCCTTTCAGGATGACGTCGGTCTTCATGATCTGCTTGAAAGGCTTTGAGAAGGGGTTGTTGATGTGCTTCATGAAGATGCCGGCGAGTTCCGGATCCATGGCGAAGGTCTCTTCTTTCCCTTCGAGAATCGCCTCAGCCACGTCGTTCGCGTCGTCCACCTTGTAGCTGGCAGTTAGCGACTTGAGGTAGTCCTGAAGGAACTGCGGGTCGCGATCGCCGCTCTTGAATCGCTGCTCGAGGTCGGACGTATTGGTGTCCATACTGTTTTTCCCTACGTTTTCGATGAATTTCACTCCATCGCTGCTGCCGAGGAACCGTCCCACTTCCTTTGCGTCGCCGTTGAAGATGACGAAAGTAGGGTAGGCCGTGATTTGGAGTTTCTTTGCCAGAGGCGTGCCGTAGTCGCTCTCCATGTCCACCTTGATGTTGACGAACTTAGGATTCATGTAAGCGCCCACCATCTCCTGTGTGAACACATCTTTTGCCATTTTCTTGCATGGGCCGCACCACTGGGTGTAGCAGTCCATAAACACCAGTTTGTTCTCGGCTTTGGCCTTTGCCGCTGCCTGTTCGAGTGTCGTGCCTTCCGGCTCGAACACCATGCCTTGTGCCATGAGGATCATACCGACCATCAATGACAGCATTGTTGTTAAGGTTCTTTTCATGTTCTTTTAAATAATAATGATTTATATGTTTACTTGATTTATAGTTGTCCTAGTATTTCTAGATATTCTAGTATTTCTAGATATTCTAGTATTTCTAACACATATAGTTCTTCTAGTTGTTCAACTATTATCTATTGCATCGAGAACTTCCACGCCATGTCCTTGACTTTGCCCGGGACTGTGTATTCGTAGTGGCTGGTGGTGTCGAGTATTCCGCTGGCGGGGTTGATGAGATACTGATAGACGTGTCCCTGTTGCGTCTGCTCGTTCCATGTGGCGATATGAATGAGGCGGTCGGATGTGGGCACCATTCCATAGGAATAGATTGTTCCGTGGTAGTATTTCATGATTCTCACGCAAGTGACTTCCTCGCCTTCTGGTGCGGTCCACGCGACCGTAGCCGGCTGCTGGCTGTCGTATGCGAAGTTGTAGACTTTGTCGTGAGCCGTGTAGTAGATGAAACTGCCGACATGGCTTGCCGACATGGACGTGGCTGCCTGGATGTCGGGACATAGTTGGCTCATCGGATAGAGGCCTACACCGATGTTGGTGTCGGTGGGATATGTGCTGGCGAAGTTTGTGACTGCCAGGAAGCGTTCGTTGCCTTTCTCCATGATGAGGTAGTCGAAGGGCCTGAGTCCGGCACCCTGGCTCAGTCCTCTTCCCCAGTCTCCCATGACGAAGTCCATTCCCGTGTTGTTGATGTCGAAGGCAGCGACGTTGAGGTCTTGCTGTGCGAACTCCTCGAGTCTGGCGCTGTTGTATCCGGCATATCTGAATTTGTGGTATGTCTGGTCGTAAACCACGATTCCGTAGTTGAGTGTGTTAGGGATTTCTGCGTTCCAAGGTGCCAGTTGTCCGATTCCGTCTGCAAATTTAGCGACACCGAATTTTGTGGTCCTGCCTTCCGTCGCGCTGAACGAGTAGGTGTTGGTGTAGATGGTGTTGTCGTTGATGAGCACTTCGGAGCTTTGTCCGGACATGACGCCCGATCCGTGCTGCCCGTACCAGATGGGGCGCATGGTGGCTGGTGGATCGTGGAAGAAGTCGTTAAACTCGAGTGCTTTCTCGATGCCGTTCTCGCTGACGCCGACGAGTGTGTAGTCCGTGCATAGCCCGACGTAGTTGTTGCCTGATGCCAGCGACACCGCAATGTCGAGGCAGCGTATCGGGTGGCCTTGTAGTGGCTCTCCGTTAGTGACCTCATAGAGGTTGGTGTACGAGCGGTTGTAGTTAGCGTTGAGTTTCGTCCATGGGTTGTAGATGAGTGCGACGTCGGAGAATCCCGGCTGGTCGCCCCTCTCGTAGAAGACCATCCATCCTCCGTCGAAGACTTCGCTGACAGCCACCGGCAGACGGAAGAACTGCTTGATTCCGTCGTTTCTGTTAGTGACTACCAGCTGTACGAAGTAGTTTCCTCCTGTTCGTGTGATTACGGCTTCGAGCTCCCGTTGTGTTCCAATCACGTCGACCGCCGTGTTCGCTCCTACGCCTGAAGTGGCGGAGAAGATGGTCCACTCGTAGTCCAGTGGGTAGTCCTTTGCGTCGTCGACGAGTTCTCCCTGGAAGAATACGTTTGGAGAAAGCCTGAGCGTGTCGTATCGCATGATGGCGTATTCAGGCTGCATCCCTGTGGCTGTCGTGTCGATGGCCACGGTCTCCAGTTCATGGTAGTCGTAGTTGCCTTTGTCATCATAGCAGCTGAAGAGCGTGACTGATGACAGCAGCAGGGCAGATATGTAGAGATGTTTCATGTGTTATTTTTTTCTAGGGATACTAGGCTTACTAGGGATACTAGTGATACTAATGAAAACTATACTTGTCAACTTAGAATGTGACGGGCAGTCCGAACTCGTCGGTGAGCGGTGCGTCGTGCGACTCGTTATATTCGAGCAGTGCTTTCTGCATGAGTTGCTGGAGGTGGACGGCATAGACCGATGACACGACGTTGAGTTCCTCATCGTATGCCGTCTGCGTGTTGTAGTTGATTTCGAAGTCGATGAGACCGAGCACCTCTATCATGAACTGGTATTTCACTCGGCTGTAGGTTCCGAAATACTTAGAGAGCGGAATCCGAGGGAAGTTGGCGCTATCCCAGTTGTCCGGCTTTGCCAGGTAGTTCTTGAGAACGACGGTGAACTGCTGGTGGTTCTCTGTCCCGACGGCGAACTCGTCGTTTTGTTTGAGTCGGAAGTTGATGTGCCCGTCTTTGTCGGCGAACAACGTAGGGGAGGAAAGCAGCTGCGTGTTGAAATGCACCTGATAGGTTCCGCTGACTTCTCCTGCCGGCAGGACGTACTCTTCTGTGCGAATGGAGTTTGCCATGATTGCAGAGTCTCCACCGAACGGCTCGAGTTGGAATTTCCGGTCGTGGTCGGCTGGCATGCCGCTGAGCTGTGCATAGAATGTGACGCTTCCTTCCTCGTAAGCGTATGAGTAGTTGTAAGTGGCAGACTCGTAGACAGCTCCCGCCTCAGTCCCCACCCATATATTGAGAGCCGTACGGGTGGTGTCATAGGTGTCCACCTCCTCCTTTGAACAGGCGGAGAGGATGAATAGCAGGGCAAAGGCCCAGGTGATGGTATTTGGATGATGTTTCATTGCTTTTGGAATTTTTCTAGATATTCTAGATGTCCTAGACGTTCTAGATATTCTAGACTTTCTAGTTTTTTTAGAGCTTCTTTTAAAGAATTTATTTGTTGGCTTCTCGTTGAGCAGCTTCTGTCTCTGTGATAGGCAGCGGGAAGGTGTACGACTTCGTTGCCACCATGTCGACGTCGGAATAGAGAATGTTCTGTCGGTTGAGTCGTTTGTAGAGGAAGAAGAGCTGTCCTTCTCCGATGAATTCCCTTCTGTATTCTTGAATGAGTGCCAAGTCGAAGTCGGCCGGCAACTCTGTCAGAGCCGGAAGGTTGCGGGCAATGCGCAGTCGGTTGAGTGTGGCTCTGGCCGCTTCGGTGTCGCCCTTTCGGTATTCCACCTCGCTTCGTATGAGATACATCTCAGGGACGCGAATGAGCGGCATCTTGTTGGCGTAGTAGATGTTGCTGCCGCTCGGTGCGTCGTATTTGGTGGTGTATCGGTTGTTGACGTGTGTTGCAGATCCTGTCTTGAACAGGAACGTATATCTGTAGTCCTGTGTTGCGTTTTCGAAGTAGTTGAGCAGCCGGTCGCGTGTCACTGCGAAACTGTATTGCGAGTCGTCGGAGAAGTACACGTTAGCGATGTCGGCCGTGAGGGTGAGGTTGTTGAGTGCGAAGATGTGCTCCGTGGCCATTGTCCGGTCGTATCCTGCCTGCATGTTGCTCACCGTAGCCCACTCGAAGCGGTTGGACTCGATGACGTTGTTGGCGGCCTCCATGGCCTTGTCGTATTCTCCAGTCCACATATACACTCTCGCCTGCAGGGCCTTGACGGCATAGTAGTTGATATGGAGTTGCCGGTTGATGAGGTATCCGTTGTCGTTGGCCTCAGTGATTTCCCGTCCGGTCACGATGGGGTCACTCCCTTTCAGCAGTGCTTCAGCTGCGTTGAGGTCCTGGAGCACTGCGTTGGCAGCTTCCTTGACCGTGAGTTGCGGGAAGACACGGTAGGACAGGGCCGTGGAGTAGGGAATTGACGGCTGGTCGGGGTTGACGGCGAAGCTGACGCCGAAGCACCTGAGGAGGTCAAAATGCAGGAAGGCCCTCAGTGCCAATGCCTCTCCTTTGATGACGTCGTGGTTGTCGGTAGAGAATATTTTTGTGTTGTCGTCTATGTGCGCCAGGAGATTGTTGACGTTCGCGATTCCACTGTAGTTGTTGGCCCAGATGCTGCGAAGGTAGTTGGTGGGGTATGCCGCCTCGTAGTCGTATTTCACTGCGTCGTCGTACTGTGCAGAGTAGTAGAAGTCCCATTCCTGTCCGAGCACACCGATAAGTCCGTATGTCATCTCTTTGGAGTATGTGGAAGTCGACACCATGGAAGAGTAGACGCCTGCCAGAGCCTCCTTGAATCCGCTCTCCGTCTCAAAGAGTTCGGTGTCCTCCACCTGACTACGTGGCTGCACGTCGAGGTAGTCGTTGCAGCTGGCGCTTCCCATCAGAAGCCCCATCCAAACCAATATATATGTTATTTTCTTCATCTAAATATCAAATTTCAAAATTTCAAACTTCAAATTTCAAATTTCAAACTTCAAAAACTCAAAAAGTTGCGCTGAGGGAGAATGAGAAGGTGTGGGCGTAGGGGTAGTTCAGACCACGCTCCGCCTTGACGGATGAGAGATGGAACACGTCGTTCATGTAGAACGTGGCTTTGAGGCGCTCGAGTTTGATCCGCTGTAGCCACTTGCAGTATTTGAAGTCGTAGTATGCGGAAAGCGTGGTGAGGTCGAGCATGTTGTTACGCTGCACGAAGCGGGTTGATGCGTATGTGGTGGTCGGTGTGCTGGAGATGTGCTTGTATAGGGCGATGTCTCCTGCCTCGTTCCAAGTGTCGCTGAACACCCGCCTGTCGACGTTGTTCGCGATGTTGACGTTCTCCACGCGGTCCACGAGTGTCTGGTTGTAATAATCGCCTCCGGCCTGATATGTGAAAAGCAGGCTGAGTCCGATTCCTTTGTACTCGCCGTTGAATCCGAAGCTGCCGTGAATTTTGGGGTTGGCGTCTCCTGCTATGATGTAGTCATCGGTGGTGTAGTCGTATGTGGTTGTTCCGTCCTTTTTGAGGAACAGCTCTCGTCCGGTGGCAGGGTCGATACCTAACGACTTGACTGCCCAAATAGCGCTCATGGACTGACCTTCCTCATATCTGATGATAGGACTGGTGGTGTTGCTGGCATCCTGCTCCCGGTTGAAGGAACTGAGCGCGTCGCTGATTTTTGTGACTTTGTTGACGTTGTGCGCGATGCTTCCGGTGAGGCTCATGTATGACTGTCCTTTCTGGAAGAAACGCCAGTTTGCCGTAGCCTCGACACCTCGGTTTTCCACGTTTCCGAGGTTTTCCATGTAGCTGGTGAATCCTGTGGAAGTAGGGATGGACATGGCGATGAGCGCGTCCTTGGTCCGGCTGTTGTAGTAGTCGAATCTTAAGTTGAACTTACGACATATTCCGAGGTCGAGTCCCATGGTGAAGTCGCCGGTCTGCTGCCATTTCAGGTTGGGGTTCGGCATGCCCATGAGGTACGCTCCCGAGATGTTGTCGTAAATGATGTTGTCGTAGAACTTGTATGTGGCTTTTGCCTGGTATGGGGAGAAGTTCTGGTTTCCTGTGAGACCGTATGTGATACGGAACTTGCAGAGCGTAAGCCATTTTGCTGCGGCCATGAACGGCTCCTTGTGGAGGTTCCATCCTGTGCCGACACTCCAGAATGTTCCCCATCGGTTGTCGCTCCCGAACACGCTCGAACCGTTGAAGCGGAGGCTGGTGTCGAATAGGTAGCGTTCGTCGTAAGAGTAGTTGGCCGTACCCGTGATACCGATGCTTCGTGTGGTGCTCTCGCTTCCCGACGGCTTTCCCCCTTCTGCGTACTGCTTGGCGAAGGTGATGTGGTCGACATGGTTGTTGAGGAATCCCCAAGCCGTCATGCCGTCGCTGTTTGCGTCGGCAGTCTGTAGAGAGTATGCCGCATTGGTGAGGAATAAGTGTTTTCCCCACGTGTGCGAGTATCGTCCCGTGATGTCGAGTGCGAGGCTGTTGCTTTCTCCGTTCGTGATGGTGTAGGTTCCCCGTTGGAAATATCTGTCGCCTGTCCAGTCGTAGAATCTCGTGTGGTCGCCCGGATAGAAGTCTTCCCTTTTGTTGGTCTGGTGTGTGTATCCCACACGGGCCGTGAATCTGAGGTCTTCAATCGGACTGTATTCGAGATAGAAGTTTTCTACGACCTCCGTATATTTTGAGAAGTTCTTTGTGCCGATATATGCGTTGTAAAGCGGGTTGTAGTATGTGATGGTGCTTCCGTTTGCTCCTGGCGAAGTGTAAGTCCCCAGCACTTTGAGCACGTTCCCATTGTCATCACATGGAGCGAAATAAGGGTTTACGCCCACGTAGTCAGAGAAGCTGCCGTAGGGGCTGTCGTCTGCACGGTTTCCGGTGACGGTAAGTGAGTTACGGAACATCCACTGCTTGTATCTGTAGGAGAGGTGGATGTTTCCGGAGAGGGTCTTTCTGTCGGACTCCTTCATGACACCCTTGATGTCGTTGTACATGAGACTGGCCGCGTAGCGGAGTTCCTGCGTGCCTCCTTCCATGTATGCTGTGTGTTTTTGCCCCACGCCGGTGTGAAGCGGCTTGGCCAGCCAGTAGGTGTTGACCCCCCTTGCGATGTTGGCGGCAATGTCGTTGTACTGCTCGTCGAGCAAAGCCTGGTAATAAGGAGATGTGGCCGTGTATCTGCCGGCGTTCTGCTCCACTTGTAGCTTCTCTCTTGCGTCGCAAAGGTCGTACGATGTGAGATCGGGTGCTTCGAGGTTGATGTCTCCTGTATATGTGATTCGAAGTCTTCCTGGCTCTGGCTGTTTCGTCTCGATGACGATGACTCCGTTGCTGGCTTTCGAACCGTATATGGCCTTGGCGGCTCCGTCTTTCAGAATGGTGACACACACGATTCGGTTGATGTCGAGGTCGAACACCTGTTGTTGGGAGGCCTCGAATCCGTCGACGATGAATAGTGGCGCGTTGGGGTTTCCGTTATAGTCTCCTTGCAGTCCGCTGAACGATGCGTTGCCACGGATGGTGATGTCGGACATGTAGTTCGGGTTTGATCCGTTGATGTTGTTCATGTCGACGACGAATGATGGGTCGACCGCCTGCAGAACTTTCAGCACGTTGCTGTTGCCCACGAGCTTGAGCTCTTCCTGGCTGTAAGTTGCTGTCGATCCGGTGAAGGTGGACGACTTGAAGTCGAAAAGACCCGTCACTACCACCTCGTCGATCATGTTGCCTTCCTCCATCATTGTGATTTGTTCGTTCAGCCGGTTTCGCTTCCCGTCGTATGTGATGGTCTGTGTCTTCATTCCGAGGTAGCTGAACCTGACGTTCGATGCTTGGTCCTTTGGCAGTGTGACAGAGAATTTGCCTTCGGCGTCAGTCATGGCTCCGGCTTTTGTCTCGAGCACGTACACGCTGGCTCCGATGAGCGGTTCTCCCGTCTCGTCCTTCACGACACCTTTGAGCAGAACTCCGTCGCCAAGCGGGTTTTGCGGCTTCTGTATGGTGAGTTGCTGCATGGGCACGCTGGTGGACTTCTGTCCTTCGTCCTGGGCGCTGGCCGTCGGTATGGATAGGAGAGTCAATACAAAAAAGAATAGGAAAGACAGATTTGCCAAAAATCCTCCGCTTCCCCTTCTGTGGTGTTCTTTCCGTTTCATTGTTTTTGATTGTCGTTCAAAATGCAAAGTTAGGAAATAAATTTGGTGCTGACGAAAAAAAGTCAATGTTTTTGAGCGGATTGCTATTTTTTTTCTATGGGGACTATGGAAACTATGAGGACTGGGGGACTGGGAAATTTAAGGTAGCCAGGAAATCCTGGAGTACCGGATGATCTATTTTTGTAAATACTCCAAGAACTGCTCTGGCCAGTAGTTCATGATGAGTTCAGGCGGGAATCCCACTTCTTCGACAAGTGGCATGACCCGGCTGTAGTCTGCGATTTGGAACGATATGTGGGCGTCGCTGCCGAGAATGAGTGGCACGTCGTGCTTCTTGCAAAGCCTCAGTATTTCGAGGTTGTTGTCTTTGGCGCTGAGCTTGCTGCGTTTGGGCGACAGGGAATGGTTGTTGATTTCCAGTAGGGTGTGTGCTTCTTTCGAGGCCAGGACGAGTGGCTCGAAGTCCAGGTCGGCGGTTCCGTCGCCCGGATGGCTGATGATATGCACGTAGGGATTTCGAATGACTGCCTCCATGCCTTCTGTGTTCTGCGCTTTTGTTCCTCCCTTCCAGCACATGATGTGAATACCGGCAATTCGGATGTCGAGGTGCTGCATGTAGTCTTCTGGTATGTCGAGATGCCCTTCCGTGTCGAGTATGTTCATCTCGCAACCCATGAGCAGCCTGACACCATACATTTGTCTTGGGATGCAGTGCATGTTTTTGAAGTAGAGTAGAGGGCATGTGCCTTCGATGCTGGGGCCGTGTTCCGTCACTCCCAGAATTTGAAGTCCCCGGCTGGCAGCCGCCTGTGCCATCTCTTGAAGGCTGCTGTAGGCATGGCCGGATGCCACGGTGTGAGTATGTACGTCGAGTAGGGGGGTCATTCTGTCAGTTTGCTTTTATAATCGGTTTTTTACTCATGCATTCTAAGAAAAAAAACGCCTGAACAAATGCTCAGACGTTTACGTTTTGTCGGGAAGAGGCGACTCGAACGCCCGACCTCCTCGTCCCTAACGAGGTGCGCTAACCAACTGCGCTACTTCCCGGATGGAATGCGCCCTTTTTGGGGTCAGGACGCCCTCCTTTTTGAAAATCGGTGCAAATTTACGGATTTTATTTCAGATGACAAAGGATAAATGGAAAAAAATGCTTTGAGAGCGTTTTTTTGTTGTTTTTTTGCGTCAAGTGGCGGGCTCGAAGCTGCAAGATGCCCCGCAGACCGTCCCTTGAAAAACAGAATTTATAGAACACTCCTTACTTCGTGATGCGAATCCAGTCGATGTCGAGCCATCCCCTGCTTTTCTTGAGTTGCCTGGACTCTGCGAGGAAACCGAACTTGGCACCAATCCATTTTCCTTTTCTCATGGCAAACGGCTCGCCTGCCGGCAAGAATTTTTTGCCGTCGAGACTGTACTCAAAACGGCAGTTCCCATTGTCGACAGCCATGCGGAAGAAGATGTCGACATAGATGGCCGGAGCGTATTCCCCTTGGTCGCGTTCTGTAGGCTGAAGTGTGGCGATGGTGGTCTGCGTCTCAGTTTTTCCTTTGTCCGCGTCCTTGCAGCTGTGCCGTTGGAGTAGGAAGCCGTCGCCTTGTCGCAGTACGACGAGAGCTGAGTAGTCCATGCCCATCATGATGACCCCGCCGTATTGTCCGTCTTCCTTTGATGCGAACCGAACCTTGGTCGTGGCTGTGAACGCCGGTGCTGACGGTTTCTGCAGTAAGAGATTCGGTGCTTCCCAGAGGCTGACGAATTCATCGGACAGGCAGTGTGTGTACATCCTGTAGACACCGCCCGGAGCTGCCATGCCGAACGTCTGGTCGTAGTTGGCATGCCACTGCCATTGCAGTCCCGGCAGCCGGTAGTTGAACTCGTCGTCCTCCTGAGGATTTATTATCGCAGAGTTGTTGGACTTAGGCTTCTTGTGTGTGACCACCGGCTCACCTTCCTTTCCCATGATGGGCCATCCCGACGACCAGTCCACTGGCTGCAGATAGACGACACGTCCGTAAGGGCCTTTGTCGTTGAAATGCAGGAACCAGTCCTCGCCGAACGGGGTGTGTACCCATCCTCCCTGGTGCGGTCCGTTGATGTCGGTTTTTCCTTGCCACATCACTTTTTTCCATTCATAGGGGCCGTATGGCGAAGATGCTCTCATCGCGAGCTGCCATCCCATCTCCACACCGCCTGCCGGACACATAATCCAATAATATCCGTTGTGCTTGTAGAATTTGGGTCCTTCTGTGGTGTGGTTTTCCTGTCCGCCGTCGAACACGATGGCCGGTTGTCCGATGGGGTGGGTGCCATCGGGCGAAAGTTCGCGCACGGTGAGGACGGAGTTGAACCCGGCGCGGGAGTTAGCCCACCCGTTGACGAGATAGCATCGTCCGTCGTCGTCCCAGAGGGGGCAGGTGTCGATCATCCCTTTTCCCGGAATGACGCAAACCGGCTCGTCCCATTCTCCGGCCGGGTTGTCGGTCTTGACCATGAAAACGCCTTGGTCGGGGTCACCCCAGTAGATGTAGAACATTCCGTCGTGGAATCTGATGGACGGAGCCCATACCCCGTTGCCGTGCTGTGGACGGTCGAACAGTTCCTTGGGATGCTGCTCTTTGAGCGCGTGTCCGATGATTCTCCAGTTCACGAGGTCCTTGGAGTGCAGGATGGGGAGGCCGGGAATGCAGTTGAATGAGCTGGCGGTGAGGTAATAGTCGTCTCCGACGACGCAGACGTCTGGGTCGGAGTAGTCAGCATAGAGCACGGGGTTGGTGAATGTGCCGTCGCCGTTGTCGGGACACCATACTTGAGAACGCTGTGCGCAGACGGCTGTTGCGGCCATTGAAAAAGCCAGCAGAAGAAGTTTTCTGATTGTCATATTCTATGGAAATGTGTTAGGTAGTTGTAAATTATGTGCAAAAATAATGCTTTTTTTTGAGCCGTGCAATAGTTTTCTTTGAAGTTTGAGGTTTATTAGCATGATTTTCGGCTGCACTCAACACAGCTCAAGCAAGCTTGGCTCTGCGTTCGTTTGCACGAAAAATGAGGTTCGTTTAAGGCGGTTCTAATAATTACCTTTAGGCTGTGTTTAGATTATTTTTGAGCAGATTTGTTTGCGATGATATTGCTCGCCACACGATGTGCAATGGTAAAGGATGGAATCGTTTTTTGAGTTTTTTCTGAAAATGATTGTGAGTTCAGATAAAAATATGTAAATTTGCCTTATAAATATTCTTCTTATGAAAAGACAAGGGATTTTAGCTTTATTTGTGCTTTTTGCACTGGGAATATGTGGCGCCTTTGCCCAGAAATGGACCTACGACTTCATTGTGCCGGACGATGGCAGTTTCATGGATGCGATCCACGCTGCCAACGGCCGTTTCGACAAGGAAGCCCGCTATCGGATATTCATCCGTTCGGGCCGCCACTTCTCTGAAGGGGAGGGCGACACGATTCGTACGACGGAGAACGGACAGGAGGTTCGCTTTCCGAGTCCGATAGCGACGCTGTCCGTCAGCAACACGTCGATAATTGGCGAAGACCGCCTCACGACCGTCGTGGAGAACCGCCCTCATCATGAGGGTATCAGCATCACGAGCACGCTCTTTCTGAAGGGTGCCGACAACACGTATCTTCAGGATCTGGAGCTGTACTGCGACCTGCAGAACAACACGAATCCGAAGGCCGGACGTGCTGTGGCTTTGAATGAGCGCAACTGTGGCCACAATGTGTTTCGTAATGTCTATCTGAACAGCACACAGGACACCTACTGGACGAACGACGGCGGAACCACCTATCTGGACAGCTGCACGATAGCCGGCACCGTGGACTTCATCTGCGGTGGAGGTACGATTTTCTTCGACAAGTGCGACATCAAGCTGGTGGAGCGCAGTAACTGGGAGAAGAAGGACATCATCACGGCACCGGCCACTGCCGACACGCTGCAATACGGCTATGTGTTCAACTCTTGTGAGGTGTACGGAGCTGACAACTCCCGGATTAAGTTCATGCTTGGCCGCCCATGGAAGTTTTCTCCCCGCTGTGTCTGGCTGAACTGCCTGTTCCATGCCATGCCGCAGGAGCAGGGGTGGGACAACATGCACGGTATGCTTCCGAAGCTGTTTGCCGAATATAACAGCCGCTATGTGGAGCGCGACGGAAGTACGAGTGCCATAGACTTGAGCAAGCGAAAGACCGTGTTTCAGAGCGTGGACAAACAAGACATGCCTGTCTACTACAAGCCGGAACTGACATCGGCAGAGGCATCGGCTTATACTCTCGACAAGGTGTTCCCTGACTGGAATCCGAAGGCGGTGTGCCGTCAGGTGGCACCTCCTGCAAAGGTGAGGATGAAAGGCCGTAAGCTGGTTTGGAACGACGTGGCAGAGGCTGGCTGTTATGCTGTGTATGTGGATGGAAAGCTGACCGACTTCACGACCAAGGCCGAATATGCCGTAGGCAAGGAGGTGAAAAAAAGCGTGAAGCTGTATGTGAGATGTGCCAACCAGATGGGCGGACTTGGCAATGCGTCTCAGGAAGTGACCTTTTAGAATGGGCTCAATGGGCCTGTAGCTATTGGACTTTTATTCATCAATATATAATCAAATGCATATTGCTATAGCCGGAAATATAGGTAGCGGAAAGTCTACGCTGACTGCTTTGCTGGCGCGCCACTACGGATGGGAGGCACGCTATGAGGCCGTCGACCATAATCCTTATCTGGAGGACTACTATAGGGATATCCATCGGTGGTCCTTCAATCTGGAGGTGTATTTCCTGAAGGAGCGTTTCCGCGACCTGCTGGCGATAGACCAGTCGGACCATACCATCATCCAGGACCGCACGATCTATGAGGGCGTTTATGTCTTTGTGGCAAACAACAAGGACATGGGGCATCTGTCGGAGCGTGACTATCAGACTTATATGGACCTGTTTGAGAATATGATGGAGATGGTCCGTCTTCCCGACTTGATGATTTATCTTCGTGCCTCTGTCCCTCATCTTGTTGGAAATATCCAGAAACGCGGGCGCGACTACGAACAGACGATGAACCTGGAATATCTTCAGAACCTGAACCGCAGATACGACGAATTCATCTACGAGAAATATCCCGGACGTGTGATAACGATAGAGAAGGACGGTGTGGACTTTCTGAACAGGCCGGAAGATTTCCGGATGGTGGTGGACAAGATCGACGCGACGCTGTTCGGGTTGTTCGGGCTGTAGGCTCTGAGAACGTGAATGGGTAGAATGACAATTCAGTAAAAAACAACAACTTGCCTCATCTTCTGTTCCATCGGTGTGTCAGCCATAGCAGACTGTCGTCTTGCCTTCTCGTCTTCTTGTCTTCTTGTCTTCTCGTCTTCATCAAAATGAGGCAACTTATTTTTTACGTTTACTCAAAACAAAATAAAAAACAATGCATATAGCGATAGCAGGAAATATAGGCAGCGGTAAAACGACGCTGACCCGCATGCTGAGCCATCATTATGGATGGACCCCTCGTTATGAACCGGTGGACAATAATCCCTATCTGGAGGATTTCTATGCCGACATGGGGCGATGGTCGTTCAATCTTCAGATTTACTTCCTGAACAAGCGCTTCAAGGAGGTGGTTGAGATTTCGAAATCCGACGAGGTGGTGATACAGGACCGCACCATTTTCGAGGACGCGCGCATCTTTGCCCCCAACCTCCATGCACAAGGACTGATGAGCGACCGTGACTTTGCGAATTACTGCGACTTGTTCGACTTGATGATGTCGCTGGTGAATTTGCCCGACCTGATGATTTATATCCGCTCGAGTATACCCACGCTGGTGTCGCAAATCCAGAAACGAGGCCGCGAATATGAGCAGACGATGCGTCTGGACTATCTGAAAGGACTTGAGGACCGCTATGAGAACTGGATTTCCGGTTATAAAGGCCCCCTCATTATCATCGACGGGGACAACTGCAAGTTTGGGGATGACCCACAGGCTTTTAAGCATGTGGTGGACTTGATTGACGCAAAGCTCTTCGGCCTCTTCCCGGTCTGATGGGAGAGCTGTTATTCTGAGAAGTCCGGAATCTCCGGAAAATCCGGAATCTCCGGGACCTCCGGAATTATGGCATAAAAATCAATCAAAAAAGACGGCAAATCGCCGTTTTTTTTATTGATCTATTAGATAAAATCAGATGAGTTATAGTTTTTTGAGGAAATCAATTTCCACGATTCGTAGTTCACCCTTCACCTGGTCGCTGTTGGGCGTCTTGTAGAGGTCGAGCTCCGTGGCTGGGCCTCCAGCAAGCTCAGTGACTTGTCCGAATGCGTCCTTGTCTGTTGCCGACCCGGTCTGACGAATGGTGAACTTCTTTGCTTTCACTGGTTTGTCGATGAAGAGCGAGATGTACCCAAGCGACTTGTCGGTGTTCCCTTTCCAGATGATGGTGTTGTCGTCAGCAACGACCTCGATGGGGTAGGAGCGCTGGCGCCATCCTGTAAGCTTCATACTGATTTCGTCGATTTCTGCCGGTTCGCTGAGTTCGTAGGTGATCCAGGCCGTTGAGAATTTACCGTCGTTTTTCCATTCGGAGAGCTCGTTGTCGTCGTAGCTGCTGGATGCTTGTTCTGCGTTTGCCCCTGCCGTAGCGCTGGCTATGGCGAAGGTCTGTTTTTTCTCAGAGAACGAAGGAGTTGCGGGGGTCTCTCCGCGGTCGAGCACCGACTTGAGATGCTGTGCTGGGATGTAGGTTGACATCCCTTCGCCGATTACCTGCTTGTCGGCGTGCGACTGCCATTCGATGACGGCATCCTCCATGCCTTTGGCTTCTGCTTTTAGGCTGATGTTGCCTGCCGTGGTTGTGGACCGCACGATGACCCTGCTGATTCCTGCCTCTACCGGGATGGTGGTGTCGAGGATATAGTTGTCTTGGTCAGGACTTTTGGCAATTCCGCCTCGCCATTCTGCGGGTCCTGAGAGTGTCCAGTTGATGAACCGGTTGTCAAGCGGGCAGCGTTGTCCTTTCTCGTCGACCACTTCCACCTGTATGATGGCGAGGTCGGATCCGTCGGCCATCATTCCTCCGTCGGGATTCTGCATGAGCGAGAGTTTGAGGTGGTGGGGGCTGCCCGCGGTCTTGTGCGATGCCTCCGACTCGATGGTGGTTCCGTCTGCAGCATAGCTGACGGCCTTGACTTCTCCTGGCTGATAATGTACCTTCTTGAACGTATGCAGGAATGTGTATTGTGGCTTGTCAGATTTTCCTACAGACTTTCCGTTGACGAAGAGCTCCACGACTGGTGATGTTGAAACCACGTACACGTCCTTCACGACTCCTGACGGGTAGTTCCAGTGCCCGATGATGTGGCTTGCGCTGTGCTGGAGGTCCACCCAGGAGTTCCACATCACCTGGTTGGCGAAGAAGGCGTCCTTCTCGATTCGCATGGCGTCTACGACACCGCTCGTTCTGTAGTTCATCTCGCTGCGTCCGTGGGTGTTGGTGTCGGAGAAGATGATTTTCACTCCACCGCTGCTGACCCTTCGGCCCATTCCAGGCCGCACGACGTAGTAGTCGTTCCATCTGCGAATTTGCTCGATGGTGAGCTGGTCCTGGTTCTGGTTGTAGATGTCAGCTGGTGCGTTGCGGTAGTAGGGGCCTGCACCGTGCTTGTGGTAAGGATAGGAGTAGTCGTCCCAGTACATTCGGTAACCCTCGTCCCTGCAGTATTCCATTGCCCACATGGGGTGTTTCCCCGACTTGTTGATGTAGAGCATCTCGCCTCCGTATTCAGCCTCGTTGATGTCGAGCATCTCCCGCGATCCTGTGGCGCGTCCTCCGTTGGGGTCGTATTGGTCGCGGATGGCGATGAGTTCTTTCATGTGGTTGCGTGAGATACTTTCGTTTCCTCCCTCATAGAAGAGGATTGACGGGTTGTTGCGGTTGTATATGATGGCGTCGCGCATGAGTTCTGTGCGCTGTGTCCAGTGGCGTCCTGTCACGTCTTTCTCAGCGTCGCCTGCAGGCATGGCCTGGATGAGGCCTACCCGGTCGCACGATTCCACGTCCTGCTTGCTTGGCGTCACGTGCATCCATCTCACGGTGTTCCCGCCCGACTTGACGACGAGGTCGTTGGAGTAGTCGGAGAGCCAGGCGGGCACATCGATGCCCACCGACGGCCATTCGTTGGATGTGCGTTGGGCGTAGCCATGGACCATGAAGCAGCGGTCGTTCAGCCATATTTTTCCTTCTCCGAACTTCGTCTTTCGGAATCCGGTGATGGTGCTGACGATGTCCTTGTCGCTCGAACCCTTGATGTCGAGGCTTGTCTTCACGGTGTACAGGTATCCGTATCCCCACGACCAGAAATGCACATTGCTGAGCGGCTGTGATGCCTTGAGCACGGCTGTCTGTCCGGCTTTGATGGTCTGTGGATTCCCCTTGAATTGAGCCACCTGACGTCCGTCATTGTCGAGGATCTCTACGTTGAGCGTCACGTTCTTCGACTGCTTTGATGCGTTGCATACCTGTGACTCGATGTTTGCCGTGACTTTTTTCCCTGGAATGTCGTAGCCGGTTCCGTAAACATATACGCCGGTGGTCCCGAGGTTTGAGTAGAGCGGCAGCGTCTGGTAGACGTCGCCGGTGACGTGCAGTTTCACGTTTTTGGGCAGTCCGCCCATGTTCATGTTGAAGTTCTTGTTGTTCCACTGGAAGCTGGTGGGGGCGAGGCGGTTGTTTGGCAGGTTGTTCCCGTCCTTGGATTCTGTCGCTCCTTTCTCTACGAGCAGGGGCGATCCGTCGGCATTGCGCTCCTTGTAGGCCCAGTCGTTGTCGGTGAGCACCTCAAGCACGTTCTCCTGTCCTGTCTTGATAAACGGAGTGAGTTCGAATCCGAACGCCATGACTCCGTTCTGGTGGAGACCAAGCCTGTGTCCGTTGAGGAAGACCTCTGCGCTCTGTCTGGCTCCTTCGAACTCAATGAAAATGTGTTTGCCCTGCCAATCAGCCGGCACGTTGAACCGTTTTGTGTATCTGCAGGTGTCGTCGGGCAGCTGCGCGATATTGACACGATAGGCCCAGTCCTCGTTCCATGCGTGAGGAAGGGTGACTGTCTTGGTCTGGTTGGGATAC
>OCTX012101710.1_pt1 | contig 21638 bp, 20 predicted proteins | sample 1539691 | NCBI WGS metagenome assembly OCTX01 (sample SAMN02144231, study PRJEB22623) | gut metagenome | biome: sheep rumen | host: Ovis aries | place: New Zealand
TTTAATCTACCTTAAACCTAATAACTAAAAACCTAAATCTATTACTACTAACCTAAACAATCTATTAACCTTTTGACGATGCAAAGGTACAACGATTTTCACATTCTCGCAATACTTTGCATGCATTTTATGTGTTTTTTCACACTATTCTTGATGTAAATCAAGGATTTGTGTTCGAACACAATGAATATTATACATTTTTATTCGCTTTTTCTAATGATTTACCTTATCTTTGTATAATTATTGAAACAATACGATTATTCATGCGAGTACTCATAGTAAATTCAAGCGAAAATACAGGCGGAGCTGCCGTTGCCGCCCATCGATTGAAGGACGCACTAAACAAAAGCGGCGTGAAAGCGAAGATGTTGGTACGCGAGAAAGTGAGCGACCAACTCACCGTGGTGGCTTTACCCAAAGGATGGTTGCTGAGATGGAACTTTCTTTGGGAACGGTGGTGCATCTTCTGGCGATTGCATTTCTCACGTAAGCATCTTTTTGAGATTGACATAGCCAACGCGGGGTCGGATATTACCTCATTACCTGAATTCAAGGAAGCCGACATCATCCACCTGCATTGGATTAACCAAGGAATGCTTTCATTGAAAAACATCCAAGCAATTTTATCGTCGGGTAAGCCCGTTGTATGGACCATGCACGATTTATGGCCAGCCACAGCCATTTGCCATTACGCAAGGGGGTGCACTTCCTTCACCGACAAATGCCACCATTGTCCATTGTTGCCAGGTGGCGGTTCTTCGAATGACCTATCGGCAAAAGTGTGGAAACGCAAGAAAGAGATGTTGAAAAACCATAGCATCCACTTCGTAACATGCAGTAAGTGGTTGGGAAATGAGGCGAAGAAAAGTGGATTGATTGGAAAACAACCTATCAACACCATTCCCAACCCTATCGACAATCATATCTTCAAACCACAAGACAAGAAGAAATCACGAGAGAATTGTGGTTTGCCTACTGACAAACGCATCATCCTCTTTGTCTCGCAACGCGTTACAGACCGCAGGAAAGGAATGGATTATTTCATACAAGCCATAGAAACGTTGGCGCAGAAGCATCCCAAGATGAAGGAAAACGTAGGCATTGCGATTCTCGGAGGACATTCTGAGGAGTTTGTCGGAACGCTTCCCTTGCCCATCTTCCCTTTGGGATACGTAAACGACGAGCGTAAAATCATCGATATTTACAATAGTGCGGATATGTTCGTATTGCCTTCGTTGGAAGACAACTTACCCAACACCATCATGGAAGCCTTGGCATGTGGCGTTCCATGTGTGGGATTCAAGGTTGGCGGCATTCCCGAAATGATTGACCACAAGCAAAACGGCTATATTGCCGAATACCAAAACGCAAAGGATTTGGCAAAGGGAATGGAATGGATTTTGAACGAGGCAGATTGGCAATCCATGAGCAATCATGCCGTGAAGAAGGTGGCAACGTGTTACTCGCAACAAAACGTGGCGATAAAGTATGTGGAAGTGTATCAAGAAGCCATGGCAACAAAAGAATTTAACCTATGATGAAGTTTACCATTGTTACTTGTACGTACAACGCTGCCGACACTTGCGGGAAAACGTTTGAGAGTGTGCTTCAACAATCTTATCCCAACGTGGAGCACCTCATCTTGGACGGTTGTTCGAAGGATGATACGCTGAAATTGGCGAATGCCTACCAAGAACAAAACACGAAAAGCGGAAGCAAACATACCATCACTTGCATTTCAGAACCAGATAAGGGATTGTATGATGCCATGAATAAAGGCATTGCGAAAGCAACAGGTGATTACATCTTGTTTCTCAACGCTGGCGATACTTTCCCGAACAATCAAACCTTGGAAGCGATTTCTCGTTGTACACAACAACAAAATCCGTTGCCAGCCGTACTTTACGGAGATACTGACATCGTGGATACGAACGGTAAATTCATTCGCCATCGTCGGCTTTCGCCACCAACAAACTTATCATGGCGTTCATTCAAACATGGGATGTTGGTTTGCCATCAAGCATTTTACGCCCGAACAGATATTGCCAAGCAAACGCCTTACAACCTGCAATATCGTTTTTCGGCTGATGTTGACTGGTGTATACGTATCATGAAAAGTGCGGAAAAGCAACATTTACCGCTTCTCAACTTAAAACAAGTGGTAGTAAATTACTTGGAAGGCGGATTGACAGACAAGAACCATCGCGCTTCGCTTAAGGAACGTTTTCGCCTGATGTGTTCCCATTATGGCATGTTTACTACAATTGCCATGCACGTCTGGTTTGTTTTCCGCTCATTCCTACGGAAATAAAAAAATCAGTCTCACCTTGCGATGAGACTGATAATTATGATGAAAAAGTTTTGTTGAATTACTCAGCAACAAGAGTAAAGCGCTTGAAAGTAACGATTTTCATGTCTTTACCTTGGTTCTTGAGCCATTGTGCAACGCTCTCTTTACCGCCATCACCGAATTGGAACTCTTGGTCAACAAGGCAATTCTCTTTCAAGAACTTCTGTACACGACCCTTAGCGATGTTCTCAATCATTTGAACGGGTAAGTTAGCAGCCTTTTCAGTGCCAACCTTTTCCCTGATAGCACGAGCTTGGTCAGCTTCCTCTTGTGTCAACCAACCCTTTGCCATGTTAGAAGAGATGTGATCTTCGCTGTCTACGAGGTTAGGATTGATGCCAGCCTTTGACAAAGCAGAATTAACGGCTTTCTCTACTTGCTCCAACTTCGTCTTCTCAACAGCGGTCTTGTACTCCTCGTCAAGGATAGCTTGGTCTACACTCTCTGCATCAAGAGCAATAGGCTTCATGGCAGCAACTTGCATGGCTACCTTATGAGCAGCGTCTTCATTGTCTTGGTTGAGCTGAACCATCGTAGCCAAAGTGTGGCGTCCCATGTGGTCATAAACAGAAACGTTTGGTCCTTCGATGAAGTTGTAACCATCAATTTCCATCTTCTCACCGGTAATACCAGAACGTTGGGTAACGGCAGAAGCAGCATCTTCGCCATTGGCAAGCTTCAAAGCTTTCACCTCGTCAATGCTCTTAGCCTTAGCTTCGATAGCAGCATCGAGGATGCTTTGTGTCAAAGCGATAAAGTCAGCACCATTAGCAACGAAGTCGGTCTCACACTTCACGGCAACCATAGCGGCGAAGTCACCAACCTTCTTTACAAGTACACAACCATTAGATGTTTCGCGGTCAGAACGCTTTGCAGCAATGGCAAGTCCACGCTCGCGAAGCAATTCCTTAGCCTTATCGAAGTCGCCTTCAGCCTCGGTGAGAGCCTTCTTTACGTCAGCCAAACCAGCACCGGTCATCGTACGCAACTTCTTGATATCTTCCATATTTGGTTTGTAAGCCATAATATTTCTTTCGTTTTTTATAAGTTAATAATTCATTTAATTACTCTGCGGCGGGAGCCTCTTCTGCAGTAGCTTCCTCTTTGGGAGCTTCAGCTTCCTTTGGAGCAGCGGGAGCCTCATCCTTACGTGCGCGACGAGTGCGACGTGGCTTCTCAGCTACTTCCTCAGCTTGCTCAGCAGCAGCCTTTTCGTCAGCCTTCTCTGCCTTACGCTCTTCCAAACCTTCAGCGATAGCTTGACAGCAAGCGTTCAACACCACTTCAATACTGTCTTTTGCATCGTCGTTTGCAGGAATAACGAAGTCGATATCGTTAGGATCAGAGTTGGTGTCTACCATTGCGAACACGGGGATACCCAAGCGGTTAGCCTCACGAACGGCAATGTTCTCCTTCAACACGTCAACAACGAAGAGTGCACTTGGCAGACGAGTCAAGTCGGCAATTGAACCCAAGTTCTTCTCCAACTTAGCGCGTTGGCGTGTGATTTGCAACAACTCACGCTTAGAGAGGTTTGAGAAAGTACCGTCAGCCATCAGTTTGTCAATGTTCGCCATTTTTTTCACAGCCTTGCGAATAGTTGGGAAGTTGGTGAGCATACCGCCCGGCCAGCGTTCTGTTACGTAAGGCATTCCAATAGATGTGGCCTTTTCGGCTATGATGTCCTTAGCCTGTTTTTTAGTAGAGACGAACAGGATTTTCTTTCCTGACTTGGCAATTTGCTTCAAAGCCTCAGCAGCTTCGTCAATCTTAACTACTGTTTTGTGCAAATCAATAATATGAATACCACCGCGCTCCATGAAGATATAGGGAGCCATTGCTGGATTCCACTTGCGACGAAGGTGACCGAAATGGCAACCTGCCTCAAGTAACTGATCAAAATTTGTTCTTGACATTTTCTGTTTGTTGTTTTTTAAATTGTTTACTTTCTTTTTAATTCTGCGTGAGTCTTTAAAGTCTTTAAGGTCCTTAGAGTCTTTCAACCCACTTTGTTTTTAGAATCAACCAACGGGTAATCTTTGCGAGTCCCGCCAGTTTAGATACTAAACCGTTCAGAATATTAACGCTTACTGAACTGGAAGCGACGGCGAGCCTTGGGCTGTCCTGGTTTCTTACGCTCAACAGCACGAGAATCGCGTGTGAGGAAGCCTTCGTCCTTCAATGTCTTCTTGTCTTCTGCATTCAACTTCACGAGTGCGCGAGCGATAGCGAGACGCAATGCTTGACTCTGACCTGTGAAACCGCCACCATAGAGGTTTACCTTAATATCATATTTTCCTTCTACGCCGAGAAGAGCGAGGGGCTGCTTTACCACATACTGCAGAATGGCAGAGGGGAAATAGTTATCCAACTCTCTCTTGTTGATCGTAATCTTGCCTGTACCTTCTGAAAGATATACACGAGCTACTGAACTCTTGCGGCGACCAATTGCATTAATTTGTTCCATATCTTAATTCTTTTCTTTTTTATCAATCCTATTTGTACTCATTAATGTTGATAGCCTTTGGCTTCTGTGCCTCATGGTTATGTTCAGTACCATCATAAATATAGAGGTTCTTCATCAAGCTGCGACCGAGGATACCCTTTGGTAACATACCCTTAACAGCGTGACGGATAATCTTGTCGGCACCATCCTTGCGAGTGCGAAGCTCAGCAGGAGTGTTGAAGCGCTGACCACCTGGATAACCCGTGTAACGTGTGTAGAGCTTATCGGTCTCTTTCTTACCTGTGAATACCACCTTAGCGGCATTGATAATGATTACGTTGTCACCACAATCTACGTGCGGCGTAAATGAAGGTTTGTACTTTCCGCGAAGCAACTTTGCTACTTTTGAGCACAAGCGACCTACTACTTGATCAGTAGCGTCGATTACCACCCATTCCTTCTTGGCTGTTGCCTTGTTGACGGAAATAGTTTTGTAACTTAAAGTGTCCATTTTAAAATTTAAATTTTACTACTAAAAAACGTTTTTTCCTTTTTATCACTGTTGTACAAGCGATTCACTAACCACCGTGCCCGGCCAAAGACACCGCTATTAACACTCCTGTACTGGGGACTCTAAGTGTATCCCCCAAATAATAATCGGACTGCAAAGGTACTCATTTTTCATATCGTAATGAAAAACAGATGCCCTCTAAATTTTAAATTTGTGATTTTTTAACTGTTTTAGCAATATTTAATGCCGATTTTTCCTTCACTTAGAGAATTACAATTGCCAATCAGAGAAAGTTTCACACATTTTATATATATATTCCTTGTGGTTTTTCACCCTTTCCTCAAATACTTCCTGACACTCCTTTATCACCTCTGAAGGGAAAGAATCAGACAAAGAAAGCCAACTAAAATTGCGTACCAAAGAAGCTACTTTAATTTGCTCATTTCTGTGAGCGATGGCTTCTGCACTTTCTCCTTCGAAATAGACACTCATCATGGTATTCCAAAAAGGTTCTCCATACTTGCGAGGGAAACCGATAATTGCATCATAGTCGCCTACCAAAGACACCAAAGACGAATATGAATGGGCTAAATCCAACATAGGGTGTCCATACCCTACCTCACCCATGTCTATCATCATCAACTCTCCGTCTTGCAACATCACGTTCTTTGTCTGCAAGTCGCCATGCAACAATCGATTTCCTTTCGGTACTGACTGAACGATATGAATTAGCAGGTCTACCGATTCATCATCGAAATAACGACGAATATATTCTAATTGATTGATTTCTTGCTCGTATGAATCACCGATAATACTACCCTTCTGGACTTCTATGGAATGTAGCTGCTTAAAGAGTTTCGCATAAAGAATGGCATATTCGTCAAGTCGTTCAGGATGTTGCTTGATGCAATCACTCAACGTCTTTGCCTTTAGCAATTCATACACCAATCCTAATTGGTCTCCCACTCGTACCACGTCGAAAGTAATGGCGGTTGGCATTCCCAACAAAAACGACTCCTTGGCCAAATTCATCTCCGTGTTCAGCATGTCCATGGTTGCATCTTTGCGAAACACCTTAATGATGGTATCGTCCGACAACCGATAAACTGTACCGACACCACCCTTTCCTACCAATTCGCAACCATCTATGCTTACTTCACGGAGTTTGCGTTCAGTAGGAATAATTTGCGTGAAGCCTGTCAAATCCAAGATATCGAAAACTTCCATTCCTACCTCTACGATATGGAAGCATGGATACTGCTTTTTCAATCCCAATAGCACACGCAACCCACTACTTGAGAGATAAGTCAATTCGCTTGCATTCCAAACCAATTCATCTATATCCCCTTGGCTTGCAAGCTGTGTTTGCAATTCTTGATGTACAATTGGTGCCGACACCGAATCCAACATTCCTTCGTAGCGAATGGTTACTACATCGCCAATCCTTTCAACAGACAAGTTCATCTTCACTCTACGTTAAAAACGAATAGTTTACTTTTTCAGAGTCCAATCAACGTCGAAGTCATTTCCTTCGTCATTCACCGTCACGTCATACTCCACAGGTTCGCCATTCAACACACCCTTGAGCACACCCTTGTAATCTTTCCCAATCTTATCACCAAGGTTGAACTCTGTTATTTCCAACGTATTTCCGTTGTCCTTTTCTTCAGCGATAATTGCTTCCTGAACCTTGTCTGTCAGTTTCTTTTCAGACACCACGCATCCATTCAGCATCACCAATGCCGAAAATGCAAATACCATTAATATCAAGTGTTTTCTCATCGTCATCTGATGTTTATGTCATTTACTATCATTATTTTCTTTCTTTGCAAAGATACGATTTAGAATGGAATATCCCAAGAAACGATGGCCTTTTTTGTAAAAATTTATCTTTCGTTCAAAAGAAAATATGAAAAAATATCATGTGAAACGGGAAATTTGCATTATCTTTGCAAACACTACACAACGGAAAAACGAAAATAGGAAAAATAACATCTATCATTTACCATGGATGAATCACTGAAGGAGAAAACGGCGAAAGGACTTTTCTGGGGCTTCACCAACAATGGCGTACAGCAATTGATTGGCGTGGTCTTCGGCATCATCTTGGGTAGGTTGCTCTCGCAGGCCGACTATGGCATGATGACCATGATTGCCATCTTCCCCCTCATTGCCAAGGAATTGCAAAACAGTGGATTCACCGTAGCGCTTACCAACATGAAAGAACCTACTCACCGCGATTACAACTCGGTGTTTTGGTTCAATATCATCGTGGGAGGTTGCCTTTACCTGTTGCTTTTCTTCCTTTCTCCCTTGATTGCGAGTTTTTATCATGAGCCAGAGTTGACAAAACTCTGTCGCTATGCATTCCTCACCATTCCCCTTTCGGCATTGGGAACGGCACAATCGGCTGTGCTTTTCAAAAACTTAAAGGTGAAGCAACAAGCCAAGGCTGGTATGTTCTCCGTCTTGATTTCGAGCATCATCGGAGCTACGATGGCTTGGATGGGATTCAAGTATTGGTCACTTGCCACGCAAAGTATTGTTTACATCGGACTGAACACTTTGATGGTGTGGCATTATTCTCCATGGCGACCAACCATGGAGTTGGATTTCGGACCCGTGAAACGCATGTTCCCGTTCTCGTGTAAGATGCTTGCTACTAACATCGCCATACATATTAATAATAATGTATTGAACATCCTCTTAGGAAGATTCTTCACCAAGGAAGTGGCAGGTACATACTCGCAGGCCAACACATGGAGCAGCAAGTGTGCGTATCTGGTGCAAGGAATGGTGCAACAAGTGGCTCAACCTATCTTGGTGGGACTCAATGACGAGCGCGAGCGCCAACTGATGGTATTGCGTAAGATGATGCGTTTCACGGCATTCATCACATTTCCGTTGATGTTCGGCCTGGCTCTGGTAGCGAAAGAGTTCATAGTACTTGCCATCACCGAAAAATGGTTGGCTTCGGCAAAGCTGATGCAATATCTCTGCGTTTCGTGGGCAACCGTTCCGCTTACCGTCTTGCTTTCTAACATGATTGTGAGCAAAGGGAAGTCGGGCACGTATTTCTGGTGTACCGTCACGCTTGCCATCCTGCAAATTATCCTCATGGCGATTCTCTCCCGATATGGAATGCATACGATGGTAATTGGATTCGTTACATTGAGTTGTATGTGGGTACTGGTGTGGCATTATTTTACCAAACGACTAACAGGATATGGGATAATTATGTTCTTCAAAGATACGATTCCGTTTGCCTTGATTGCCTTGAGCGTCATGGTAGTTACCCATTATCTTACATCGTCTATCGAAAGTCTTTGGATGCTCTTAATCAGCAGAGTCATTATTGCGGCAGCACTCTACTTTATCGTCATGAAAATGGCTCATGCAAAAATACTTGATGAATGCTTACAATTCTTGAATAGGAGGAAACAATGATCACATTCATACCCGCCGGAGGACTCGGCAACAGAATGAAATCTATGGCTGCCGCCATCAAGATGGCACAAACCACACAAGCAAACATTGACATCATCTGGTTTCAAGACTGGGGATTGGGATGTCGATTTGACCAATTGTTTTTGCCGTTGGAGTTACCCAAAGTGCAATTGCGTGAAGCGACTTTCATCGACAAATTGACACGTGACATTCCGAGAAAGCACAATTTCTTTCTTCCCAAACTCTTCGAGAGCATTCATTATGATGCTTGTCTCGATAGAATTGCCACTTCGAAAGCCTTCTACAACGAGTTTGATTTCATCCAATGGAGCAAGGGAAGGAATGTTTGGTTGGCTTCCGACGTGTATTTTATCTCGAAAGAAATCCCTGACGATTCATTTGACATCTACCATCCCATTCCTAAGTTGCAGGAGAGAATCGACCAAGCGAAGTCTCGCTTTGCGCCACGTACCGTGGGAGTTCACGTCAGACGAACCGACAATACGCGTTCCATCCAAAACAGTCCTACTCATCTATTCATTGAGCGAATGAAACAAGAACCAGATACGACGGCTTTCTATCTTGCCACTGACGCTGAGGAAGTGAAAACGGAAATGAGGGAGATATTCGGAGATAGGATTATCACCTCACCCAACAAGGCAATGCGTGGAAACTTGGAAGGAATGGAAGACGCTCTTGTGGAAATGTATCTTTTAGCTGCCACCCAACGAATATTGGGTTCTTCGTGTAGCACATATAGCATGACGGCAGCTGCTATCGGTAGAACACCTCTTGAAATGATTGAGAAAAAATGAAAATACTCACAATTATCGTATCGTACAACTTCATGCCGTGGATAGACAAATGTCTGGGAAGCATGATTCAATCGGGATACCCCACCGACATCTTGGTACTCGACAACGATTCTAAGGACGAAACCGTCAAGACGATACGGGAACGGTACCCGCAAGTGAGACTCATCGAGAACCATGCTAACCTGGGATTCGGGAAGGCCAACAACATCGGTATTCTTCTTGCTATCAAGGAGGGTTACGATGCGGTGTTGCTGCTCAACGAGGATGCATGGCTCGATACAAATACCTTGGAACGTTTGGCAAAGGTAAGCTTGGATCATCCCGAATACGGAATCATCTCGCCTATCCATCTCACGGGGAATGGTGACAAACCTGAAAAGGGATTTGCCACATACACGGGTATTCATGAAATAAGCGGATTTCCCGACACGGATATCGTACAGGTACCATTCATCGATGCGGCCATTTGGATGATACGTACCGACGTACTAAAGAAGACAGGACTCTTCGCTCCTATCTTCTACCACTATGGAGAAGACAAGGACATGGCTAATCGCATGGCATACTATCATTATAAGATTGGTTACGTGCCCTCGGTGTTCGGCTACCACGACCGAGAATTTCGTCCTGCTACGAGAGCGCATTTCATCCGTAGTGAACGTGTTTACCACCTGTCTGAATATACCAACATCAACTACTCGTTTGGCAAGGCATTTTGCATGGGCATACTCGCCATCGGCAAAAAGACTATCACTTCTGCCATAAAAGGCAAGTGGCGCAATGCGCTGATTTATACGGTGATGGGCTTCAATTTGCTATCGAAATCTAACGAAGTGGCAAAAGCGAGAAAAATATCCAAGAACGTAGAACTAAAAAATTATGAACCATGACATTGGCACCTATATTATTATTCGTCTATAATCGTCCTCTCCACGTAAGGAGAAGCATCGAGTCATTACTTGCCAACGAATTGGCAAAAGATAGTGAACTATTCATATTTTCTGATGCAGCCAAGGACGAAATGGCTCAACCTAACGTAAACGAGGTAAGACAATTCATCCACTCCATCAAAGGATTCAAGGAAATACACTATGTGGAACGCACAGAGAATTGGGGACTTGCACGCAACATTATCGATGGCGTTACCACGTTGGTCAATCAATACGGGAGAGTCATCGTATTGGAAGACGACCTCATCGTAGCTCCTTATTTCTTGCAATTCATGAACGATGCCCTGGAAACCTACAAGGACGAGGAAAATGTTTGCCATATTCAAGCTTGTGACTTCACCAAAGACCCTATCCTACCCGATACGTTCCTCATTAAATGGACGGGTAGTTGGGGTTGGGCAACATGGAAACGTGCTTGGAAATTATTTAATCCCAACGGACAAGAATTGCTCGACGAACTCATCAAACGAAAACTAACCTATCGATTCGATTTCAATGGCAAATACGGTTACACTCGTATGCTCCGCAATCAAATCAAAGGAAAGAACAATTCATGGGCCATCAGATGGAATGCTTCTCTATTTCTTGCAGATAAATTATCGCTTAACGTAGGAAAGTCACTCATTCAAAACGAGGGATTTGACGGGAGTGGTACCAATTGTGGAAGCGGCAATCTTTATGACTCTGATTTATGGATGAAACCTTTACCAGTCGTTAAAATCCAACCCATCGTGGAAAACGAGGCGGCACGACAAGCATTTTCTAACTATTACGCTCGCACCAACTCATTCTTCGCTAAAGCCATCAGGCGCATCAAGCGAACGTTAAAGGGGGATTTTGGAAGGTAAACCTTCGTATTTATTCGAAATAGAATGTCAATGCAATGATTTTCGACCTTGCATCGTTAACGGATTGCGTATAGGGAATCTTGGTCTTGTCGCGCAATCGGTTTATGTGTGTCTTATCCAAACTATTGGTCAAGCCATACATGAACTTCAACTCTGGGCGCAACTTGAAAAAGGGAAGGTAAAAATCACATCCAACGCCTAATTCCAGAAACACGTCTGTTCGATTCAACTTGAGGAAATCGTCCATCTTGTTGTTGAGGTTAATCACGGGATTCACACCTGCCATCATATACGGACGATGGTTGTTAAATCGAGGGCCAGCAAAAATCAAGTCTACGGCAGCAGAGATATATGCTACCTTCATCGACTGGTGCTGTTGACGCGCCACACCTTCTGGCGTTAAGTCTTTGTAGTTGTGGAAAGTGATGTGATGCGTACCGAAAAACATCGCTGGTGCGACACGTAACTGGAAATTGGTATTCAAACGAAGTTCGCCCAACACTCCCACCGTAAAGCCAGGATCCCATCGGTCTTGGTCGGTAGTTACGAGAGCGTCTACCATCGACCCATCTTCTGATTGTACCACCTGCGGACCGACATTCTTAAACTCAAGGTCTTGCAAGTGAGCACCCACGAGAATCCCGAAGTGGAATTTCCGCAAGTCGGTATAAGGCCTATTCTGCACCGTGCGCTCTTGTGCGAACACCGACATCGGCAACAAGACTGCCAACAATAGGACTATGATATGATTTCTAACTTTCATCTACATATATAAACGAGAAAGTTGCCTTCTTATTGCCTAAGGTTCTATTAAGACAAAATATAAATAACAAAAAAATACATACCTAATTGTAGGTATTTAAAAATAAAAACGTATCTTTGCAAGCAATAAGAATTAGGTATTACACCTAACATCGATAAGAAAAACATTATTAATTATAAAAACGAACAACATTATGGCTTACGTAATTAGTGAAGACTGCATCGCTTGCGGTACATGTATCGACGAATGCCCAGCAGGAGCTATTTCTGAAGGCGACATCTATTCAATTGACCCAGACCTTTGCACAGAGTGTGGAACTTGTGCAGAAGCTTGTCCAAACGAAGCAATCAGCTTGCCGTAAGACAACTTACGAGTAAAAAGACAAACGGCTCGATCTTGCAAATAGGTCGAGCCGTTTTTTTTGATGTGTGAATTATGAATTACGAAGTAGGAAGTGGTGTGACAAAGTCACAGGATAAAAGTATGGATGTAAGAAGTACATCTTCCTTCCAACCTTCAAACTCGCCGATAGGCGAATTACATCCTCCTTCGTAATTCCTAATTCATACTTCAAAAATACTTCCTCCTTCATACTCGCCGATAGGCGAAATACTTCCTCCTTCCTAATTCCTCCTTCAAACTTCTCAACACTTTTTTGTCTGAATTTTCTTGCATTCTAGAGTTGGAAGAGCGGAAAAATGAGTTGATGAGGATGATAACATACATTTTTCCGAAAGATATTATAAGTTTTGACTGACAAAGTAATACATTTTTAACCGTAAATATATCATTTACGAGTGCTAAAACTATGCTTTACAAACGTCAAAACACATGTTTTTTGCGTAAAAACCACGTCTTTTTGGGCATTTCAGAAATGCCTTAAATCGCTATTATACTGACGTTCAATTCATTAGCAAAACCTCTCCAGTTTTTCATATTTACGACCAACACTAAATCATTTTGAAATAACGCCTGGAATATGAGCCAAAATTGCGAAATAGCATGACAAACCATGAGAGAAAAGACAAGCCTTTCATCAAGATAAACGTTTATCTTAGCTCTTCTCAATACATTTCCCACTTATTGAAAAATATACTGAGTTGATAAATCTTTTCTCAAGAAATACACTTCATTCATAATCTTTTATTATCTTTGCAATGTGAACCAATAAAGATTATGAATAAGGAAAAACAACAATCTATTGCGGCTTCCGAGTTTGCCAAGCGATGGATGGGAAGAGGCTATGAAAAAGGTGATTCGCAGATATTCTGGGCAGACTTGTTAACCAATGTATATGGTGTGAAAAACATTGCAGAGTTTATCTTCTATGAAGAACAAGTAAAAGTAGATAAGACCAATTTCATCGATGGGCATATTCCATCGACGAAAGTATTGATAGAACAAAAGTCGTTGGGAAAGGACTTGCGTAAGGGCATCGTACAAAGTGATGGTTCGATACTCAATCCCTTCCAACAGGCAAAGCGTTATGTGGCAAACATGCCTCTTTCGAAGCATCCCCGATGGATTGTAACGTGCAACTTCTCGGAGTTTCTCGTCTATGACATGGAACAACCGAATGGAGAACCTGAACAGATTTTATTGGAGAATTTAGGTAAGGAATACTATCGCCTGCAATTTCTCGTAGATGCAAAAAACGAACATCTTTCCAAGGAGATGCAAGTTTCCATGCAAGCTGGTGAAATTGTCGGAAGAATTTACGAGGCTTTACTAAAACAATATGACGACAACTCGCCTGAAGCCCTTCGGTGGTTAAATATCCTTTGTGTGCGCATCGTGTTTTGCCTATATGCCGAGGATGCGGGAGTCTTCGGGCATGACCAATTTCATGATTATCTTGTTCATTATGAGGCGGAGGATTTACGTAATGCACTCATTCGCTTGTTTGAAGTGTTGAATAAGCCACAAGACAAACGCAGCAAATACCTAAAAGACGACTTGAAAGCTTTTCCTTATACAAACGGGGGATTGTTTGAAGAAGAAATAGAAATCCCTCAGTTTACAGAGGAATTGAAACAGGCATTGCTACAGAATGCCAGTCTTGATTTCGACTGGAGTGAGATTTCGCCTACCATCTTCGGTGCGGTGTTTGAATCAACATTAAACCCAGAGACTCGTCGAAGCGGTGGAATGCACTATACAAGCATTGAGAATATCCATAAGGTAATCGACCCGTTATTCCTCAATGATTTGCGGCGTGAATTGGATGATATCTTAGAGGAAAAGGTGGAGAAACAACGTCAAAAGAAACTTGATGCTTACCAAAACCGCTTGGCTTCGCTCACATTCCTTGACCCTGCTTGCGGTTCTGGCAACTTCCTCACGGAAACTTATCTTTCACTACGTAGATTGGAAAACGAGGCTATTCGCGAACGCTATCACGGACAGGCATTCATCGGCTTTGAAGAAGTAAATCCCATCAAAGTGAGCATTCAGCAATTCTATGGCATTGAAATCAACGACTTTGCCGTTACCGTTGCTACGACTGCCCTTTGGATTTCTGAGGCTCAGATGTTGGCAGAGACGGAAAAGATTATTCATCGTGACATTGATTTTCTACCATTGAAGAGCTATCATAATATAAAAGAAGGCAACGCTTTACAAGAAAACTGGAATCTTATAGAATGTCCAAATGGACTCCCAGAGACAATTCGTCCTCACACCACTCCTGCATATTTCCCTAATACACAATCTGAAACTTTTGTTATGACATTTAATGAAAGGACGGAAAAAGAAAAAGACTGGAAACAAGGTTTAATGGTATTCTATGACTATATCATAGGCAATCCCCCGTTTGTTGGTGCACGACAAATGAACAAAAAACAAAAAGAAGATGTACTAAACATCTTTGGTCAAAATTGGAAAAACGTAGGCAATTTGGACTATGTTTGTTGTTGGTACAAAAAAGCTTTTGAGGCATGGTGGATTGGTGGTGCAAAAGTAGCTTTCGTTTCTACAAACAGTATTTGTCAGGGAGAGCAAGTCTCCAACTTATGGAAGCCACTGATGGAGAAAGGACTTTGCATCGACTTTGCTTATAGAACATTTCGTTGGGACAGCGAAGCGAAAATTAAGGCTCATGTACATTGTGTGATTATTGGCTTTAGCAGAAAAAAGGGTCCCAAAATTGATAGTACCAAGCATTATCCCGGTATTTCGTCTTTATCCAAACCAAGGTATGATGCACTTGCTGACTTTAAGGAAGGACTGTTGTTCGATAATGATAAAGTCATCAAAGCCAAAAATATTAATGCCTATCTTCTCGATGCTCCAAATGTATTTATAGAAAGTCGCTATACACCATTTTGCAATGTTCCTATGATTGGTATAGGTAATAAGCCTATAGATGGAGGAAATTACCTATTCACAAAAGACGAGATGAAGAAATTCATTCAAATAGAACCCAAGTCTGCACAATATTTTAAACTATGGTACGGCTCGGAAGAATTCATTCACCAAAAACCACGCTACTGTCTATGGCTGGGGGATTGTTCTCCTGCAGAACTGCGTAATATGCCTCATTGCATGAAACGTATAGAAGCAGTACGAAAGGCTCGTTTGGCAAGCACAAGTATTGGAACACAAAAGTTGGCTGACCGTCCAACACGTTTCCATGTAGAAAATATGCCCGACACAAATTTCATAATCATTCCCAAAGTTTCCTCTGAGAAACGCCGATATGTTCCTATGGGATTTATGTCGCCAGATGTATTGGCGAGTGACTTGGTGTTTCTCATTCCCGATGCCACTCTCTATCACTTTGGCATTCTCGAAAGCAATGTTCACATGGCTTGGATGCGAGCCGTTTGCGGAAGATTGAAAAGTGATTACCGCTATTCAAAGGATATTGTTTACAACAATTTCCCATGGCCAACACCATCGGAAGAGCAGAAGAAAAGGATTGAACAGACAGCACAAGCCATCCTTGATGCTCGCGCCCTTTATCCTGATTCTTCTTTAGCTGACTTATACGACGAACTTACAATGCCGCCAGAATTACGCAAGGCTCACCAAGACAATGACCGTGCCGTGATGCAGGCTTATGGCTTTGACGTGAAAACCATGACTGAAAGTAAGTGTGTAGCTGAGCTTTTCAAGTTGTATCAGGAACAACTCTGTAAAAACAACTAATATTGTTTCATCCCCGATAAACATCTGAATTAGCTCAAAAAACGCCCACTGAGATACACATAACTAAAATTTTCATATTACTATTTATTATGCCACAAAAAAGCATGGACTGTCAATCCATGCTTTCTTTTTATGATAAAGGGGAAATATTATTCCGTAGCTTGTTCTGCTGGTGCAGCTTCTTCTGTAGCTGCATTTGCGGCAGCCTCAGCCTCGAAGTATTTCTTTGCCAAACTGTTTTCTGGGTCAAGCTTGAGCAACTTCTCGAAGTATGGACGAGCAGCATCGGTATCGCCCTTGGTGCTCCAAAGGATGTAACCACCGTTACGGTAAGCAGTAGCAAGATAGTTTGTCTCGTCGCGGTCGCGGTCGCCCTTGTTTTCCAAAGCATTTACCACTTCGTTGTAGAGATTAAGTGCTTGTTCGTCCATCTCAGCCTTGAAGGTCTCATTAGCCTTTTGATAGAGAGACCAAGACTTCAACTGAGGATACTTAGCTGCTACGCCATCGTAAACGCTCATGGCATTAGCATAGTTTTCCTCTGCATTCTCACCCTTCTTCATCTTTGCCATGTAGATACCAGCGAGTTTGGTGTACTCAGAAATCTTGGCATTAGGATTCAGTTCAAGATACTTCTTGCTATGCTCAATAGCCTTATCCTCGTCGCCCATCTTGGCATAAGTCTCAGAGATGTGTTGATAAGGCATGATGTTCTTAGCATCTACTTCGATAGCCTTGTTGAACTTAGCGATAGCCTCATCATATTGTCCCAATCCTGCGAGAGCTTGTCCATAATAGATAAGGTCACCAGAGTTGCTTTCACCTTCCTCGGCAATCAGTTTCTTTGCAAAGTTAACAGCTTCGTCAAACTTTTCTGTACCTACAGAGTTGATGATGGCAAGACGGAGGAAAGCCTTAGATGATGGGAACTTGCTCAAACCGAACTTAGCGATGTCGAGAGCCTCAGCTTTCTTGTCAACAGAACCAGCAACGAGTGCATACTCTGCGAGACGACCTTCATTGAGCTTATCCCTGTTAGACTTTGAATAGTACTCGTATGCCTTGTCCATGTTGTCGGCATTGAACATGAGGTGTCCAAGTTCTGCGTCAACGGGGAATTCAGGGTTAGTCTGACGGAGTTGGTTGATAGCTGCCTCAGCACCCTGTGGGTCACGTTTACGATATACGTTAGCATATCCTAAATAACCATTAGGGTTCTTTGGGTCTTGTGTCATGGCGTTTTGATACCATCCAGCGGCTGCACCACCATCGTCTTGCATAGAAGAAACGTCGCCTTTGAGCACATAAGCGTCACCGAACTTGTTGTTAATCTTAAGAGCTAAGTCTGCACATTCAATAGCTGTGGTATAGTCTTTCACTCCAAAATAGCTATATCCAAGAGCTACGATGGCAGCAGGATTCTTCTTGAATTGCTTCTTGTATGTTTTTACCAAATCCTTCAAAACTTTAGGATCGTTTGATGAAGACTCCAAAGCGGTAGTGATTGGCTTGAGAGCTTCCTTGTAATCAACTGTTTGGGCATTTACACCCAAAGCTACACTGAAGGCGAATATGCCTGCGAATAGATATTTCATCTTTTTCATCGTCGAATTTGTTTTTGATTGTTAATACTAATAATAATTCTCTCTGTTTTTACCTTTATGACTTATCTCAGACTAAAAAAGTTTAAGAAAATATCATTTTTTAACTTTTACATCCTTAATGATAATGTCTCCGCGGAATGGCAGCAAGCCAGACTTGAAGACTATCAGCTGACCCTTAGGATTGGTCACATAGTTGGCAAAACTATATGGCAATGCCCTTTGTGGGTCTACTAAAATAGCGTATATGGTTCTTACAAACGGATAACGTCCGTCGAGTAAGTATGCCTGATATGGTTTCCAACTATTACGCGGCGTAGCCTCGTCGGTCAACGATATCGACATCACGTGAATATTCTTCTTAAAGGTGGTGTTGGTGGTGTCACGTCGGTCGTTCAACCAATTAGACCCAATCACACCGATAGCGTTAGGCGTTTGATCAACGTAATCGACCACTTCCTTACTGGTTTTAGAAGCCACGATATTCGGGCTGTTGATAGGTTTGCCGTCAAGAAGTGAATCAACCACATAGTGGAGAGTTGCCGATTCCTTATTATCGAACACCACTTCTATTTCTCCCCTTTTAGAGCCTTTAACGATTTGGTTCCAATTGGTCACCTCACCACTCAAGATACGTTTCACGTCTTTCACGGTCATACAAGTATCGTTATTGCTGGAGTTGACAATCAATGCCAGTCCATCATAGGCAATGGGGAAAACTTCTGGAAGTTGTCTTTTGCTTTTTAAGTAAGCAACCTCAGAAGGCTTGAGTGCTCTGGAAGTGAAAAACAAACAGGTTTTCAAATCCTTAATCTGTTTGAATCCCTCGTTCTCGTTAGAGTAAATGGGATTAAGCTTTGCATTAGGAAATTGAAACTCGAATTGTTTTTTCAATTCCTCAATGATGGGGCTGAAACTCTCGTCAGCATAAAACGAGATTTCGCCCGATGTGCGGGTATCTGTACGACCACCCCTGTCCTTCTTTCCACAGGAGAAGAAGAACAGGGATGATAAAAAGAGTACAACTATTTTAATAGATAGTTTGTTCATGATTATTGCAATCTGAAGGATACAGGTACATTGTATTTCACACGTACTGCGGCACCATTCTGCTTACCAGGAATCCAGTGTGGCATACTCTTTACCACGCGGGTAGCTTCCTTGTCAAGTGATGGGTCAACTGAGCGTACAACCTTTACGTCGGTGATAGAACCGTCCCTTTCAACAACGAACGATACAACGACACGACCTTGTACACCATTCTCTTGTGCTACAACAGGATACTTCACGTTTTCTTGCAAGAACTTCATCAACGCCTCGTTACCACCAGGGAATGAAGGCATCTGCTCTACAACGTCGAATACCTTGTTAGCAACTTCTTTCTTTTCTTCAGACTCATTCGTGTTCACGGCAATATCGTTACGGATAGCCACGTCGGTACGGTCTTTTGTACCTTCCTGGTCTTTCGTACCAACTGCCACCTTCTCGTCGAGGTCAGCTTGGTCTTTCACCTGGTTTTCCTCGTTAACGAGTTCGTCCTTCTTAATTTCAGGAGCGGTGAACTTCTGCGTTTCACGAACTTGTTCAACAACCTTCTTAGGTTCAATCTTAGCCTTGATGATAGGCTCTTCTTTCTTTTCCTTCTTAGCCTGCTCTTGTAGTTTAGACAATTCGAGTTGCTCCATGTAAGCTTGTCTCTCCTCGTCCAACTTCTGCATGTGTACCTTGTATGCGAGAGCACCACCAATAAGGCCAGCAGCGATGAGCAATATCAACAGAGCCGTGATGTTACGTCTGGAAGTCCCTTTACGAAGTTGGTATGCTCCGTATTCCTTGTTCTTTCCAGCGAATACCATTTCGACCCATTTAGGATCATACAAATCAATTTTTGACATGTTCTTTACTTTGTTTGATTAATTAAACATGTTTACAATTTCACGCCTTTCTCCTCAAGGAGTTTCACGTCGTCGGGCGTAATCTTGTCAATCACGTATGTTCCAATGCTCAAAATCTGCATCTCGTCGAGAGCATCAATCATGTTCTTGAACGTTGCGTTGTCAGTTGGCTTGATTACGATAGTCAGAGTATTAACCTTTCCTTCCTTGAGCTCACCTTTCTTGATTTTGTTCAATTCTTTCTGGTAAGTGCTATCATTGTACTGGAGAGGATTGGCCTTACGGTCATTTTTCAAACGTTCAACAGCCAACAAGATTTGGTTAACGGGACGAGTACCATCGGCAATCACGTGGTTGCGAAGCACGTCGCGAATACCCGCATCACCCCAAGTGGTCTCCTGAAGTTCGTGAGCCGTTCCGTCATTGTCATATTCTACATAGTAAATCTTGTCGTCAGCAGTAACGTAGAGGGTTACGGTTTGTGAAGCCTTGGCCTCTTGTTTCTGGTCTTCCGTTTGGTTTTCATCATTACTTGGCATGGTCAGCTCCATGGTGCTTGGCTTGCTCAAAGAGGTACAGAGCATGAAGAACGTGATGAGAAGCATGAGCATGTCCACCATAGGTGTGAAGTCGACCCTAACGGTCATCTTCTTCTGTTTGCTTTCTTTTTTCTTTGCCATAATTACCTACCTCCCGTTACACTTCTAATATAATCGTAAGCACCAGCTGCCTTACCAGCATCAAGTTGAGAAATCATGTAGTAGTGGCTCTCATCCATGTCCTGCAATTCGTTCATGACCTTCTTAACGGTCTTGTACGGTGTCTTTGCATCAGCCTTGAGGGCAATCTTGATGTCCTGGTTGACTGTACGTGCAGCGTTCACCCATTGCTGGAACTGGCTCATTCCGCCATCTATACTATCAAGAGGAATACCTTTCGTCGTGATATACTTGGCACGGTTCTGGCTGTTCATCTGTAAGTATGAAGACAACTCGTCGATGGGCACACCGAACATAGCCTCAGTCTTGAAGGTTTCAATCTGCTTTGGGGTCAGGTTCACGGAGAATATACTTGCCATTTCATCGAGGGTTCTACCCAGCTGATCTGTGTTGTCAATACTCATGAAGACCTGTCCTTCGCCCGTCGGGGTGCCCTTGGCATCCATCTCGGGGCTTACCACAATTGTCAGCACGCCGTTCTCAGGCACCTTGATTTCGGAGATTGACCCTGGCGTCATGACCTTCACTGGCTCGTTCTTAACGAACGTAGATGTCAACATGAAGAAGGTCAAAAGCAAGGTCATCACGTCCGACATAGGTGTCATGTCGATCCAGACATCGCTTTTCTTAACTTTTACTTTACCCATAGTGATAAACGTTTTAAAGGGTTAGCAAAAATTAAGCCTCTTCTGTGTGGTTTGCTTCGTATGTCTGAGCGATTGAATAACCAACCTCATCAAGTGCGAAAGTGAGCTTGTCTACCTTGTTTGTGTAGTAGTTGTAAGCCACAACGGCGCACCATGATGTACCGATACCGAAGGCAGTGTTAATAAGAGCCTCAGAGATACCTTGTGACAGTGCGGCTGAGTCAGCACCACCACCAGCAGACAAAGCGGAGAATGAACGGATCATACCGACCACAGTACCGAGAAGACCAGTCAACGTACCGAGGGTAACGATGGTAGCGATGATAGGAAGGTTCATGGTCAGCGTAGGCATTTCAAGCTGAGAAGCCTCTTCGTGAGCCTGAGAGATCTTAGCGATCTTCTGAGCCTTCTTGATGCCAGATGTAGCTTCCATTTCCTTGTAAGCTCTCAAAGAAGCACCTACTACGTTAGCAACAGAACCTCTTTGCTTGTCGCAA
>OCTX012291780.1_pt1 | contig 21638 bp, 15 predicted proteins | sample 1539691 | NCBI WGS metagenome assembly OCTX01 (sample SAMN02144231, study PRJEB22623) | gut metagenome | biome: sheep rumen | host: Ovis aries | place: New Zealand
GATTACCGTGTAGTGGTAAGTAATAAGATCGTTGATGGTCATCAATCTGATGTAAGGATCTGTAAGCGCACTTATTCAGATGATACTTTCGAACGGGTTCTAACAGAGCAGTATGAATATGAACACAGCATTACCTATTATGAGTACGACGAATCAGGCCTTACCGGCTGGAGTATTGTGTGTAGTGAACCGGACCACACATATAAGTGCGATGCTAAAGGCAACACGATTGAAGAGTTGGATCAATATGGCACTGTGACCGTTAAACGTGAATATAACGAAGACGGCGACGAAATATTATATGAAAGTTCCAGAGAAAAGATAACGACCACTTTTACTTATGATACAGACGGCAACAAACTGACGGAAACGAGCGAAAACCAATACAAGGATAACGAAAAAGATAGATCGTATACTGCTACGACTACCTACGACTACCGGATTGGCTTGAGGGTATCCGAAGTAAGTGAGATAGACGGTAGTTTTATGAATATGACAGTATATGCTTACAAGGCAATAATAGTGCCTAAGGAATAAAATAGAACAAGGGATAGTTTGTAAGGAGAATAGGGAGATGTCGCAGAATAAGAATCCAATTTTTAAAAACAGTGGGGAGACTGATTCGTTTTACGGTGCACCGAGAACGAAAAGCAAGTATTCCATACCGCCTCTGAGGCCACGAATAAATCAACCGACAGGATACAGGGGGATGAAATCCACTACGCCCATGATGCGCAGTGTGAATCACGATTATGTGTACTATCCTGTTGACTGGACTGATGAGGGAACCCGGAAGAAGTTTAAGAGGGGTTATTACGATGAAAATGGCGTTTACTATGAGAACGTCATCATAAGAAAAGGCAACCGCTACGAGACGCGTGCAGCATGCAGTTTCTGTGGAACGGAATTAAAACTTAAGTGGAATGAAGGTGCGCTGCCTACTTGCCCGGCATGTGGTGCCGCCATACACGAGAATATCGATGGCACGGTTATCGAAGAAGAGATCCAACCGGTTGTCAGGACGGTATTTACACATAAGCCAAATGCAGATGATAAATTCTACGGGCACAAAACCGAATACAATGGCAATAACACGGCTTTTTCCGGCGGAAGACGTGAAAGTCCGACATATATGTGGTTTAATAACGGCTTTTTTCCTTTGGCAATTTTTATTGTTATCGCTGTCATCATCCTGTTCATTACCTTTGCTAAGCTGGGTGAGAACAAAAATAATTACAAAAGTCCGAAAATCGTTGCATTGCCGACAATGTCACCGAAAGAACTGGCTTCATATGAAGAGCGTATGGCCACGGCGACACATACGCCTACGCCTACACCTAAGCCAACAGAGGCTCCGGGTTATTGTGTTAAATTTTCCCCGAAGGAAATATTTGCTGACAGGCTGTATGTGGAAGAATTGGGAAGAGAGTGTTTTAAGGAGAATAGCAAGTCTAATGAGTTTGTCACCTACAGTGACTCTGAATCAGGCTGTGTCTTCCGTTTCAATGATAAGCGTGTTCCGTCGGAATGGCAGTACTATTTTTCCGATATTTCATCCCAGTTTGGTGACTACGGCTGGATGGAATATAACTTCAAGGAAAACCAGTGGTATATAGAGGCAGCAGCGAACAACTGGATAAAGCTTCCGGATAAATACGATAAGTCAAAGCTCTGGCATATGCCGGGTCCGAACGACGGATCGTATTATGGCCGCCGCAGGATCTATGTCAACGAAATAGAGCGTTATTGCGATTTCAACGAAGAAGAGGGCTGCTATTACGATCCTAAGACTGAATGCCATTTTTACTATGAAACATATACCGGCACAGGCTATTGGGTATATTGGTTTAAAGATCTTCAGAAGGAAGGCCTCCACTGGCTTAAATATGATAATAAAACCAAGAAATGGTATGTGGATAATCTTGCGCGCTGGTATGATGTAACAGGCGCTTATAACTTCGATAAATACTGGCATATTGAGCAGAATCCAAGCTTATAGAATAAGAGAGAACTATTATGAAAAAGACAGTTAAGTTAATGGCATTGGCACTGGCGGCAGTGATGATGATCTCGTTCTGTTCTTGCTCGGATAAGAACAGTAAAAAGAAATCATCTGAAAAAGGTACGGACATTGAGACTGAGACATCCGAAAAGCCTGAAACAAAGGAAGAGACAACCACACAGGAAGAGACCATCACTCAGGCAGATTCCGCGGATGCTGTATACGACCAGATCTTTAATCTTATGAGCGGTGTGATCGGCAAAGATCAGGCTGCAGCGGAGAAGATGATCGGCGATTTCTTCGGTGTTGAATTAGAAGATCTCCTTGGCGGTATTATGACCGATGAGCGAAACGGCATTGTTACGGTAGTTCATGTGTACAATAAACTTCTCGTCAAAGACTCTGTAAGGTTCAACGAGATGGAGATCTGGACAGATAAGGAAGACGGACGTGTCCGCAGGGTGGAATTCATACTGGTCAATGATGCTTACAACGCTTACAAGATCGATGACACCCCTGAATTCAGGGAAGAGATCAAAAAGCAGTACAGCGGCGTAAAAGACAGACTTCAGCTGTCATACGGCAAAGAGATCAGGACCGGCAATCCGATATATGATGAAGATTCATTCTTTTTCATATACCAGGTATCTGATGAATGTTTTGCTTATGTTGAGATCCGTGATTTCACAGAAGAAGGCGGCAATGGTCTTCTAAAGATGAATATCGTCTATGCTGATGTGAAGGAACTTTTTGGGTAAAACCTCTCGAAAACCTGATATAATCATATTTTAGGGGATAATAGTATGCCGCTGTTTCCCCGTCTTTAATGAGCGCTATATTGATAGTTTGTTGGAGCAGTGTATGGATGACATGAAGCTTTGGTATGTCTGTCTTATTATTGGCATAGTCTTTTTTGTGGCCGGATTATTCTCATTTTTCATTAACCGCAAAAACAAAGAGAAAGCTTTTGCTAAGATGTCAATCTTAGAACTGATTGCAGCAATGGTTTTGATATTCCCTGATGTATATCTCAATGAGGGAACTATTAACATATTAGTTTTGATAAAGTGCTTTCTATTTACTTTTCTGGATGTGTTGAAAATCTTTTCCGGAAACGGATACGAAGAACTTGTTATAGATGGTTATCCGGTACTGAATACGGTATACGTTATTGTTCTTTCTCTTGTAAATCTCAGTATTATGACTGCCGTAATAGGCTTTATTCTCCAGTTCTTAGGCGATTTTATCGAAAACACACTGTTTTATAGCAGAAAGTTCAATACTGTTTTCATTTTTTCAGAAATGAATGAAAAGACGCTGAGTATTGCTAAATCCATTAAATTAGAGGAAAAGAAGGGAATATCAAAGAATCCGATTATATTTATTGACGAGAGTTCTTCGGAATCCAACAGGAACAAAGCGAAGGAAATAGATGCACATTATACTAATACGCCATTTGCTAAAGAAATCTCGAAGATCATTAAACGAGCAGCAAGACTTGAGGTTTTTATCTTTGACGAATCAGAAGAAGATAATCTGGCTAACCTGAACGAGTTTTCAGAACTCAGGTTTAATGGCGAGATCCCCTATATCAGAGTTTATGCCGAATTGGTTAATACTCCGTGGGATATTTACGGAAATTTCGTAGAGCATAATGGTTTGCCTAAGGATAAGGTTATTGTTAACTTGGTCAGTACGAATGAGAACTTCATCCTGAATGATCTGTATGAGAATTCTGTTTTTGATAATGCACGCCAGATGGAAGAGAACCGCATTGTTGATGTTCTTATAGTCGGTATTAACAGTAAAAGCATTGAACTTATTAAAGCGCTCCTGCCTTTGTGTCAGATGCCAGGATTTGAATTAAGGATCAAGGTATTTGATGATAAAGAACGCGGCAATCTGATTAAACGGATCATTCCTGAACTTAAGCCTGTTTCTGATGAGATTGGAGACAGTGTCTATTCATATGAATGTTTCGATAATCTGAATTTCGAGAATGACCAGATCGAATCAATGGTAGAAAAAGAGTGCCCAAGGTTTACTTTTGCTTTTGTTTCAACAGATGATAATGTGAAAAACATCAATATCGGACTTCGTCTTAACACATTAAGATATCGATTGAATACGGGGTCTGATTATAAGATCCAGGTATGTGTTGACAAGATGAATCTGATAAAGAACTGGTCTGATGAATTATCTAAAAACATTGCTCTTGTTGGCGGAACTGAAAAACTTTATAACTATGAATTCATTACAATGTCTAAGATCGAAAAGGCAACGAAGGCAATTCATGACATAAGACAGCAAGATAAGAAAAAGCAGGCTGAAGCAAATGGTAAAGATTATTCGGCCGTTTCCTGGGAAGAATATGCGAATGATGAATTCCGTCGTCATTCTGTATATGCAAGAACACTTTCATTGAAATACAAAGTGGATATCGTAAAAAACCAAGGCCAGGGTATAGATGTTTTCAAAAAGGACGATATCTGGAAGAAATATGAGCATATGCGATGGAATATGTATACAAGGGCGATTGGGTATATAAGTGCCAAGAATACTTCTATCAACTATGATGAGCTAAACAAAAGTACAAGACTGGTCGCAAAAGTGCACAATTGTCTTGTACCTTTTGAAGAGCTTCCGCAGGAAGAAAAAGAAAAGGATTCAATTAATCTGACTGAAGACATAGCGAAAGTATTTGAAGGAATTAAGTGATTGTTGAGGAGTATCAATGAAAATCGAATTTATATATTCTCAAGGTCTTAAAACTGCCGCTAATAAAGCTATTGATAAGGCGTTAGAGTTTGTTGATGCGAAAGTTGATGAAAGAACAGCCGGGCATGCTGTTGTAGATGTCGGTAAGAATTTACCTTGTGATACTACGATTATATTTGCGACAGACGATGTTGGTACAGATGAAAAGTGGAATCAACATGTTCAGGCTCTGCCGGATAATAAGAAGATTGTTTTAGTCAGCAGACTTGTATCTAAAGATATCCATTTAAGCGAATTGATTCCTGAAAAGATCCGAAAGATCAATACTATAAGACTTAGCGATGATGATAATCTTGATGAACTGTGGGACGTATTAAGCTCTGATAAGGATTACTATTCTGTCATAAGTGCTCTGTATTCTTTGGTTGAAGCTTGGACAGCATCAAATGGATCTGAAATCAAGGAACTTCACAGCATCCCGTTGATCCTTAAATATAAAAAGCTCATGAAGCGCAGCTTGAAAACTGAGAAGAGGCCATATTTCAAGCATAAGATTGAAGAGATCAACAAATATCTTAACAAATCTCTGTTTGATGGGATTATACAGGGTGTAAACAGGATCTCTCACAGTTATCCGGTTATTATTTTTTTAATATTAGGTGCTATTTTTATTGTTGCTCAAATAAATGGTATTCCAAGATACTTTACTATTACAAGAAATTCAGCAGCTGTTTTAGCTGATGAATATAATACAATTGCAGCGCCTGTACAGACACTTAAAGCTGTCGAAGCCATTAGGAATCCCTTGCTTGATGAAAATCTTAAAGAAGAAGCATTCCAAAGATATAATTATCTTATTAGTGATAACTGGCCAAATTCGGCAGTAGGTATAGGCTACAAATATGCCCAGAATGATGTTTGTGTATGTTCTGATGATAGATATCTTTACACAGCAAGTGGAAACGGCTATTGCATTAAGTGGGACTCATATAACGCAAGTATTGTCAGCAAGCAAAAAGTTTCAAAGGACCCTTTATATGTTCTTGATATATATAACAATGAAGAAAACATTATTACCGTTGATGAAAAAGGAAGTGTATTTTATCTTTCAAATGGGAAATGGTTATCTTCTAAGAACATAATTGCCCAATACGGTTATGCGACAGAAATAAGCTTATCTAAAGACTTTGCCTGTGTATTTGCTAACTACGACACTATCATAATGCTCTCTTTGAGCAATGATCAGATTAGCATTGTAAATTCTTATAAATACAGTGATGTTTTAGGCTTTAAGCAAAATGAAGATTATGCATTACTGGCTGTTTTAGATAATGATGAGTATAAATTCGTAAAGATTAATACTAAAGGTGAAATCGAAGATACAGTTAAACTTGATCATAAACTTTCCTCATGCAATGTTGATTTTAAAGATGATGATGCTTTATTTGTTGATGTAGATGGTCATGTATATATTTATAGTTTTAACGATAAAAGCATCGAAAAACTGCCGATAATTATTTCCTCGCCCAATTTTATTAACTATATTAATGACACTGCTTTTTATTATTGTGACCGCAATAAAGGAAACTGCTTGTTTGACTATGCGCACGGTATAGACTTGGGAAGCATTCTTCCTGAAGCGGGCTTTGTAACTTACTCTTCTTGCCGGGGTAATACTGTTGCATGTATTACCAGTGGATATATTATCTCTGAGAATATTGAGGATCTCTTACCTAAAGAAAGCATCGATAAGGAACATGTCATAAAGATGTTTGACGGGAAGAAATCTCAGAGTAACGGGTATATTCGTAATGCTGAAATCGTTGATGAAAAATACATATTTGCTGATATAGAAAAAGACGAGAGCAATTCGTTTACCTATTTTATTGATGGAGGCCATTACTATATTTATAACGCTCCCAAACAGAGATCTGAATCTGAGAGAGCCGATGGCATGCAGTATTTATATAGTCAGCCTTCCGCTGTTATCTTTACAGGTAAACCTACTGTAGTTGGCGTTTTTGATGACGGAATAACTATGGTAATAGGAGCGTCTGACGGTACTTTTTGCGAAATGACTTCTAATGGTACCAATATTGTTAGCACTACAAAGAAGCAGGTTCCTACTGGTTCCCCGATAGTTCGGATATATTTTATGGACAGCAAGTGTTTCTATATTGAAGATTCAGACGGACTGTTTTGGAAAGTGAGATATGGAAGTGCAGCAGTCAATTCTTATAACGAATTGTATGCTGAGATAAAAAACAAGTTGCATTACGCAATGAGTGATGATATCAAAAGCTGCGTTACGGACTATGTGTTGAAACAAGTCGGTGCAGAATATGCACCGGGACATAATGGAAAGGCGTGGGAATAATGGCAGATCTATTTATTTCTTATACAAGAGCGGATTCCGGAATTGTTGAACAGGTGGAGTCACTTTTAAAAAAGACCAAGATTGATATTTGGCGTGATACAGTTGCCATGCCTTATGCGGTCAATTGGGATGATGCTGTAATTGAGGCATTGTGCCATTCATCCTATGCTGTTATTTTCGATTCTCTTTCCCGTCAAAAGAAATTTGAAAGGCCCAACAGTGCTGTTCAGCGTGAAGCTGAATGGATTAAAGAAATCCATATTCCTTGTTTGACTGTTGATCTAGAGGAAATCTATGAGCCACAAGTTATTGCTAAAAAAATCCTTCAATGGATGAATGATGAGAAACGCCAATACGGCAAAAGTAATGCCGCATTGAAAACAATTATATCCGGAGCTTATGCCTATAAAAACCATACAGTGTCTTTTGAGAAAAATGATATTCCAAGAGGAGTTTTTGGCAAAGCAGCTAAATTGTTTGAGTTGTTCTGTTATAAGAAAGAATTGGAAAACAATCCGGATTTTGGATGTGGTTCCCTTGAATTAAGACAGCCGATATTTGGTTTTATAAAACAGTATAAAAAAAGGATAACCCGCGGATTATTGATGCAGCTTACTTTACTTGTTACAGTTGCTTTAACGATTGGCTTTGGAGCATGGAGTGGTATTGAGTTCTATAAGACTTATACACAAAGTCAGTACATGACTAAGCTGGTAACGAGTAAAGGCCTCGTTTCGAGAGCATATGACTCAGATGCAATTCTGGGAGCGTCATATTTAAACAGTGAAAGTATTGAATCTAAGTATGTTTTGTTTTCGAATTATACCAGGTTGCTTGGCTCAAAATATCCGACAGATTATTATGAAGCAACAACTGAAGCGTCAGTAGCGACTAATTTGCAAAAGAACAATAATGAATTATATTCGATAAAAATAAATCCGAATGACGGTGTGATCTATATTGAGGATAATAACGGTTTCTGCAATCAGTTTGTAGTTGACGGTATACCATCTGATTATGATTTCTCCGAAGATGGTAAATGTGTAGCGGTCAGCGTTGCTAACAAGGTGTTTTTGTACTATTTAGGAGGTGTCTATTCTCCAGAAGAACTTAAGGGCAGTTATGAAGACATCGATAAAGTGTTTATTAATAATCAAAAGGTCTTTGCAATTACAAAGAAAAGCAATGTAGTTGTTTGGGATATTTCTTCCAATCAAACCAGAAAACTTGATTACAATATCAGCGTCGGTCATATCACGAGCATAAATGGTGCTACTGCCGCTTTTATTTCTGATTCAATGTTGGTGCTTAATTCCAATGATTCAGTCAAGGAAATACCGCTTCCTTCGGAGTTCAGATGCGCTGAGAGAAATCTGGCGATTTCTCATAATGGATTAAAGATTGCTCTTGTTGGACTTGATTCGCAGGGTAATAGTTTGCTGTATGAATATGCTATTGACAGTGACAAATTCGAGCTGATTTATTCATCAGATCATTATCTTTCTGCTGTTGATTATTCTTTTGACGATTCTTCCATTTTGTTTGGAGATCGCAGTGAACTGAATCTTAAGGAGATTAACCTGGACAGCAAGAAAGTCAAAGGATCAAAGAAGGTTAGGGATTATATCTATACTATAAGGTCTTATGAGGACGGATGTATTATAGGACTCGCTGATGGGACCTTGACACCTGTAGGAAATGACTTAGCTATTTCTTCACATTATTCTGACGTGGCATATGGAAATATACCAAGGCAAATTGCTGTGTCGGGTTCTACCGGTACCTACTTCGCAGTATCCAGAAATGCAAATAACCTTGGCAGCGCAGTGTACTATATTTCAGGTGCTGGAAGGCAGACGCTGATAGATACTGAAATGGCTGAAACTTGTGCAAACAGCGCGGTTGCTGTATCTGAAGATGGTTTTGTTGCTTATGGCAATGATGACGGACGCATTTCTATATGGAGTATTGAAAACATATTGCCTGTTTGGATCAATAAGGATATCAAAGAAGGGATTGTCGATATGAGTTTTACCCAAGGTGGCAAATCACTCCTGGTTCTCGGAACGTCTGGCACAGTATATTCTGTCGCATTGCCTTCGCATATTGCTGATTGTGCCGGGAATGATTATTCATCTCAGTTGGACATGTTAAGAAAACAGGCAAAGAGCATTTATGAGCGGATTAGCGGATTAGGACTTACTGATATTACTCTGGATCAGTTCCTGCTTAAGGAGAGATATTTTGTAAGTGAGAATTAAATGATCAGGGAAATGCTTAATATATTTTTGTGACAAGAAAGAGGAAATTGCATGGCTTATTCTGCATTGGAAAAAATGAGAAAAAAGAACTTCGAAATATACGGTCAGGACGTAGGACCTAAAGAGCCTGAACTATATTGTGATGGTAATAGGAATAGCCTTAAATGTGCATCCCTGCGTTTTATCCATGAGGCTTGTGAAGGATTAAAATTTGATTTATCTAAAGAGGCTGAAGAAGATGCTACGGGTCTTTATCTTGGAACCAGTCTAAAGCCTAACCAGATCCCTTATAACATGCAGATGGATATCAACAGACTTTGCATAGAAAAGTGTCTTGAACAGTTTATCGATTCAGGTTCAGCAGAAGATGCTTATCTTGTTTATTATTGTTATCTTGAGATTTTTCTTGGTCATTATGGAAAATCAAAGAAGATGATTGAACTTCTGTCGGAATTTGAGTCGAATGGAAGCTCACTTCTGTTAAAGCATAGAGATCACTATTCGCACTCGGTCTATGTGTTTGCTCTTGGTCTTTCTATATATGAGACTAATGAGAATTACAGGGAAGCATTTAAAAAGTATTATGAGGAAAAGGATTCCAAAGAGTACAGCCCATCTGAACTTGCTAATATGTTTCTAGAATATTGGGGAATGACATCCTTGTTCCATGACATTGGATATCCTTTTGAACTCCCGTTTGAGCAGGTGATGTCATATTATGAGGTTAACAAACAAGAGAGAGGCAAAAATACACCATATATAGCTTATAACGGGATTGAGAATATCATTGGCCTGAGTGAAGAAGAGATTTCGCGATATAAAGATTTGTATAGTAGGGAATTCCGGTCCGTTTCAGAGCTTATTGCGTATGACATTACGTCTAAGCTGGGGTCTGCTTATAGCTTTTCTGAACAATATTTACTTGACGTTATAAATTCTAAACCCCTTCATCCGGAACAGTTTGGCTATTATATGGATCATGCGGTGTTTAGTACATACAGGCTTTATAGAGAACTGGTCAATTCATTTGGCCCGTCAGGGATAAACAGAAAGCATATAGATTCATTGACTGCTATTATCCTTCATAACAGTTTGTACAAGTTTAAGATTTCATTTTATAAGGCGAAAAATGTTGAAGACAGAAAGGCACCGCTTGATGTCAACCTTCATCCTTTGGCCTGGCTTCTTATGCTTTGTGATGAATTGCAGTGTTGGGATAGAATCGCTTATGGCCGTAATTCAAGGACTGAGCTTCATCCAATGGGTGCTGATTTCGATTTTTCGAATAATTCGATTTCGGCTGTGTATTATTATGACAGTGAAGAAAAAGTGAAAATAGTAGATTTTCAAAAGAAATATGAGAGATGGGAAGCATCAGGAGATAAGGGCGAAATGCCCAGACTCAAAGCCTATAGTGATATGGCTGAGAAAGAACAGCGGTTTACTTCTGACATCCAAAAGATAATTGATACTTCTATTATTCCTCTGACCGTAACTCCTAATACAAAGGAAGTAAACAGGAAAAATAAACACATTTTCTTATCCAGCAGCAATTTCTTGCACTTGTTTGACTTTGCTGTCTCTTTGCATGGCCGAAACAAAGGTGAAGATGTTCCTGTCCAGGTTTTGGAAACTCAGTTTATAGAGATGTCTTTAGAGTATCAGCTTTCAACGATTAACCGCGCTAAGAATTTCAGCAGATATCTTGATGCAATTGATTGTTTTTATACCGACAAAGCTGTTGATTATGAAATGGTGACAGAGTTTACAGCCGAGCAGGCAGCTGTATTTGCTCCGCTAGAGCACGAACGATGGATCCGTGAGCACCAAGCCATGGGATGGACATATGGTACTTTGTACGAGACAGCAGGTTCTAAAGAAGGTTCCAAGATTCGTAGAGAACAAATGAGGTGTCACAAACTTTGCATGGACGGAGCTGTAACCAGTGATGATATTTATCAACATTATCTGGAGTTATCTGAAGAAGATAAAGGCAAGGATTGGAAACCGTTCAATGTTATGCTTGTTCTGCTTAAGAAGTATGATGGACTCCGAATATATTCCTTAAAATAATACTGTTCTTGGGTAATGGTATTGCTTTTACTGTTGATAGGCTAGTAGCATCGAAAACTATTTTCGAGCAGTTGCAAAATTGATATAATTATTTCCAGATGGGGATTTTAGGGGTATTGGCATGCCTCTGTTTTCTCATACTTATAACATGTATAAAACGGATAAAATATATATGTTGTAAGTAACCGTGACCTGACCGAAATGCCTGAAGAGGAAGGTCACAAACTTATCGATACAACAGTTATGATCTATCAAATCACATAAAAACAAGATAAGACGAGGACTCGTATGCCGGTAGTTAAAGTTTCAATGCTCGAAGGGAAGACTCCCGAATATAAAAAGACCTTTCTGGATTCGATCCATGACGGTCTGGTCGAATCGATCGGGATCGAAGACTGGGACAGGTTCCAGCGCGTTGAGGAGTTCCCGAAAAGTGATTTTGAGAAGCCTGATTTCAAGTCTGATGATTTCATGATCATTGAGCTCTCGATCTTCCCCGGAAGGACAAAAGAACAGAAGTGTAAACTGATCGGCTGCATTTGTGGTAATCTTAAAAACAGGCTGGCCGTAGAGCCTGCTGATGTCTTTATTATCATTAACGAACCGCCCCTGGAGAACTGGGGGATCGGCGGCAAGCAAAGAGGATAACATGATCATTGATTCTTTTGATCCCAGTGAAGCGATAGTATCTCCGGCGTCATTTTTCGGAGAGCAGAATCATATATGCAAGATCGCGATAGCTACTTTCTCGCGCGAGATATTTGCTTCAGTAATCGAGAAGTATCCGCACGAGCTGATCACACAGTTGGGCTCAGTCAATAAGATCAGGCCGGTATACCTTGTCGACGTCGACGGGGTGAAGTTTGCTTTCTATCTATCCGAGATGGGTTCAGCTCAAGCTGCCACAGATGTTATTGAGATCAACTGGCAGACCGGTGCTGAGAAGTTCATTCTGTTCGGCTCCTGTGGCGCTTTGGATCCTGAGAAGACGAAGGGCAGATACATTATTCCCACCGAAGCTTACCGCGACGAGGGCATGAGCTATCACTACGCTCCGCCCGCTGATTATATTGCCATAAAGAATGCGGACTTCATGGGGGCTTTTTTCGAAGCGCACGGATATCCTTATATCAAGGGCAGAGTGTGGACGACTGACGCTTTGTACCGCGAGACAAGGGAGAACGTCAGGAAGCGCAAAGAGGAGGGCTGCATCGCTGTTGAGATGGAGCTTGCCGGAGTTCAGGCGGTGTGCGATTTCCACGGACTTGAGCTCTACGATTTCCTCGTAGCGGGCGATGTCGTCGACCAGCCTGATTACACACCCGAAGGCTTAAGCGAAGCCAACCATTCATTCGACAAGTTTAATATAGCTGTTGAGATTGCCAAGACTATAAGGAGCGCTGAATCATGAATGAGAAATACAAAGTTCAGGGTATAGCCTGTTTTATCGCAGTTCCGTTCTGGGCATGGCTGATATTCTCGCTTTACGATTACCTCGCTCATGAGACCGGAAGGCCTGATAACTTCTATGCGAACGCCGTGGCGATCGTCGGATTAGCGGGCTTATTGTTCCTTATCATTTACGGCATCATAAACCTGATAAAGGCTAAGAAGACAGGCAAGTAACAGACCGCGCGGCTTACATGAAAGCGGTTCCGCAGTTCGATTATATATGATCCGGCATCGTATAATATCGTACAGGAAGTTCGATTATATGTTCCGGCAGAGCATATAATTGTACCGGCAGTATGAAAATCGTACTGGCAGTTCGATTATAGGGGTTTCGGCAGTGTATAATATCGCACCGAAAGTTCGATTATATGTTCCGGCAGTGTATAATATTGCACCGGAAGTATAAAAATCGTACTGGCAGTTCGATTATAGGGGCTCCGGCTGTGTATAAAATCGAACCGGCGCTTTCTCTTTACCTTATCAAGCCTTCAAAAACCGAATCACAGTATCTTACTGTCGCCATTGCATCCTTTGCATATGCGTCAGCACCGATCTGGTCTGCGTATTCGGGCGTCATTACGGCGCCGCCGACAACGATCTTGGTGTCAGGCTTTTTCTCGCGCATGAGTTTTATGGTCTCTTCCATTGAAGCAACCGTTGTTGTCATGAGGGCGGAGAGGCCGACGACTCTGATGTTGTTCTCGATAGCGCAGTCGACGATAACTTCGGGCGGAACGTCCTTGCCCAGGTCGATTACATCGTAGCCGTAGTTCTCGAGCATTACCTTTACGATATTCTTGCCGATGTCGTGAATGTCGCCCTTTACGGTAGCCATTATGACCTGGCCCTTGGTCGTGCGCGGCTTGTCGGCCATTGCTTCCTTGACGACTGCGAAGGCTGCCTTTGCGGCATCTGCGCTCATGAGGAGCTGGGGAAGGAATACTGTTCCTTTCTCAAAGCCTTTGCCGACGCGGTCAAGTGAAGGAATCAGCTCAGCATCGATTATCTCAAGTGAATCACGGCCTGAATCAAGCGCCTCTTTCATTGCCTCAGCGGCTCTTCCGACGACGCCTCTCTCGATCGCTTCGCCTAAAGTGAGTACGGCGCCGGATGAAGAAGAGGAACTTTTCGCGCTTGAAGCAACAGTCGTAGAGCCTGCGACGTAATCCTTGAATGCAGTGATGAATTCCTGAAGGTTCGGGTCTAAGTTCATCAGTGCGTTAAATGATCTGTAGGATGCCATCATGGGGCCGTTGCACGGGTTGATGATCGCGCACGAAAGACCGTTCTGCATTGCCATCGTAAGGAAGTGCGAATTGACGAGTTCACGCGCGGGAAGACCGAATGAGATATTCGATACGCCGAGGATCGAGTGACCTGAGAATTCATCTCTTACGCGCCTTACTGTATCGAGTGTCGCGATGGCGGAGTCAGGGTCTGATGAGATCGTCATTGCAAGACCGTCGATGACGATGTCTTTGCGCGGAATGCCGTATTTGTCGGCCTCTTCATAGATGCGCTTTGCAATCGCGATCCTTCCGTCAGATGTCTCCGGGATGCCGGCTTCGTCCAGAGGGAGTGCAACGAGAACACCACCGTATTTAGCGACCAGAGGCATAACGGCTTTGATGTTTTCTTCCTTGCCGTTGACGGAGTTGATCATGGGCTTGCCGTTGTAGATGCGCATGCCGCGCTCCAAGGCTTCGATATTGGTCGTATCGATCTGCAGAGGGAGATTCGTGACAGACTGGATCTTAAGGATGACGTCCTCCATCATGGAAGGCTCGTCGATCTCAGGAAGACCTACGTTGACGTCAAGAATGTGAGCGCCGGCTTCTTCCTGCTTCAGAGCTTCGGTCAGAAGATAATCGATGTTGTTGTCGCGGAGGGCCTGCTGGAGCTTTTTCTTGCCGGTAGGATTGATCCTCTCGCCGATTATAACGGGCTTTTTGCCGATCTTTACGCAGTCGGCAAAACTCGTAACGTAAGTATCGTTCTTGACCGTGGGCTCCACGAACGGAAGCACCTTAACGGTATTTATCATCTTGCTGATGTGATCGGGCGTCGTGCCGCAGCAGCCGCCCATAACGTGTACGCCGAGCTTAGCGATCTGCTCCATGACGGAAGCAAAATCGTCAGGATCAACGTCATAAACAGTCGTGCCGTTCTCAGTACGGGGCAGGCCTGCGTTGGGATTAACAACGATAGGGAGGGAGCAGCACTTAACGAGGCGCTCTGCGATAGGGAGCATCTGCTTAGGACCGAAGCCGCAATTGATGCCGATCGCATCGACCTTAAGGCCTTCCAGCATCGCAACTGTGCCTTCGACTCCGCCGCCTGTAAGGAGCTTACCTGTCTCGTCGTAGACCATCGTAACGATGATCGGCAGGTCGCATACTTCTTTCGCAGCAACGACTGCTGCCTTGGCTTCATAAGAGTCGCTCATCGTCTCGATAACGACGACGTCGCCGCCTGCTTCGTATCCTGCTTTTATTATCTCAGCGAAAACGTCGACAGCCTCGTTGAAGGGGAGATCTCCCATGGGCTCTAAAAGCTTTCCTGTAGGGCCGACGTCAATAGCTACATAGGCGTCAGACTCGCGGCCTGCTTCTTTTCGAGCCTGCTGACAAATCTTAACTGCAGCGGTAACGATCTCAGTCACGTTGTCGTATTTGAATCTGTTGGCGCCGAAAGTATTTGTATTTACGATGTTTGAGCCGGCCTCGAAATAGCCCTTGTTAAGCGACTTGATGTCGTCAGGCCTTGTAAGGTTCCAGGTCTCAGGCAGTTCGCCGCCCTTAAGTCCCATCTTCTGAAGGATGGAGCCGGTGCCGCCGTCGCAGAATAACCATTCTTTGCCAAGTCTGTCTCTTAAGTTCATGTTTATTTGTCCTCTTTCGAAAATGCGCAGGTGTCGTGCTTATTGCAGCCGGAACATCCGGAGCAGCGGGCCTTGCTCTTATCTATGCCGATACCGATAAGTGCGGTAACGGACTTTGTGGGAACCATCAGGAGCGAATCCGTCAGTTCCACGCCGATCTGTTTGGAAATATCAAGGAGCCTGAACCAGTCCTTCTGGTGGTCGAGCTTAAGATCGCCGTAGCCGGGCGAGAAGCGGGGCCTTAAAAAGAGTCCCTGTGCCTCGTATTCCTTCTCGAGCTTGGCATTCTGGTCGTCCAGAAATGCTTCGATCGCTGCAGCGCCTGCTGCCTGATAGATTGAAGCGTCAGCTGAAGAGGTAACGGAAGCCCTTCTGACGAGCATGTCGCAGGCAGGACCGATCGTTGCAGCAAGAAGGATCGCTCCGCAGCAACCCTTAAGGTTCCTTGCAAGAGACTCGGAAGTAAGGACGATCTCTTCGGTATCGTTGTAGATGGTTATGTCGTTGCCTCTTACTCTTACGGGGTATTCTTTGGTAACGATCCTCGGGTGCGACTGGGCGCTGAGCATATCAATGGCTTTGCTGATCTTAGCCTGAATGTCGGGCGCGATATCAACGATACCACGGTAACCCATGTATCGCTGGACTTCTTTTACAGGTATCTCGACTCCTAAAGGCATTATCCGACGATCCCCTTGAGGTTATAGAGTATATCGGAAGCGACGTCAGGCTTATTCATGGAATATACGTGAATATGCGTGATGCCGTTTGCGATAAGGTCGATTATCTGCTCTGTGGCATATATGATGCCAGCCTGGCGCATTGCGACAGGGTCATCGCCGAAGCGGTCGACTATTGCCTTGAAGCGCTCTGGAACGCTTGTACCGGAGAGCTGGACTGATCTTGATAACTGCTTTGCAGTCGTGATAGGCATGATGCCCGGAACGATGGGAACATTGATGCCGACGTCCTTAACCCTGTAAAGGAAGTTATAGAATATGTTGTTGTCGAAAAACATCTGCGTTGTAAGGAAATCGCATCCTGCGTCAACCTTCTCCTTTAAGAAGTGAATGTCTTCAGACTTATGAGCGCTCTCAACGTGGCCTTCAGGGTAGCATGCGCCGCCGATGCAGATGTCGGGATCCTGCGCTCTGATATCCCTGATGAGGTCTGATGCATGGACATAATCGTTGCAGACAACGCCGTCCTTGGGCAGATCGCCGCGAAGAGCCATGATGTTGTCGATATTGTTTTCGCGAATCTGGCGAAGCATATTAGCAACATGCTCCTTGGTGGAGGCAACGCATGTGAGGTGGGGCATTACGGGAACTCCGTAGAGGCTCTTGATGCTCGAAGCGACTTCGACCGTGAGCTTGGAAGTAGAGCCCGCAGCACCGTATGTGACGGACATGAACGAGGGCCCCAGTGCCGCGATCGCGCCTGCGGCGGCCTTTACGTCATCAAGACCTGTCTCAGCCTTGGGCGGGAATACCTCGAAAGAGATCGTAGGAGTCTTGTCTGCAAGTATGTTGTTAATCTTCATAATTATTTTCCTTGTTTGAACATAGATTTTAGATATAGAACAGTTGCCAATAAGTATACCTCAAAAGTAGGTTGAATATTATAATTTAGTCGAACAATAAGATGACAATAGCGGTTTCGCTTTGTTAGGAGGTTTTACTAAGAATGAAGAAGATTCTTTCAATTATCCTTGCAGCAGCAGCCACACTGGCGCTTGCAACAGGCTGCAACAACACAAATGTTACTGTTCCTACAGTTACGGTTCCTTCCGAGATCGAGTCACTCGTATCTGAAGGCAAGGAGATCGTTAATGAGTTAAATGTTGCAATCCCAACAAAAGACCGCGCAGGCAACGACATCAAGGTTCCTGAGAAGGTCGAGAAGATCGTATCCATGGCACCTTCCACAACACAGTTCCTTATCGATTTAGGTCTTGCAGACAAGATCATCGGCATCGACACAAACTCTGCTTCTTATGCAGACAAGCTCAAGGCTGATATCCCTCAGTTTGACATGATGAACCCTGACAATGAAGCTATCGCAGCACTTGCTCCCGATATCGTATTCACATCAGGCATGAGTTCTGTAGGCGGCACATCACCTTTCCAGTCACTTGTTGACAGCGGAATCTGCGTTGCTGACGTTCCTTCACCTTCTTCAATCGAAGGCATCTGTGAAGATCTTGAGTTCATCGGCGCCTGCGTAGGCAAGGGCATGGAGTCTCTCGCTTATTCAAAGGGTCTTACGGCATTCATGGCAGGCATTGAAGAGATCGGTAAGAACATCCCCGCTGAAGAGCAGAAGACAGTCCTCGTAATGATGAACGTTCCTTCCGCTGAATATCCTACTATCTACACATTCGGCAAGGGCACATACATGAACGAGATGCTTGAAGCAATCGGTGCCAAGAATGCATTTGGCGACAAGGAAGGCTGGCTTTCAATCTCCATCGAGGAAGCTATCGCAGCTAATCCTGACGTGATCCTTATGGACTGCAACTGGTTGCCCGATGCAGCAGATCAGGTAAAGGCTCTCTCTGGCTGGGAGAACGTCAATGCCATCAAGAACGGCGCTGTTTATGCAGTAAATGAAGACCTCTGCTCACGTCCTAACCAGCACGTTGCCGAGGCAACGCTCGAGTGGGCAAAGCTCATCTATTCCGAAAAGTTCAATGACTTTACCAAGTCTTTCGATGACACGGCAAATGATTTCATTTCCAAGGTCTTCGGTTAATTTCCGGATACAATCCGACGAGTAACTATTATGACTAAAAGAGGCACAGGACTAAAGATAGCGATATCGGCCGTCCTGTGCCTTTTTATATTGCTCTTGGCAATCAGGCAGGGAAGCGTATATATCTCGCTCAAAGACCTCGCGGGGATCATCGGAGGCCACATCACGGGCAATGGAACACCCGCAGGCATTGAGCCCATGATGGATTCGATTTTCTGGACCATCAGAATGCCGAGAGCCCTTATGGCATTTATGGTCGGAGGCGCACTCTCCATAAGCGGCGCGTGCATGCAAGCGCTTTTGCAGAATCCTCTGGCATCTTCCTACACTTTGGGCGTCTCATCAGGCGCATCGCTCGGCGCGGCGCTCGTCATTATCCTTGAGATATCTATTCCTGTTCTTGCAGGATTCATGCTTCCTTTCGCAGGCTTCGTATTCGGCCTCATAACAGTCGTCGGCGCACTTATGCTGGCGTCCGCGATCGACAGGAGCGTATCTAACACGACAGTTGTCCTGATAGGTATGATCCTGTCGCTTTTCGTAAACGGCATAATGAACTTCTTATCCTCGCTTTATTCGGACAACTCAAAGCAGCTCCACCTCTGGATGATGGGCTCGTTCTCCGCAAGGAGCTGGACCCACTGCGCTATCATGCTGCCTGTATGTATCGTCGGCCTTATCTGCCTTATGCTGATGTCTCGAAAACTCGACATCATGAGCTTCGGCGACCTTCAGGCGCAGGCGATGGGCGTGGATTCGAAAAAGACCAAGATCTGCTCTATCCTTATCTGCGCTCTCCTGACCGGTGTGTCAGTAGCATTCACAGGTGTCATCGGCTTTGTTGATCTTGCTGCACCTCACGTAGTTCGTAAGATCTTCGGACCTTCACACAAGCTCGTGATGCCGATGTCATTCATCTACGGCGGAGCATTCATGGCACTGTGTGATCTCATATCAAGGACTTTGTTATCGCCGCGTGAGATCCCTGTAGGCGCAGTAACGGCCCTTATCGGCGCACCGTTCTTCGCCTATGTTTTCTTCGCTTCAAGGAGGAAACGCTGATGGAAATCAAGGTTAAGGATCTCAGAGTCTCATACGGCAAAACAGAAGTCTTAAAGGGTATCGATCTTACGATAAGGCCGGGCGAGAAAGTCTTCATCGGCGGTGCAAATGGCTCCGGCAAGACGACGCTCTTAAGGGCGCTGTCAGGAATAATTCCTTATGCCGGAAATGTTCTGATCGACGGCAAAGAAGTCTCTTCCATGAAGCGCAAAGATGTGGCTAAGCTTATAGCGCTGATGCCTCAGACGAGCGATATTTATTTCCCGTACACGGTTAATGAGACTGTGCTCTTAGGTACATATGCATCGGCAGGCAATTCGTTCTTCGGCACCGATGCAAAGGCCGCACAGTTCGCAAATAAATGCATGGAAGACTGTGATGTTCTTGATCTTAAAGACAGGCACATAGATGAGCTCTCAGGCGGCCAGCTCCAGCGTGTTCTTCTTGCAAGAACATTCGCGCAAGGCTCACCGTTCCTGTTCTTAGACGAACCTGGCAACAATCTTGATATCAAATACAGAGCAGAACTCTGCGACAAACTTAATTTATGGGCAGCAGGAAAGACCGGCGATATAGATAACACACTTGTCGCGGTTTTCCACGACTTAGAGCAAGCAAGAAGGTGCTGCACTAGAGCGGTCATGCTGAAGGACGGCAAGGTGATTTTCGACGGTGGTATCGATGAGGGATTAAAGCCCGGGATGCTCATGGAAGTCTATGATTTTGATGTGGCATCGTATGTAAAAGGCTGATTACTATTTATAATCAGAAAGCCATTTAGATGTTGATTGATCTCATAAAAAACGTCTATAATTACAGCATTATGTGGTTTTGAATCGATGCAATTTAATTCATTTATGATGTTTTGCTGTTTCGGTTGGCTGGGAAGAGTGGGGAGTTATGAATGGAACAGGAATTCTTTAGGGTACCGGATCTGAATGAGAAAAAGATCGTTGCAGATTACGAAAGAAAACACAACAAAAAAGAAAAGCATGCGGGAATCAGAATAACAGTCGGACTCACTTTAGCTATTGCATTTTTAATTTATTATTGTGTTTTTGGTGAGAAATCCAAACCTGATGAAAGACTTGAATGTGCCGTTTTAATCATTCCGGTTGTTGTGTTTATCGTAGTTGTCCTCAGATCGGTGTTCATAGGCCAAAGACATCTGACGAAAATACTTAATGGACAATTCCTGATCCAGAACGTAAAGATCCTTGGCAAAGCAAAAGTTCCGACCGGCAGGCTATGTAATCAGATAACAGTAGAAACAGATAAAGGTTTTATGTTTACGATTCTCGTTGATGACGGCTTCAGCAAAAATATTATGGTTCAGATGAAAGGGCTGTTGGTTGTTATTGACGGGGAGAAGAATCACTTATTCAATGATGAATTCAGGTTTATTCCTAACACTGAATACGAGGATCAAGTCATACAGACCGCTGACGAATTTGTAATTGCTAATGAGGCTCAGCACGGGAGAACTCTGGCTTATTATTCCAAGGTATTGAAAAAAGAAAAAGTGCAGATCGTCCTTTTCATCGCAGGGTTCTTTACAGGTTCGCTCCTGCTTCTGACCGGCTCATTCTTTGAAAGATCCGTATCGTTGTATTTCTATTTATTTGGCATGTTTTCGCTTCTCGGCATCGCATTGTGTTTGTCTGTTAAGGCAATAAAACAGATCTATTCCGGAGCGAATGGAGTATTGCTGGTCTGGGGAACGTGGGTATTATTACGCATCTTCGATTTTGTGCCAGCATGTGGCCTCGGCATGTCTGAACTTAAGCCTCTGCAGTATTCAGCAATAGCTTTTGGATTCGTTATAGATATACTTGCCACGTTATTCATGTATAGAGAGTGCCTGTCTTTAAGCAAGACAATAAAAAGCAGGTCGTATACTGTATCTGAGGGATTCATTGTAAGCAAAGACTCTTACAAGAAGCCAATGAATTTCGGTTACGTTACTATGTGCAGCATAGCAGTAAAGAATGATGCTGACCGCACTTACAAGCTCGAAAATGTAACCCGCAAGGAATTTGAGACATGTTATATCGGGAG